>PVMS01155397.1_pt1 | contig 12549 bp, 7 predicted proteins | sample 1853461 | NCBI WGS metagenome assembly PVMS01 (sample SAMN08582032, study PRJNA380276) | Marine sediment metagenome, whole genome shotgun sequencing project. | isolation source: ocean sediment barecode stripped | collected 2017
GAATACCCTTCTGTAGATCATTTTTTTGCTTTAATTTCTAATCCCGATTATCAAAAAATTGCGGGTGATCGTACCATTGCTTTAGAATATGGGGGTTTAATTGCTTGCCAAACACTAGAATAATGGAGGCTTTAAAAAAACATTATCGCACATGCAATCTTTGTGAAGCCATGTGTGGAATTGAAATTACTTATCAAAACAAAACTGTAATTTCAATAAAAGGTGATAAAAATGATCCTTTCAGTGAAGGACATATTTGTCCAAAAGCTACCGCTTTAACTGATTTGTATGAAGATAAAGATCGGCTTAAAACCCCTTTAAAAAGAACAGATACTGGTTGGGTTTCTATTTCTTGGGAAGATGCTTACGAAGAAGTGGTGAGTAATCTCAAGGAAATTCAACAGAAATATGGTAAAAATTCCATAGGATCCTATAGAGGTAACCCAACAGTACATAATACTGGGCTTACATTATTTTCAGGACCATTGCTACAGAGTATAGGCTCTAATCAAGTATACACAGCTACATCAGCAGATCAATTGCCACATCATTTTGCTTCTTTAATGATGTTTGGTCATTATTTGATGTTTCCTATTCCAGATATAGATCGTACTGATTTTATGTTGATAATGGGAGGAAATCCTGCTGTATCTAACGGCAGTATTATGACAGCTCCGGATTTTTCTAAAAGACTAAAAGCCATAAAAGAACGCGGAGGGAAAGTAATTGTAATAGATCCCAGGTTTACAGAAACTTCAAAGATTGCAAACGAACATCATTTTATAAAACCCGGAACAGATGCTTTGCTATTATTGAGCTTGCTATTTGTGATTTTTGATGAAAAACTAACTTCAAAAGGACATCTTAAAGAACATTTAAATAGTTGGGAAACCATTAAAGAACTTGTAAAATCCTATTCACCAGAATCAGTATCCAATATTATTGGTATCGATTCCGATAAAATAAAAAACCTTGCTCGTCAGTTTGCAAATGCAAAGACTGCTGTTTGTTATGGTAGATTAGGACTTTCCACACAAGAATTTGGAGGAATGTGTCAATGGTTGGTTAATGTATTGAATTGTGTTACTGGGAATTTGGATTCAGTAGGAGGAGCACTTTTTACCTTACCCGTAATAGATATTATTGGAATGTCTAGAGAAAAAGGGAAAAAGGGAAGTTTTAACACCTATCAAAGTAACATTCATAAATTACCCGAATTCTCTGGAGAATTTCCGGTGGTTACTTTAGCTGATGAGATTTTAATTCCAAATGAAAATCAAATAAAGGCGATGATTACAATTGCTGGAAATCCGGTCTTATCAACTCCAAACGGAAAACGATTAGAAGAAGCTCTTGAATCCTTGGAATATATGGTGGCGATTGATATTTATTTAAATGAAACCACCAAGTATGCAAATATAATCTTGCCAACAACTACAGGACTTGAAGCCCCATTATATGATCTGGTTTTCCACCAATTTGCGATTAGAAACACGGCAAAATATTCGGAAGCACTTTTTGAAAAATCAGAGGAGCAAAGACACGATTGGGAGGTCTTAAAGGAGTTAACAACACGTCTTAGTGGAAGAGGAAATCCTATGGATATAGAGCAAACATTAGATTATATGCTTCAGTTTAGTACCTATAGAAATCCAAAACTATCTGTTTCAGAATTAAAAAAACATCCGCATGGTATAGATTTTGGGCCTTTAAAGCCACAACTTCCAGAGCGATTATTTACTTCAGATAAAAAAATAGAATTAGCACATCCATTGTTTATAGAAGACCTAAAAAGGTTGAATAAGAGAATTAAGCAATGGAAAGAAGAATCAAATCTCGAATATCCATTTTATTTAATTGGAAGAAGGCATTTGCGTTCCAATAATTCCTGGATGCATAACAGTAAACGGTTGGTTAAAGGCAAAGAGCGATGTAACCTTCTTATTCATTCAAAAGATGCAGAGAATCTTCGGTTTAAAGATGGTCAAGTTGTAACGGTTACTTCTACAATTGGGCAGGTAAAATTACCAATAGAGATTACAGATAAAATCATACCAGGAGTTGTAAGTATGCCTCATGGCTGGGGACATCATAGAGAGGGAACAAGACTTTCGGTTGCAGAAAAAATGTGCTGGTGTAAGTATAAATGATCTTACGAATCCTTCTAAAATAGATGTTTTAACTGGAAATGCTGATTTTAGTGGAACAAAAGTTAAAATCGAATCTTAAATTCAATGTCATTGCTATAACCAAAAAAAAATATTATTTTCGTTAGGTTATTTATGAAAACCAATGGCTACAAGAAATTATCAGGGAAAGAAATTTGAAAGTGACTCAGTAAAGAATGCTGTTGATTCTCTTACTATAGAGGAAGCTTTGCAAATTAATATCAACAACAAACCTTTTACGGTGTCTATGCGTACTCCGGGCGATGATATTTGTCTGGTTAGAGGGATGTTACATTCCGAAGGAATTCTTAAAAACGCAAACTATCTTCCAGATGTTATTTTGAAAAAGGAAAATGAAAACGGGATAGTTACTATTGTTGACCTTACAATACCTGAAGAAGAATTAGGGGAAGGGTATTCAAACAGTAGATCTTTATTGTCTGTGTCTTCTTGTGGAATTTGCGGGCGAACCGAATTAGGTGACCTATCTTTTATAGGAAAGACTATCGACGATAATAAAAAAATAGAAGCTTCTTTACTAATAGATCTATTTGAAAAGATGAATTCTTTACAACATAATTTTCGTCAATCTGGAGGAACACATGCTGCTGCAGCTTTTACAATTCAAGGTAATTTGATTTGTTCAATGGAAGATATAGGACGGCATAATGCAGTGGATAAAGTAATAGGGAAATTACTATTTCAGAAAAAATTAAAAGAAGCTAGTGTAATAACAGTTAGTGGACGAGTTTCTTACGAGATAGTTATTAAATGCTTTAAGGCAGGTATTCCAATTTTGGCAGCTGTTTCTGCGCCCTCATCACTGGCAGTTGATTATGCAAAAGAATTAGGAATTACATTGTTTGCTTTTTGCCGTGAGAAGAGAGCTACTTGTTATTCCAACCCACAAAGAACCAATATTAAAAGAACTGAAATAAAAGCGAGTTAATTAAATATGTTAAATAATTTAAGTGAATTATTAGGAAGAAAAGGAATTAAAGACAACCTCTTTAATAAAATGGGAGAGCTTGCTAAAGATTTCGGTACACCAAGTTCAGAAGAATTATCACAGCTTGCTGATGAGTTTCTAATTGGAAAAGCAAACGCATTTGGGACTGCTAGTTTTTATGATTTTATGAAGCCTGAAAATAAAGGGAAGAAAGTATATGTATGTAATGGTACAGCCTGTGTTTGTGCAGGAACGCAAGAAAACTTAATCAAAGAATTAAAAGAAGAATTTAAAGAGGAAGAAATTGGCCACATGACTTGCTTAGGAAGGTGTCATGAAAACAATGCTTTTCATTATAATGGAAAGAATTATTCGGGTGATTCAGCAATGGAATTAAAAGAAATACTTTCTTCAGATTCTGAATTGAACAAGGATGTTTATCAGGTTAAAGCAAATGGTAAAGAAATTTTAACCAAATCATTTTCCAATATAACAGATTATTATGCCCCATTTAAAGAAGCCTTAAAAATAGATTCTGAAAGGGTGCTGGAAGAAATTAAAACTTCTAATGTAAGAGGAAGAGGAGGAGCTGGTTTCCCAATGGGTTTAAAATTTGAGTTTTGTCGGAATAGTGAAAATAAAACAAAATTCATAATTTGTAATGCAGATGAAGGAGATCCTGGAGCCTATTCAGACAGGTATTTATTAGAGGAAAGACCTCATTCTGTATTGTTTGGGATGCTGATAGCTGGTTATGTAACACATGCCAATTATGGTATTCTTTATATAAGAGCCGAATACCCTGAAGCGGCAACTATTATTCAAAATGCTATTGATGAACTCCGTCAAGAAGGATTAATTGGTGAAAATATAGATGGAAGCGGATTTAATTATGATTTTAAAATTATTCGCGCTCAAGGATCTTATATCTGTGGGGAAGAAACAGCGTTGATCAACTCTATTGAAGGGCAACGCCCAGAAGTAAGAGTACGTCCACCATTTCCAGCACAACAGGGATTATTCAACAAGCCTACCATAGTTAATAATGTGGAAACATTAGCAGCATTGCATTTTATTATTGAAAATGGAGGTGGAGCATGGAAAGAAATAGGAACTGAGCGTTCTTCTGGTACAAAATTGGTTTGCTTGGATAGTTTTTTTAAGAATCCAGGAATGTATGAAGTTGAAATGGGAACGCCACTTTCTGTAGTGGTTAATGAACTTGGAGGTGGATTTAAATCTGATGTAAAAGCGCTTCAAATTGGAGGACCCTTAGGAGGATTAGTTCCTATATCGAAAATTAATGACCTAAGCATCGATTTTGAATCCTTTTCAAATGAAGGCTTTTTACTGGGACATGCTTCTATAGTATGTATTCCGAAAGATTTTCCGATGATGACCTTTATAGAGCATCTTTTTGATTTTGCTTCCTATGAAAGTTGTGGAAAATGTTTTCCCTGCAGATTAGGAACCAAACGCGGACATGAACTTTCAGTAAAGGCATTGAATTCAGATTACAAAATAAACAGAAAACTATTTGACGATTTACTCACAACCCTAGAACAAGGTTCACTTTGTGCACATGGAGGAGGAATTCCTTTACCAATTAGAAATGCCATGCATTATTTTGAAAGTGAATTAGAAGAATATTTTAAAGAATGAAACAAGCTTATATAGATAATAAAGCATTTGAAATAGTTGAAGGCGAAACGATACTTTCATTTATTAAACGGTACAAGGATGAAAACCTCGTCCCTACCTTATGCGACGCCCCTAATTTGGACCCTTTTGGTTCTTGTAGAGTATGTAGTGTCGAGGTAGCTTTAGAGGAAGGAGGAAGCGTTAGAACGATGGCTTCCTGTCATACACCCATTGCTGAAGGACAGTATATATATCCCAGTTCTGAAGCGATTAAAGAACTGCGTAAAAATATTATTGAATTAGTGCTTACCGATCATCCATTAGATTGTCTAACCTGTGAGGTAAACGGAAATTGTGAACTACAAACAGTAGCTGCTCAAGTTGGTATTCGAGAAGTGCGCTACCCTGAAGGGGATAACCATCTTTATAAAATGAAAGATTTAAGTCATCCTTATATGACTTCAGATCTTTCAAAGTGTATTAACTGTTACCGTTGTGTTCGTGCCTGTGATGAAGTACAAGGCGAGTTTGTTTTGAGTATGGCTGGTCGTGGTTTCGATACTCATATAATCAAAGGCTTGGATCAATCGTTTATGGATTCGGATTGTGTGAGTTGTGGAGCTTGTTCACAGGCTTGTCCAACTTCAGCAATATCAGATGTCTTTCAATCTAAAGCAATTAAAGCCACAGATTCAACAAGAACTATTTGCACTTATTGTGGTGTGGGATGTAACCTTGAAGTTGCAACTAGCAATGGTGAAATATTAAGTATTACTGCTCCCTTTGATGCAGAAGTAAATCAAGGGCATACCTGTATAAAGGGACGTTATGCATTTAAGTTTTACAACCATCCCGATCGTTTAGATTCTCCTATGATTAAACGAAATGGTGATTTCGAAAAAGTTTCATGGGACGAAGCTTATGACTTTATTGCTTCAAAACTTAGGTCCTATAAAAATGAATATGGACCCGACTCTATTGCAGGAATCTCTTCGGCTAGATGTACCAATGAAGAAAATTATTTGATGCAGAAGTTTATAAGAACGGTAATTGGTACTAATAATATAGATGGTTGTGCACGAGTTTGCCACTCTCCTACAGCCTTAGGTATGCAAACTACTTTTGGAACAGGAGCTGCAACAAATTCTATTTCCGAAATAAAAGATACAAATTGCATTATGGTAATTGGGGCAAATCCAACAGATGCCCATCCTGTGACAGGTGCTAAGTTGAAACAGTTTGCTATGAAATCTGGAAATGTGTCTATTGTTATCGATCCAAGACGTACTGAGTTAGCAAGGTATGCAACACATCATCTTGCCTTAAGACCAGGAACCAATGTTGCTGTCCTAAATATGATGATGTATTATATTATTTCTGAAGGCTTTGCTGATAAAGATTTTATCGAGAGTAGAACCGAAGGTTTTGAGGAATTCAAAAAAGAAATACTGAATATAGATCTGGATAAATTGGAAGAAGTCTCTGGGCTAGATCGAAATCAAGTAAAAAAAGCAGCTATTGACTATGCTAAGGCTCCCAATGCAATGTCATTCCACGGTTTGGGAGTTACAGAACATTCACAAGGAACTTTTACTGTAATACAAATAGCAGATTTAGCCTTGTTAACTGGAAACATAGGAAGGCGTGGAGTTGGTGTAAATCCTTTACGAGGACAAAACAATGTACAAGGTCTTGCAGATATGGGTGTGCAACCCCATCAAGGTGCCGGATACTTTGATGTTACCAATGATGAAGCAAATAAATTATATAATGAATTCTATGGGGTTAATGTATCAAACGAAATAGGGTATAAGATTCCTGAAATGTTTGATGCAGCCTTAGATGGAAAATTAAAAGCAATTTGGATTATTGGAGAAGATATTGTTCAAACCGATCCCAATACCAAAAAAGTGATAAAAGCTCTAGAAGCTACAGATTTAGTGATTTTACAAGAGTTGTTCATGACCGAAACAGCAAAATATGCCGATGTGATTTTACCTGGAACCTCCTTTCTTGAAAAAAGTGGAACGTTTACTAATGGTGAAAGGAGAGTACAAGCGGTTCGTCAAGTGGTAAAACCTTTGGAAGGCACAAAAACAGATGGGCAAATTATTGTGGGTATCATGAACAAAATGGGACATAACCAACCGGAATATACTCCAGAGGGTATGTTAGAAGAAATCTCTCAAATTGTTCCTTTCTTCGAAGGAATTACTTGGGACAGATTAGGAAATAATGGCTTACAATGGCCTGTGGCAAAAGATGGGACTGATACACAGATTCTTCATAAATCAGTTTTTAAAAGAGGAAAAGGATATTTCGAATTCCATGATTGGAAAGAAACCATGGAACTACAAACTCATGCTAAGGATTTTCCATACATATTGACAACAAATAGAGAATTAGAACATTATAACTGTGGTACGATGACCCGAAGAACTGCCAATGAAGAACTACTTAAAGACGATTATTTAATGATTCACCCTGAAGATGCTCAAGAAAATCTTATTGCTAATGGCGATTATGTTTGCTTGGAATCTCCCAGAGGAAAAGTAGATGTTAAAGCTAAGATTACAGATCAGGTAAACAAAGGAATATTGAGTACCACATTCCATTTCCCAGACATTATGATCAATAATATTACAGGAGATGTACATGATTCAGAAGCAAAATGCCCAGAATATAAAGTGGTAGCTGTTAGAATTAGAAAGAGTAAAGGGAAGTATAAGCCAAAGATTTCAGTGGGATAGATTATATGATGAAAAAATTAAATCAATCCAATTGGAACCGTAAAGAACACTTTGATTTTTTTAGCCAGTTTGATGAACCCTATTTTGGAATTGTTACTGAAATTGATTGTACTAAGGCATACCAAATTGCTAAAAATAAAAAACAATCTTTTTTCGCTTATTACCTACACAAGTCTTTACTAGCAGTAAATCAAGTTGAAGAATTTCGTTTAAGAATAATTGATGATGAGATTACTATATTTGAAGAGATTCATGCTTCTTCAACAATTGGTAGAGAAGACGGTACTTTCGCATTTACTTTTGTTCCATATAATAAAGACTTTGATGTTTTTAATAATTCCTTAAAGGAAGAAATTAATCAGGTACAAAACTCAACAGGATTAAGATTGAATGATGATGATTCGAGAATAGATGTGATTCATTATTCATCCATCCCCTGGAATTCATTTTCTGGATTAACACATGCAAGAAACTATAAACGGAAAGATAGTTCTCCAAAGATTACTTTTGGGAGAATGTTTTATAAAGGAGATAAGAGAATGATGAATATTGCAATTTATGTACATCATGGATTAGCAGATGGATTTCATATTGCAAAACATTTAGAGATATTTCAACGATTGATGAATGGTGAAAACGATACTTTATAATGTAAAACAATAAAACTACATTGTTATGATGAGAATTAAAAAATTTATCAATGAAGAAGCCTATGGTGGAATCCTTCTAATTATTACAACAATAATAGCATTGATCTGGGCCAATTCTGCTTATTATGAATCGTATCATTATATATGGAACGAATATAAAGTCGGATTTACCTGGGGAGATTTAAATATGATTGGCTCCTTGCATCATTGGATCAATGATGGATTAATGGCATTGTTTTTCTTCACGATAGGTTTAGAGATTAAAAGAGAAATAATGGGAGGTGAATTATCTTCTATTAAAAAAGCTTCATTACCAATTGCAGCAGCAATCGGGGGAATGTTAATACCAGCCATTTTCTATGCTGTAATAACTATTAATTATCCAGAGTTTATTGATGGTTGGGGAATTCCCATGGCTACAGACATCGCATTTGCATTGGGTTTATTGGCCTTATTAGGGAAACAGGTACATATCAATATTAAAATATTTTTAACAGCATTAGCTATTGCAGATGATTTAGGAGCAGTTATTGTAATTGCTGTTTTTTACACAGAATCGATTAATTATAGTGAATTATTATCCGCGGCATTTTTTATTGGAGTATTAGTAATTGCAAATTTTGCAGGTGTTAGAAGAACTAGTTTTTATGGAATAGTTGGGTTAATAGGTGTCTGGATGGCCTTTGTTTTTTCAGGTGTTCATGCAACTATTGCAGGAGTGTTGATAGCATTAACAATTCCAGCAAAAACCAAAATTAAGGAAAGTGAATATTTCGTCAAGCTTTCAAAGTGTTTGGATAAATTCAATAAAGAAAAATCAACAGAGGGCTCTCTTTTATCAAGTGAACAAGCTCATTTAATTTCTAAGATAGAAGTTTTAAATGACGAGGCTCACACACCATTACAAAAATTAGAACATTCTCTTCACCCTTTTGTTGCCTTTTTTATATTGCCTGTTTTTGCCTTAAGTAACGCAGGAGTACATATAGAGGGATCAGTAGTAGAATTGTTATTGCATCCTATTTCTTTAGGAATAATAGGAGGTCTTGTTCTAGGAAAATTTATTGGCATCTCATTATTATCTAGAATAGTAGTAAAGATGAAGATTGCAACACTTCCTGAAGGTGTTACTTGGAAACAAATCTATGGAGTAGCATTTCTTGCAGGGATAGGATTTACTATGTCAATCTTTATTTCAGATCTGGCTTTTATAGATGAAGAGGATAAACAAATTGCAAAAGTTTGTATCATGGCTGCTTCAGTAATTTGAGCAGTGATTGGTATGATATTGCTAAGTAGAGGGACAAAACAATCCTAATTCCAATTATTATAGATGAAAAAATTAATTAAGTACTTTGTTTTATTATTACTTATTGTAGTAGCATATTTTGGCTTCACCATGTATCCAAAGCTGGATATTGTAAGTGGGTTCTCTTCAAAAAGTGTTGCATCTCATTTGTTTATAGCCGAGAGGAATCAAGACTTTACGGAAAGGGAAGACAATAATATTCCCTCCATGGAATTAGCTAATAATTATGTAGATGAAAGGTCAAAATCGGTTACATCTACAGCTTTGTATATTAAGACCAGAAAAGCTATTTATAGAGAGGGAGTTGGTGTGGTATTATTGCCTGAGAATGTTGCGATAAAGCAAGACACTTACCTTAAGCCCAACAGGAACAAAACTCCCAAAAACCTTCCTTATCCATATGGAGATCTAGATCAAAAGGATACCGTTTTTCAGAATATAAATTATAAGGATTTAACAAAAGCAGTTAATAATGCCTTTATAGATACTGACCTTAGCAGTAACAAAACACGTTCTGTTTTAGTAATATATAAAGATCGTATAGTTTCAGAAAAATATGCAAATGGATTTGATGAAAATGCTATGTTTTTAGGTTGGTCCATGACAAAAAGTATTACAAGTGCTGTTCTGGGTGTAATGGAAAAACAAGGAATGGTTGAATTAACTCAAACAAACTTATTTAAAGAATGGAGAAATGATGATCGCAAGAATATTTCTCTGACCAACCTTCTTAATATGAATAGCGGATTAGAATGGGAAGAGGATTATAGTAAAATATGCGATGTTACTAGAATGTTATTTATTGATCCAGATATGAGTGCTGTTCAAAAAGAGAAATCTTTGACAGGTGTTTATAACGAATCCTGGAATTATTCAAGTGGTACTACCAATATGTTAAGCGGATTTATAAGAAATCAATTTATGTCGCATCAGGAATATTTAGATTTTTGGTATTCCGATTTAATTGACAAAATAGGTATGTATACCATGCTTATAGAAACTGATTATTCTGGGAATTATGTGGGAAGTTCATACGGATGGGCAACAGCAAGAGATTGGGCTAAATTTGGATTGTTGTATCTGCACAAAGGAAATTGGAATGGAGAACAAATTCTAAATGAATCCTGGATCAATTTTTCTAAAGATCCTACGAATGGTTCTAATGGAGTATATGGTGGACACTTTTGGTTAAATGCTGGATCTAAATTTCCCGATGTTCCTAAAGATATGTTTTCGTGTAATGGATATCAAGGTCAATATGTTTTTATAATACCTTCAAAAGAACTTGTTATCGTACGTACAGGATTGAAAGAAAACCCAGACTTTAATGTGAATGAATTTTTAAAGGAAATAATTGAGAGTATAGATTAATTTGTAACCGTTTTTGATTTTGATCGTCCTATTTGAATAAATTAACATAAGAACAATCAAAAAACACAAATTATGAAAACCATTAATTTAATTAAAACAACATCCCTTTATTTTATTTGCTTACTATTTATTTCTAATGGGATTGCTCAAACCTTAGAATCTGATATAGACAACTTACTTAAAGAAAATTACAAACAAGACGGACCTGGTGCAGTAGCTCTTGTTGCAAAAGATGGGAATGTAATTTATAGAAAGGCATTTGGTAATGCAAATCTTGAATTAGAGGTTCCTATGAATCCTGAAAATATTTTTGAGATTGGTTCTATTACAAAGCAATTTACGTCAGTGTCTATTTTGATGCTTATGGAACAAGGAAAATTAAATTTAGATGATGAAATAACCAAATTCATTCCCGACTATCCAACTCAAGGAAAAACAATTACCATTCATCACTTACTAACACATACCTCTGGAATAAAGAGTTATACGGCTATGGAAGGTATGAGGAATATTGCTAGAAAAGATTTGTCTCCAACTGAATTAATTGACTTCTTTAAAAATGAAGCTATGGATTTTGATCCAGGAGATAAATATCGCTATAATAATTCTGGTTATATTTTATTAGGGTTTATCATTGAAGAACTATCTGGAAAATCTTATGCAGATTTTATTGAAAAAAATATTTTTAAAAAAATTGGAATGAATTCTTCTTATTATGGAAGTATGAGTAAACTGATTAAAAATAGAGCACAGGGGTATCAAGAAAATGATGGCTATGTAAATGCAAATTATTTAAGTCTATCTATTCCCTACGCTGCTGGATCATTAATGTCTAATGTTGATGATATGTTAATATGGCAACAGGCAATTAAGAATAATGTATTAGTAAAACAAGAAACTATAGACTTAGCTTTTACTAATTACAATTTAAATAATGGTGAATCCATAAATTATGGATATGGTTGGGGAATTAATGACCTTAATGGAATACCTAGTATAGAACACGGAGGAGGGATCTTTGGTTATACCAGTCAAGGAGTTTATGTGCCAAGTGAAGATGTATATGTAATTGTTTTAACCAATTGTAATTGCAATTCTCCTGGTACAGTAACTACAAAAATTGCAGCTTTGGTTATCGGAAAACCATATCCAGAGCAGGACAGTAAGATAACACTCACTAAACAACAAATGGAGAAATGGATTGGAGCTTATGAATTTGATGGAGGTGTTATTCGATTCATCAAATTGGATGGAGATCAATTGTTAAGTCAGCGAGAAGGGAGTTCGGTATTTAATATTTATCCACAATCAACAAATCAATTTTATTTTGAAGGTGGGTTAATTGAATATACTTTTACAGAAAATAATGGAAAGAAAGAAGTCGTATTTAAAAATAGAATCAATGTTTCTAAGGGCATTGAAACCGATAAACAACCTGCAGCTGAAAAAGAATCAATAACAGTTGAATCCTCAATATTAAATGGATATGTTGGAAAATATGAATTGCAACCAGGTTTTGTTCTGGAAGTAACTACAAATGAAAATCAAATCTTTGCTCAGGCCACAGGGCAACCAATAGCTGAATTATTTGCAGAATCAACAACTACTTTCTTTTTAAAGGTTATTCCTGCGAGTATCGATTTTAATACTGATGAAAATGGAGATGTAAAAAGCATTACATTACATCAAGGTGGTCAGAATATGAAAGGAA
>PVMS01049439.1_pt1 | contig 12545 bp, 14 predicted proteins | sample 1853461 | NCBI WGS metagenome assembly PVMS01 (sample SAMN08582032, study PRJNA380276) | Marine sediment metagenome, whole genome shotgun sequencing project. | isolation source: ocean sediment barecode stripped | collected 2017
ACAGTTGTTCTGTAGCAAGCCAGATTGCGTCACGCGGATCATTAAACTCATTGGTCAGAAAGCGTCTATGCAAAGTGCTAAACTAGCCGCCTCCTGCCACCCCATATCTGGTGGAGGGGGTAGGATTCGAACCTACGTAGGCTTAGCCAGCAGATTTACAGTCTGCCCTCGTTGACCGCTTGAGTACCCCTCCGCGGACACAAGCCGGCTATTGTCTAATCCTCCTGCGTGCCTGTCAACACATAAACCACTGATTCTTGGTAGCGAGCTGTAGAGGATTACAGGGCCCAGTGCCAGGGTTCGAATATGAAGCCGAAGGCATTATCGCGGGGATAGGTCATCGAGAAGCCGTACTCTGCAGCGTACTGGCTGAGCCATTCAAACGCATCCGATGCTTCAAACTCCTCGGTCAGCGGCCGACTCCCCGGCGTTGCAATATCGACGGCCGTGCCTGTGTGATGCTGGCTATAGCCCGGCGCCGCGCTAACCGTCAGAATTTCCTCGATAGACTGGCCCGCCGTGATCTTCTTGCGGATCAGCTCGGCTTGATATTCGAAGCTCCGATAACCGGACACGATCAGCAGCCGAACACCACTTTTGGCACCTGCTTCCGCCATCTGCTGCCATTTTGCGGCAGCTTGTGGCGTCAGCCGCTGCATGCGGCCGACCAGGTTCGGCCCGATATCGATGAGATCCGTTGCTTCCTCATAAAGCGGCAGATTGCGCTCGCCGCCGTAATTGGCCGGAATGCCCAGTTGCCGGTGGAGCTCTTGGTGTAATTCGATGAGCATCTCGATATTCAGCCGTAACCTCAAAACTGCCGCGATTGTCCCACAACGACCGAGGACAGCAAGCAACCGGGCGATTGTTCCCGTCGCGGGGCGCCCTGTGACTGACGGGCGCAGGCGATTACAATGCCAGCCCGTTCGATGAGAGATCGTGAATGAGCGAGGACAGGATTTTTGCGGCCGAGGGCAGTGACGACGGGCCCTTCGAGTTCAATGAAGCCGTCGCCGCGGTCTTTCCGGACATGCTGAAGCGCTCGATTCCGGGATATGCGGCGTCGCTCGCCACCATCGGCTCTCTTGCGCGACGCTATGTCCGGCCGGGCACCCGTTGCTTTGACCTCGGCTGCTCGTTGGGTGCCGCGACCCTCGCGATGAGGCATAACATCACCGGGCCCGGTTGCAGCATTCAGGCGATCGACAATTCGGCCGCGATGATTCAGAGGTGCCGCAAGATTATCGCCGATGACGATGCTGCAGTTCCCGTCAGGGTTATTAGTGGAGACGTACGTGATGCCAACATGGGCAACGCGTCCATGATCGTCATGAATTACACATTACATTTCCTGCCGACCGCCGATCGCGATGAGATGGTCGCGAGGATCTGCAAGGGTCTGAATGACGGCGGCGTGTTTGTACTGTCGGAGAAAATCAAGGACGAGGACGACACGATCGAGGACCTGCTCATCGATTTGCATCACGAACAAAAAAAACGCAACGCCTATAGCGATTCGGAAATCACCCGCAAAAGAGCGGCGATCGAGAATGTCCTGGTACCCGAGCGTCTCGCGACGCATCGGGCGAGACTGTCGGATGCAGGCTTCAGCAATATCGGCGTCTGGCTGCGCCATTTCAATTTCGTATCGCTGGTCGCGTTCAAATAGCCAATGCTTGAGCGAGAGGTCCTGTTCGACGACCTGGAACGTAATGGCCTTGCGTCCTGGCGCGACCAATTGCCGGCAATGCTGGACGAGAAATTCTCGAAATCGCCCCACGGTGACTTCGAGTCCTGGCGAGCAGTTTTGTCGGATCTGCCGATCGTCACTCGAGCGCCAGCGGAGTTGAATATCGCGGCCATTACGATTCCTGAAGCCGACGGCATTTCCCGAAACTCACTGCGAGAAACGTTACTTCTCCTCAAGCCGTGGCGTAAGGGCCCGTTCGACGTCTGTGGCGTGAGCATCGATTCGGAATGGCGATCTGACATGAAATGGGATCGCATCAAGGACGCAATCTCACCGCTGAATGACCGAATGATTCTCGATGTTGGCTGCGGTAACGGTTACTACGCTTTTCGAATGCGCGGCATGGGCGCAAGACTCGTCATCGGCATAGACCCGACATTGCTGTATGTCATGCAGTTTTTGGCAATCAGTCACTTCGTACACGCCGAACCGCTTCATGTACTGCCGTTACGGCTGCACGAATTGCCAGGGGACGCCGAGGCGTTCGACACGGCGTTTTCGATGGGTGTTCTGTATCACCAACGGTCTCCCGATGAACATCTCGGGCAGCTTAAGTCAGCGCTTCGTCCCGGCGGCGAGCTCGTTCTCGAAACGCTGATCCTGCCCGGCGACGAAGCCGTCGCGCGAACGCCTGAAAGCCGGTATGCGCGCATGCGAAACGTCTGGCTTCTGCCGACGCTTACGATGCTGGAGAGTTGGCTTACGAACGCAGGATTCGAGAACGTCCGCCTGATCGACGTCACTGATACGACGACAGAAGAGCAAAGAACCACCGAGTGGATGCCGTTCGAATCGCTGGCCGAGGCTCTCGACCCCACCGATCCTACGCGGACAATCGAGGGTTGGCCGGCGCCGCGGCGTGCCAGCCTGATATGTACCAAGCCCTGAACAGGGGTTCGCTTGACCTGGCTTCGATGAGTTCCTAAATTTCAGTCTCAACAGAAATGAGTGAAAGCAATGAATTTGTCGCCGGCCGTTCAAAAATACGTATTGCATTGGGGCGAGATGGGCACGCGCTGGGGTACCAATCGCACCGTTGCACAGATACAGGCACTTCTTTATCTGTCCCCGAAACCGCTGCGTGCCGATGAAATCGTGGACCTGCTTTCGGTCGCGCGATCCAATGTCAGCACCAGCATCCGGGAACTGCAAAGCTATGGCCTCGTCAAGATGACTCATGTGCTGGGAGACAGGCGAGATTATTTCGAGTCGATTTACGACGTCTGGGAACTGTTCCGCGCCATCATCGAGCAGCGCAAGCAGCGCGAACTCAATCCGACATTATCAATGCTTCGAAAATGCGCGGCGGAGGTCGAAAAGGAAAAACAGACGGACGAGGTTACCAAAGATCGTATCAAGAACATGTTGAAGTTCTTTCAGACCACCAGCGACTGGTATGAACAGATTCAGGAAATACCGAGTGCCACCCTGCGAAAAATAATGAAGCGTGGCCGCGGCATCACCAAATTGATTCGTTAGGTGTTGTCTCAGTCTTCCACGGCGCTGGGAAGCTCCGCGCATTCCGGCATCGACTGCACGGCGCTGTCACCCATTCTGCGCAGATACCAGATCGAAGACGTTATCGCCATCGACTCCGGGCCACCATGCACAGCGCCCCCGGGACGCGCAAAGTATCCCCCGGGCAGGTAATCATACGTAAGTGCTTCGCCGTTCACGCATTCGCTGTGGCGGTAATTCCCGGACAACAAGTACCCTTCCTCGCTCTTCGATGACTGACGCCAGAGCTGTATCGCGCCGGGATCGATTCGCAAAAGGGAAATTCTGACGCCGCTGCCCGGATCCATGCGCAACTCTTTCACCGAGAAACCGAAGTCCTCCGGCTCATCTGACGCAGCCTGCCAATCGAGTAAATTGCTATCCAGCAGGAGAGGCGTCTGTATGACGGCATCGGGGTTCGCATCATCGAGAAAATAGAGAATGACTGCTCCAGAGCTTGTCCCTATGTTCGAGCCGATGAATCCGGGCGGAATGTAGGCGTAGCTGCCGGCCTTCATGGCCATCGTGCCGAGCGTAATTTCGCCGGTGACAACAAACAGTTCGACTGATTTTCCCGGCGAGGCGCCGGTGGTTCCCTTCCAGTCTGTTGGCAACAGGAGGCGATTGCTCGTACGACGACTTTGCGGATCCCCGGCAAACTGCTTGGCCCGGGCACCCGGCATACCTGCAAGGTAGACATCCGGTAGCTCATCTGCCTGCACGAACGCCGGGTATGGAACGCTCGGCGCGCTTGACGCGCAAGCCGTTAATGACAACACTAACAAGTACTTTTTAATTTTCATATTGCATCCAGACGCAGTCCACACCATCCAAAACCATGTGAGTCAGTAAACCGATTGCAACGAGACGTAGCTTTGGCCATATGAGTAGTATTCCATACGAGGTGATCGCCGGATACTGATGCAATGGATGAAATCCGATGCTGCATCGTCCCGGGTCATAAATCGGGTCCGCCAACAGGTGATCGAAATCCACGAGCATGGTTGCAGTCATCATTATCCATGCGGCAAGAAACTTCTCGCGGAAAAATGTCGCGGCGATGATCGCAGGAATTACAAAATGCAGAGCGAGATGTAGGTGGCTGCGAATCATCTGTGTAAGTCGTCAAACGAAAAAAGCCGCCCAGAATCTGGGCGGCATAGTAAGCAGAAGGTGTATCAGGCCTGGATGGAACCGGCTTTCGAATCATGCAGACGTCAATGTCATAACAATCCCGCCCGCTCTTTCTCGATATCCGCGATTCGCCACATCGGCCGGTAAGAGCTGGCGAGGCGCCAGTCAATAGATGAACTCCGCAATGAGAGGTATCGCAAGGCTCAATAGCCGATTCATGCTTCCCGCATGGCTTTTCGCGGATACTGCCTGTTGCTACACCTCATCTCCGTGCGTACCGATGTGGTACGGCCAGAATGCTACTACATCTTGTACCTGAAGGCGAGTTGAGCACTAGATGTGGGAACAATGCGTAACTTCGAATAAAGTAGGCGCATGCACCAAAAGGCAATAAGCAAATGAGCAACGCGGCAAGCGGAACCGGCCGGGCGATACATCAGAGTATCGGGCTGTGGCTTGGCCCGGCCATAGCAATCTTGATGCTGACTGTCGGCCCTCCCGAGGCGTTGACGGTCGCCGCCTGGCGTACCGCCGCAATGGGAATGCTGATGGCAGTTTGGTGGGCAACCGAGGCCGTGCCCATTGCTGTGACCGCACTGTTGCCGCTGGTATTTTTCCCGCTTCTCGGCATCGCAAATATCCACGACACAGCCGCGCCGTTTGCCAACAAAGTGATCTTTCTTTTCCTTGGTGGATTTATGGTTGCGCTCGCCATGCAGCGATGGAACCTGCATCGGCGCATCGCGTTAAGCGTATTGCAGTACGCAGCTGGTAACGGCGCCTCGCTGGTCGGCGGGTTCATGCTCGCCAGTGCTTTGCTCAGCATGTGGGTGATGAATACCTCAACCACGATGATGCTGTTGCCGATCGCGGTCTCGATCGTAACTGTTATTCACGGAACTGTTAAGAATCTGAGCGATCGCGCAAGAGATGATTTTCAATGTGCGATGCTGCTGGGCGTTGCATACGCCGCCACCATCGGTGGTATCTCGACGCTGGTCGGCACCGCTCCGAACGCGATGATGGCTGCATTTGTATTGGAGAATTACGGCACAGAAGTGGATTTCGCAAGTTGGATGATGGTGGGCGTTCCGTTGAGCGTCGTCATGCTGCCGCTCGCGTGGATCGCGCTGACGCGCATCGTTTTCAAGGTGGACTTCGAGACATCGACCGAGGGACGTGCGCATCTTCGGAATATGAAAAATGACCTGGGACCAATAAGCGTGCCGGAAAAACGCGTCGGAATGATCTTCGTCGCACTTGCGCTGACCTGGATTTTTCGGCCCGTGCTGGTGAAACTGCCGGGCCTCTCAGCTCTCGACGACTCCGGTATCGCCATGGCAGCGGGCATAGCTCTCTTTCTAATTCCAAGTGGCGACAAGGATGATCCAATGCTGATTCGTTGGAGGCACATCGAAAATCTGCCGTGGGCCATTCTCTTGCTTTTCGGTGGTGGCCTCACGCTCGCCGCGGCCGTGTCCCGAACCGGACTCGCGACATGGCTTGGCGGAAGCTTGCACGATGTTGGCCTGTTACCGATCGCCCTGCTTGTGATCATCGTTGCAACGCTGATCATCTTTCTGACCGAACTCACGAGTAACATCGGCACAACTGCAACGTTCATGCCTGTTGTTGGCGCGATCGCGATCGAAGCCGGATACGATCCGATGGTGCTCCTCGTGCCCGTTACGCTCGCCGCCAGCTGCGCTTTCATGTTGCCGGTTGCAACGCCGCCCAACGCAATCGTCTTCGGTTCGGGCATGCTTACTATCCCGAAGATGGTCAGAGCGGGACTCGCGCTCAACCTGATTTCTATCATCTTGGTTTCTCTCGCTGCGCTGACCCTTGCGCCGAGATTTCTATAGGGAATGACACTAGTCGTGACGAATTCATACACGCAAACCAAACAAAACAAGGTCCGTCAATTGCGGCAACTGGGCATTTACGACAAGGCAGCCGTACATCGCATTCTCGACGAGGGCCTCGTCGCCCACGTCGCATTCGTTCAGGATGGATCGCCGGTCGTCGTTCCCATGATCTACGGGCGAGAAGACGAGACAATTTTCCTGCACGGCGCTCGAAAAGCGCGCGTTATTCGCATGCTCGAGGGAACGGAGCAGGCTTGCCTGAATGTCACCCTACTCGACGGTCTCGTCGTAGCGCGTTCGACATTCAATTCGTCGATGAATTATCGTTCGGTAACCGTATTCGGCAGGCCGCAGCTGGTGGAGGGAAGGGAGGAAAAACTGCACGGCATGCAGATTATCAGTCAGCACACGATGCCCGGTCGCTGGGCGGAAGCGAGGGCTTCGCACGAGCGCGAAATAAAGATGGCGGGCGTGATTTCAATGGCAATCGACACCGCCTCGGCAAAGGTTTCGTCCGGCATGCCCGAAGATGAAGACGACGATTACGATATTCCAATCTGGGCTGGCATTTTGCCGATCACTACCACGATCGGGCGATTGCAGAATGACGATCGCCTGCTGGCCGATGTCGCTCCCTCGGAGGCGATGCAAGCGCTTCAGGACAGGACCTTATGACGGCAAGTGGCCGGTTTTAACCCAAAGCAAACTATCTGAGGTAGCCGTCAGCCGATTTGTTTGGCCGGCTGGAATCCTGATCCAGGATTCCGCTGCCAGCTCAGAACCCTCGTCGTCGATCGAACCATCGACCAACAAAATCTCGATGCCTCCCGGGTCGGAGTCTATTGGCAAGCGATCGCCCGTAGCGAGCCTGATCATCATCACGCGCTCGTTACCATATTCATGCAGTTCAAGAACACTTTGGCCGCAACGCTCCGGCCAAATTGCATTATCAGCGGTGTCGACCACGAGCTGTTTGAGATCCTCGGGATCGAATTGGCGGAGCTTCACGAGTAGGCGGCAGCCACTTTTGCTGTACGGGGAATGTCCCGAGCCCGGCGGATTTCGAACGTAGGTGCCGACGCCATAGTCACCGTGCTCATCTGAAAATACGCCATCAAGAACCAGAAACTCCTCGCCGGCACCATGCTCGTGGCGGGCAAATGAGCTATTCGCGGCATAGCGCACCAGGCTGGTCGCACGCGCAACCTCATCGCCGATTCGATCAAGCATCAGCCGGTCCACGCCCGATTCAGGCGAGCGGACCCAGTCCGTGTCTGTCGGAACGACGACGGCCTTTTCGGCAAATTCCGCGTTTATCCTCACTGCCTGATCGTTTTGATGGCTATCCCTGGACGACGTGTGGAAACTGACTGTGCTCCATTTCGTGACGTAACAGTGCTTCCTTGGTCGGCAGTCCGCCACCGAAGCCGACCAGGTCTCCACTACTGCCGATGACGCGGTGACAGGGAATGATGATCGGAATCGGGTTGCGCCCGTTGGCCGCACCGACGGCACGCATCGCTTTCGGATTACCGATCTTTTTGGCAATGTCGCCGTAGGAAGTCGTGGTCCCGTAAGGAATTTTCTGCAGTTCGTCGAGCACCTTTCTTTGGAACTCGGTAGCAACCGGCCGCAACTTCAATCGAACGATTGCAGATTGCCGGCGAAGTAGTCCGTTAATTGCTCACGTGCTGCGCCGAACGGTTTCTCCGAGTAAATCCAGTCCGGCTCGGGCTCCCTGCGCATTGACCCCTCGGGAAATCCGACCAGACAAAGGGCGTCATCTTCCCCCGCCAGCAGCAGCTCGCCGATCGGTGTATCCAAATAACAGTAGTACATCATCTCATCCTCCGGAGTTCGCGAGCGAGCTCCATAACAAAAGTGCGGCGTATGCCCGCCACGGGCGCCAGGCTTCGGCCCGACGTAAAAGTTCTGTGGGCGTCGCTTGCCCGGCCTGGTCTTCGATCGAGCCGAGTGCCTTTAACAAACCCAGATCCGTGGACGGAAAAGCGTCCGGGTTCTTTAACACGCGCATCACAACATACTGCGCAGTCCAGTCGCCAACCCCTTTTATGGCGGTCAGGCTGGCGCAGAAATCTTCGGGTTCCTGCGCCACGTCAAAACTCAAGTCGCCATTGACGACGGCCGCCGCGACTCGTCGAATCGTCTCGGCCCTGCTCGTGACCAGGCCAATATTATTGAATCGCGCACGCATCAGGCGTTCGGCCGTTGGAAATATGCGCGACAGGCCGCTGTCCGACGATTCGGATGACATCGAGAGCTTCTCGCCGTAACGATCTGCCATACGCCCGGCCAGCGTGGTCGCCGCCTTGACCGAGATCTGCTGACCGAGGATTGCACGAATCGCCATTTCGAATCCGTCCCAAGCGCCTGGTACGCGAATTCCCGGAGATCTTTTTATCAATCGCCGCAATGCCTCATCTTTCTTCAGTGTAGTCGCAATCTCGTCGATTGGCGCATCCAGATCGAAGAGTTCCCGCGAGCGTTGCACGATCTCGAACAGAGCGCCGGTATCTACACAAGTGAGCGTCAGCGAAAGATATCCCGATTGTTTTGCCGGACTGATCGCCATCACGCCATGTTTATCGCCCACCAATATCGTTCTTCGATAGGCTTTGCCTTCCACCAACTCCACGCCTGGCGTCGCCCGACCGGCGAAGAACTCCAGCATGGCCGGCCAGCTAAATGGTTTTCTGTAAGGAAGTCGTACCGACAACGTCGCCACACTATCGGCTTTCTGCGATTCGTCGCCGACCTTGCGGAGCTCTCTGGGCGTCCGGCCATAGGTTTTCTTGAACGTGTCATTAAATCGCCTGATGCTGCCGTAACCGGCCGCAGACGAAATATGGCCCATCGATAATGCGGTCTCGTCGATCAGTCGCTTCGCAAAATGCAGGCGCTGAGTATGTGCGACTGCCAGAGGAGATGCGCCGAGATGTTTGGTAAAGAGTCGGCGAAGGTGTCGGCTGGTTACGCCAAGCCTGTCGGAGAGGTGTTCTACGTCACCATCGTCGAGGGCGCCACCGGCGATAAGCTTCAGGCCTCGGCGCACGGTGGTAGACGATCCGCTCCAGGCCGGTGTGCCGGGCGCGCACTCGGGTCGGCATCTCAGGCATGGCCTGAATCCGGCCTCGCTTGCGGAGGCGGCGCTGGGGTAGAAGGATACGTTTTCGCTTTTGGGAGATACAGCAGGACAAATCGGACGGCAGTAGATGCCGGTCGTCAATACACCGACGAAGAACTGGCCGTCGAATCGCGAATCTCGCGCAATCCTCGCTCGCTCACAGATTTCCTTGCTGTACATCGCTAGTTTCCATCGCTAGTTTCCATCGCTAGTTTCCATCGCTAGTTTCCATCGCCTGATTCCCGTAACTCAGGCGCCAGTATACGGCGGGGGAGAATTAAAACTAGCCAGAATCGGACCTATACCCTAAGGCCCTGATTTTAGAACCTATCTATTTGTCGATGCCGCCCATACACATGTATTTGATCTCGAGGTAGTCATCCATGCCGTATTTCGAGCCTTCCCGTCCCTGTCCCGATTCTTTGACCCCACCGAAAGGAGCCATCTCATTGGAAATGATGCCCTCGTTAATGCCGACGATGCCGTACTCGAGTGCCTCGGCGACACGCCAGATGCGACCGACGTCTCGGCTATAGAAGTAGCTCGCCAGACCGACCTCGGTATCGTTCGCCATTGCGATCGCCTCTTCCTCTGTCTTGAATTTGAACAGCGGTGCAACGGGCCCGAAAATCTCTTCGCGATAGACCCGCATATCCTCATTGACGTCTGTCAGAATTGTCGGCTCGACATAGCAGGCGCCCATATCGGAACGCCGACCACCGGAAGCCACTTTCGCGCCCTTGCTGACTGCGTCGTCCACGAACGCCAGTACATCGTTCGCGGCCCCTTCGTTGATTAACGGACCGATGGTTACGCCGTCCACTGCGCCGTCTCCCATTTTGAGATCTGCGGCAGCTGCCATCAGCTTTTCCGTAAACTCATCGTAAACGCTGTCTTGTACCAGGATGCGGTTCGCGCAGACGCAGGTCTGCCCGGCATTGCGGAATTTGCAAATCATCGCACCGACCACGGCGGCATCCAGATCGGCATCATCAAAAACGATGAATGGTGCGTTGCCACCCAACTCCATCGAAGTTCGCTTGACGGTCGATGCACATGCGGCCATCAATTTCTTGCCGACCGCCGTCGAACCCGTAAACGTCAGTTTCCGTACCGTCGGATTCGACGTCAGCTCCTCGCCGATTTCCGAGGTGCGTCCCGTCACGACGTTGATGACGCCTGCCGGAATGCCGGCACGCACCGCCAGTTCCACAAACGCGTAGGCCGACAATGGCGTCGCGTTCGCAGGCTTGCACACCACGGTGCAACCAACCGCCAACGCCGGCGCAATCTTGCGCGTCAGCATCGCGTTCGGAAAATTCCAGGGTGTAATGCAGGCGACAACACCTACAGGTTGTTTGATGCAGACGATACGCTTGTCCTTCGAAGGCTCGGGAATCGTATCTCCATATACTCGCTTGGCTTCCTCTGAAAACCACTCGATGTAATTCGCGCCATAGGCAATTTCGCCGCGCGATTCGGCCAGAGGCTTGCCCTGCTCGGCCGTGAGGATCTGAGCCAGGTCCTCCTGCGCTTCCATCATCAGCGTGAACCACTTGCGTAGCAGCACTGACCGTTCCTTCGCAGATGCCTGGCGCCACGAGACCTGTGCGGCCTCCGCTGCTTCGATAGCTCGCCGTGTTTCGGCCGTGCCGCACTTGGCCACTTCAGCGATGACATCGCCATTGGCCGGATTAGTGACGGGCAATGTCTCACCATCATCAGCATCAACCCATTCGCCGTTGATGAACGCCTGAGTTCTTAACAACGCCTTGTCGGCGATCTGCATACTCACTTCATTGGGCTCCCGCGAAGCTCACCAGCTGAACAGGCGAGAGAGGATAGCAGTAACTACGACGCCGTTCGATTCTTGTACTCTTCGAGTTTTCTCTTATATAGAAACATTGCGCTGGGACCAAAAGCCATCAACATGATGGCGATTCCCGCCGCGATTCCATACGCACTAATGTACTGAGCACAGCACCATTCCCGCTGTCTCACGATGATGTGACACGGCACCGCGACCAGCAACTCGAGAACACTTCCTTTGATTAGCCAGCTCACTGCTGAATCGGCGACATCGGACGATCGTTTCGAGTAACTGTAGAACACGATGCCCCAGATACCCCATATGACAGCTATCGTCGTCAGGAATACGACTAATTGCAGCCAGCCCTCATCGATCTGTTGCAGGATTGGAATCTCAAAATTATCGCCCCGAAGTGCTGTGGCAATCGAAAGCATTATGGCGACGGTAAGTATCGTCACCATGATTCCGACCAGGCCTGCGGTGATTTTGGCATGCCGCCGCGGCTTCATCCGCCGCCAGGGCGAATCGACATTTAGAAACAGAAGTAGCACTTGCCCGCCAACTAGAAAAGCCGTTGGAATCAACGAGAAAAACACGAGTTCTCCTATATCGGACTGATCGAACGTCTCGAACGCCCACCAGTCTTCGGCGAGAGAAACCATGCCGATGCTAAGTAGCAAGAGCACGACAATGGCGTAGAACGCAGTAACCACGATTCCCCAATTACGCATCACACCTCTCCTTATATAAGTATTTTGACCATCAAAACGGGCGCGGCACCCCATGCAAAGGATCGCGTCTGGTCGCCACAAGTACCTGAACGAAACAGAATGATTAGGTGATGATGTTGTTACGGGCCCATGGCGAAGCCCCGTTCGATGTGATGTGGATCACATTATTCGAGCCCCGAAGGCTTAGGCAGCTGTAATCTGTGATGATTTCGGCAGCCCGGCGGAATCCGCAGTTGCATTCTTCACGCATTGAGGGATTTCGGGAGCCGGCCATGTGGTTACCAGAATGGATGTACGAGAGCCTGCCATACTCATATGTGGTAATCGGGTCGTTGTTTAACGCCGGTATCATTTACGTCGGCCTGGATGCTGCCGGTGCGGACTATTATCTGGCAACAGGCACATTGTGTACCCTGTACGGGCTGGCGGTATTCTTTCGCAGACAAATGCATCGCCGTCCCACCAACAATCCTGAGTCGAAGTAACGACGAATTGAACGAAAAAGGGCCCCGCAAAGGGGCCCTTTTTAAATTGGTGCCGGCACCATGATTCGAACACGGGACCTGAGGTTTACAAAACCCCTGCTCTACCAACTGAGCTATGCCGGCGT
>PVMS01066526.1_pt1 | contig 12545 bp, 11 predicted proteins | sample 1853461 | NCBI WGS metagenome assembly PVMS01 (sample SAMN08582032, study PRJNA380276) | Marine sediment metagenome, whole genome shotgun sequencing project. | isolation source: ocean sediment barecode stripped | collected 2017
GCGGCTCATGCATGCGCACATCGCGCGCGTATTCGAATTTCACGACACTGCCGATGGCACGTTTTACAGCCTGCAATTTATTGCCGGTTCAGAAATTGGCGTGTTATCCGGTGCACCGCTTGCACACATTCTGCCGCCATTGGCGCTGGTGGCCGATGCGCTGCGCTACGCTCATGCAAAAGAGATAGTGCACCGGGACATCAAACCCAGCAACATCCTGCTCGATCAAAACGGTGCTCCCTATCTCACTGACTTTGGTGCTGCTTCACTGTCTGGGTCGGTAGCGACAGGTGGCTCATTGATCGCCGCAAGCCCGCAAAGTCTCGCAGGCGATTCGCCGCAGCCGGCCGACGACATTTTCGCGCTAGGTGGGCTCATTTATGAGCTTGTCTCTGGCCGTTCGCCGTATTCATCAGCGACAACCAGCGACGATATTCGGAAAATTGTACCGCCGATGCTCACAGCGGCTTCGGCGGACGCCGTGCCACCAGCTGTGCAGCAACTGGTTGCGCGTATGCTCGACAACGATGCATCCGAACGCCCGGACGCACAGGCAGTTTTCGATGCGCTCGCGTCCGCAGGTTTTCCGGCTGGACCTGCGCCGGCCGCTTATAGCGCGGAGCGGCAAACGTCGACGTCGGAAATCATCGAAGCCAGCGATGCAATTCGTCCGACCAAGATCAGCGGCACAGTGGCGGCTTCCGTACCCGACAAGCGCAGCTCGGGTACAGCCCGCGCACAATGGGTATCAGCCTGGTCGTGCTCGTCGTCGTTCTGATCGGTGTTATTTTTATCTTGCCCAATACGATTACCACTAGCGAGCAGACCCCCGGTTCGGGCCAGGCGACAGAAGATACCGCGGCCGACGCGGAGGCTCCGGACGACGATGATCGACCGGACCGAGATTCGCGAGTCGTCGCAAGGGAAGATACAGAGGAAGTGCTCGGCCAGTTGCTGTCCAGGATGGATACGCTCGAGCGGCGGGCCGTGCAACGATGGGGTGGATTGCGCTACAAGCGGGCGCAGGAGGTATACGAACAAGGCGATGCAGCCTATCTCGCGCGAGACTACGCGATGGCCAGCGACAAGTATCGCGAGGCGATCGAGATCGTCGATCCATTGCTTGGCGAAGTCGATGATGTGTTTGCAACGACCTTTGCTAATGCGCAAGCAGCGTTGGAAGTGCCCGACAGTGTTGAGGCGCTGCGATTGTTCGAGCTGGCGGTCGCAATCAGCCCAAGCCACGCTGCGGCGAATGCCGGTTATCAGCGAGCGAGAAACCTCGACACCGTTCTATCACTGACTGACAGCGGCTTCGCATTCGAGAAAAATCTCGAGTTGGAAGCCGCGCGGCAAAGTTTCGAGCGAGCGGTGGAAATCGATCCCGAGTGGTTGCCTGCACAGACGGGTTTGACTCGAGTGCAGGATACGATCCGACAGATGGAATTCGATCTGCGCATGACAGAAGGACTGTATGCGCTCAGCGACGGTCATTTCGAAGCGGCGCGAGCGGCATTCAGAATGGCACAATTGCTGAAGCCCGGCTCACCCGAGCCTGCGGACGGTTTGTTGCAGGTCGATCAGGGGATTCGACTAAATCGAATCACGGAGCTCGAACAGCTCGCGTTACAACAACGAGAGAACGAGCAGTGGGAGATCGTCGTAACAACCTACCAGAGCATCCTCGAGATAGACGACAATCTCGAATTTGCGCAACGGGGCCTGGCCGAGGCACGACAGATGACGGCATTGTACGATCAACTTGATAAGTTCATCGAAGATCCTGACAGGCTGAGTACGCCATCGATCATGCAGAAAGCGACGACGATGGTCGTCAATATTACCCGCATGCCCGAAATTGGTCCGCGGCTGGGTGACAAGCGCGATGAGCTGGCGCGACTGCTCAAGCGTGCCGCGACGCCACTTACCGTTCAGCTGATATCGGACAACGTTACCAGCGTGTCAATCTATAAAGTTGGTAAACTTGGCAGCTTCGCGACACATGAGCTGAGTCTTCGTCCCGGCACGTATGTCGCGGTAGGTAGCCGCCCGGGATACCGTGACGTACGACTTGAGTTTCTGGTAGGTCCGGAACTCGAACCCAAGCCTGTGGTTATTCGCTGCGAGGAAGCGATTTGAGTTTCGATCATCTGATTATCAAGGACGTTGAAGGCGAACGGCGAATTGATACTGGCAGCCTGCCACTGCGCGTCGGAACTGGCAGCAATTGCGGTTTGCGCCTGCCAGGACCTGGGGGCGGTCCGGTTGTACTGATCGACCTTCTTGATGGCGCGCCTTTTGTGCAGCCGGTTGGGCGCGATTCGTCGATGCAGGTCAATGGCGAACCGTTGCTTGCCAGCCGCCGTCTCATAAACGCGGATCAGCTCGAGTTTTTCGGCAGTCGCATATCTATAGCTGCGACCGATGACAGACTGGTGCTTGAGGTCCATCTTGAAGACAGCGCATATGTCACGCAGCCACCCGAACTGGCTGCTGCTGCGATGGAAGAAGACGAGACGATTGCGCCCACAGCGTTTCAAAGAGCGTCGAAGACGCAGGCGATGGTCGAGGAATCGCATCGCAGTCCGCTAAAAATATTCGCAGGCATCGGCCTCGCCATTCTTCTGCTCGTGTCGTACCTGCTCTTCAGTTCGAAGTCAATCCAGTTCGAGGTGAGTCCTCCTGATCCTGATAACGTTGAAATCGCCGGTGGCTGGTTTCGGTTGCCGCTTGGAGATCGTGTCTTGCTCAGGAGCGGCGAATATACCGTCAATGTTCGCAAGCAGGGCTATTACGATATTAGCCAGGCATTTAAAGTCGGCGATGAAGCAAGCATGACGGTCACGCTTGACATGCGTCGCCTGCCCGGGCGGCTGTCCATCGAGACTCTTCCACCTGTCGATGCAATCGTCTCGATCGACAACAGCATGATGGGAAAAGCGCCGTATGGCCCAATTGAATTGCAGCCCGGCGAACATAGTGTCAGCGTGAATGCAGATCGATACCTGCCTTTCTCCGACATCATTGACATGGCCGGACTCGGGCGAGAGGAAATGCTGTCAGTGCAGCTCGTACCGCGCTGGTCGAACGTGGCTATCACTTCCGAGCCTGCTGGCGCAGCTATTTATTCAGGAGATACGCAGGTCGGCGAGACGCCGTTGACGATCGAACTCCTCGAAGGTACGCATCAGATCAGTGTCGTCCGCGACGGCTTCGCGGCCTGGGATGGCGCCGTGGTTGCAAGACCGAATATTGACCAGGTGCTGCCACTGATTCGCTTGCAACCAGCCAACGCCACGCTCCAGGTCAACTCGATCCCGCGTGGTGCGAATATTACGGTTGACGGACGCTACCGCGGCCAGTCGCCGATCAGCCTGGCATTGTCGCCGGGCATCGACTATGTCATCGGCCTGTCGAAGGCGGGTTACGGATCGTCGAGCCGCCGGGTTCGTCTGAGCGCCGCAGCGAGCGATTCAATTACGGTCGACCTGTCGGCCCGAACGGGCCGACTAACAGTCAACGTTTCTCCCGCGGATGCCACCGTATACGTCGATGGGCGCGCTCGCGGCAATGGGTCGAAAACATTGGCTCTCAGTTCTGCGCCGCATCGCATCGAGGTCAAGAAATCGGGCTATGCGAGCTGGACTCGAACAGTAACGCCACGACCCGGCTACCCTCAGACCGTTGTCGCGAAATTGCGATCGCTACAAGACATCGCGCGTTCCAAGATTGAAGTCACGCAGAAAACTTCAACAGGGCATGTCATGCGCCGGATCGAACCCGGCACATTCATGATGGGCGCATCCCGCGCTGAGCAAGGACGCCGTGCCAATGAAGTTCTCGTGCCAGTCACGATATCCCGGCCGTTCCTGATCGGAGTTCGCGAAGTCAGCAACAGGGAGTTCGCACAATTTCGTGAGAATCACGATTCGGGCAGCGATATTCACCCTTCCATGGCAGCAGATACCAACCCGGTCGCCAGGGTCACATGGGCCGATGCGGCCGAATTTTGCAATTGGCTCAGTGCGATGGAAGGTCTGTCGCCGGCTTATGAAGAGAAGTTTGGCGAATGGCTTGTCATTCGTCCGCTAAGCAATGGTTATCGTCTGCCGACGGAAGCCGAATGGGTGTGGGCGATCCGCTATTCGGGCTCCCAGGGCGCGGCAAAATTTGCGTGGGGGGAGGCCATGCCGCCGAAGAGCGATTCCGGCAATTTTGCCGACCGATCGTCACGCGATCTGGTGCCCACAATTCTGCCAAGATATGACGATGGCTTCGCGTCGACTGCGCCAACGGGCAAGTTCCCACCCAGTGCCATCGGTATCTATGACGGTAGTGGCAATGTCGCCGAATGGGTGAATAATTTCTACACGGTGCCGACGCCCGGTATCAAGACGCCGATCGTCGATCCGCTGGGTCCGGAGGATGGAAAATTCTATGTCATTCGCGGCTCATCCTGGCGCCATGCGAGTGAAACCGAGCTAAGAATCAGCTTCCGGGACTATGGTTCCGAGCCGCGATCGGACGTCGGATTTCGGATCGCCCGAACCCTCGATTGATATTTCATGCGACAATCTCGCCTGCCTGCGGTCAATAAAGGTGTAGGCCGTCTTGAAGGAGAAACCGCTGTGCACCGATTTCTGTTGATGATCCTGCTTATCGGCATGTTTTCTATTGCGGCCTGGTCGCAGGAAGACATAGATGCTGAGGCGGACGAAACCGTTCAGCCAGAGGCCGAGGATGAAACCGAAGCTGAAGAGCAGGATGAAAACGTGGTCGACGACGAGTATTACCAGGATGCCGATGACGAAGATTTCCGGCCCAGCGAAGACATTCCGGCCGACCAATCCATTGCATTCCCGACCGACATCTAGCCTGATTGGACGACTATGAACAAAAAAAATATTCCATTTGAGTTCGTTTACCAACTGTTCGCACTGATTATCGCAATCATCATCGTTCACGCGTTTTATGTCTCAGTCGTGCGGCCTAATGCGGCCCAGATTGTTGAACAGCAGAATGCCGAAGCAGCCGTAAATCCCGATTTCGTTCGCGAGCGTCGAGTCTGGGTGCTGATCAAAGACATGGAGCAGGAGGCCTGTTTCATTCTCGGCATCTGGGCACTCGCAATTATGGTTTACAAAGCAAAATATACGGTCCGTGAGCGTCACTTGTTTGATGTCGATCTCGTGCCAGTTGCGGAGGGCATGCGAATACTGCCGGAGGATACGCGCGAATTTGCACGTCAGATTCAACAACTGCCGGAGGACCGGCAAGAATTGCTGTTGCCACGTGCGTTGTTGCATGCGTTGCGCCGTTTCAGTTCGACTCGCAGTATTCAGGATGTATCGAGTAGTACTCATACCATTTTCGAAAATGAGGCGGAGCGGCTGGAGTCGGAATTGTCGATGATTCGATACATTTCCTGGGCAATTCCATCGATTGGGTTCATCGGCACGGTTCGTGGTATCGGCGAGGCACTGGCCCAGGCGGACAAGGCCGTACAAGGTGATATTGCCGGCGTTACCCAGAGTCTTGGCGTGGCGTTCAACTCCACGTTTATCGCTTTGTTAATCAGTATTTTTCTGATGTTCCTCGTCCACCAATTGCAATTGCTGCAGGAGCGCCTTGTTTTTGACGGTGAAAACTACGTGAATGACAAGTTGATCCGCCATATGAAGTCAGATTAAGGCGACGTCTAGTGGGCCTGCTGGCAGCACATTTGAATGATGCAGGGATTTCGGTTCTCGATTCCGAGCGAATTCTATACCGCGAACCCGGCTTTGCGTTGCTCGACGATGATCAACTGACAACTGGTAGTGCCGCATATTCCTATGCCCGGGTAAAGCCGCGTCGCATTCAGAACCGGTTCTGGTCTGACCTGCAGACCGGGCCACTCAGCGACCGGCGATTCCAGCACTTGAGCACCGCTGATCTCGTTAGCAGGCAGCTGGAGCAAATCTGGGCGAGGATTGCTGATCGCGGCGACCGCTTGGTTTTGGCTGTCCCGGCGTACATGAAAAACGACCATCTCAGCCTGCTGCTTGGCATTGCCGCAGAGCTGAAGCTGCCCATCATCGCGATGGTGGATGCAGCCGTGGCGGCGACGCGCCGTCAATACCGGGACGCAGTTCCCGTGCATATCGACCTGAGTTTGCATTCCACGCTGCTGACACGGATTGCGCAGTCCAATCAGGCGAAAGTAGATAAGTCGGCAGTTATAGACGACGCTGGTTTGTTGGCCCTGTATGACGCGTGGATCGGCGTCATTGCCGAGGCTTTCGTACAACAGTCCCGCTTCGATCCTTTGCACACAGCGGAAACCGAGCAGGTCTTGCAAGACCGCCTGACCGATCTAATATCGTCTCCATCTTCCGCCGGTGCCGTTGCTCTCGAGATCGATTATCGCGGTGTCACGCATACGGCGGAAATAGAAGTGCTCGAACTCGTTGCCGCGGCGGCGCCGATCTATCAGCGCATCGTCAGCAATCTGCGTGCTATGTTCCGTGCCGATGAGATTCCCGCGATTCAGCTTTCAGATCGCGCCGGACGAATGCCCGGGTTGGCCGACATGTTGACCGCGCGAGTCGGCGGCGAAGTGTTTCTTCTCGAACCGGGCGCGACAGCACGCGGACTGATTGCGCGATGCCGCGATATGCAACCAGCAGACAGCGGCGTTAGCCTGATTCGCCAACTCCCCTGGGACCAGTCGCCGGTCGATGTTACGTCATCGGATATTGCCGGCAGGGGCGGGCACCCGTCGCATGTGCTGTTCGATAACACGGCCTATGCGATCGATGGTCGGCCATTGACGCTTGGATCACACGCCGGCGACAGCGAGCGTCATATCGATTTGCAGACCAGCATGCCGGGTGTATCGCGGCGGCATTGCGCTTTGCAACAGGAAAACGGTCAATGTGTTGTTCGTGACTTCAGTCGCTACGGTACGTTCCTGAATGGCCATGCCATCGACGGATCCGCTGTATTGCAGATTGGCGATCTGATTCGTCTCGGAACACCAGGATTTGAATTTCGCCTGATCACGACGGAGCAAGCAAGTGGCTCGTAAGCGCCGTCCATTTGAAGTTTTCAGCATGTCATTTCTTGACTGCATGAGTTGCGGTTTCGGTGCCGTCATTCTGTTCTTCATGATCATCAATGCGCAGGTTAAAGAAACTACGGAAGACGATCCGACCGTGCTGATGGCAGAGACAAGAAAACTGGAGGTCGAAATTCTCGAAGGCCGCAAGGATCTCGTGTTGGCGAAGAACACGAAAGAGCGGCTAGATATTGAAAGGGAAACTGCTGAAGGCCAGATTGCCATGATCATTGCATTGATCGAGCAATTGCAGGCGGAGCTGGCCGAATATGATTCCGAGACGCTGGCCGAGATCGATCGTATTGAGCAATTGCAGACCGACATAGAAACACTCGAGGAAGAGATCAAGCGACTACTCGCACTGGCCGAGGAGCAAGAAGCCGACGGCAACAAGTTGCGCGAGTTCCAGGGCGACGGTGATCGTCAGTACCTGACGGGTCTCAAACTGAGTGGGCGGCGTACGCTGATCCTTGTCGATCGGTCCGCAAGCATGCTCGATGACACGATCATCAACATTATTCGCCGTCGTAACATGTCGACAAAGGACAAATTGCGTGCAGTCAAATGGAGGCAGGTTGTGGCGAGCGTCGACTGGCTGACGGCGCAGTTCGTGCCGGGCAGCGAGTTCCAGATATACATGTTCAACAACGAGGCGATCCCGGTCATCCACGGTAGCGACGGTGTCTGGCTAAAGGCTGATGACAGCACGCAGCTTGATGAGGCGGTCCGGGTGCTGCGCCGTACGATACCCGAGAAAGGCACTAACATGCGCGCTGCGTATGCAGTGGCCTCCAGTCTCACGCCGCGGCCGGACAATATTATTTTGCTCGTGGACGGACTGCCGACGATGGATGGCACAAGCTCGAGCCGCAGATCGATTAGTGGCAGAGAGCGCTATAACCTGCATTTTCGCGCGTTGCGCGAGCTGCCAAGCGGCGTTCCAGTCAACGTTTTCCTGTATCCGCTTGAGGGTGATTACGAGGCACCGATTTTGTACTGGCTGCTGGCCTATAGAACCAATGGTTCGTTTATCAGCGTTAGTCGTGATTGGCCATGAAACGCCGTCGCAACATTGAAGCGTTCAGCCTGTCGTTTCTCGACTGCATTTGCTGCGGGTTTGGTGCAATTATTCTGTTGCTCGTTCTCAGCAAGATCTACGAGCCCGTCATCATCGAGAAAACACAGGACGATCTGGAGTCCTTGATTGCACTTCTGCAGCAAGAGCTTTTCGACATTCGTGGCGAGACCACCTCGATCAACCGCGATCTGGAGGACGTACAGGTACAGACGTCGGACAGCAAATTGCGATTGGCCCGCTTGCAGGGCGATCTGAGTAAGGTCCGCGGTCAGTACGCGGCGACCCAGCGGGACTCGGAATCAGTTCTCGATGAGGGCGCCTTGAATATTACCAAGCAGCGACTTACTGATGAGATGAGACGCCTGGCACCGTTCTACCGACGGGCCAACGACGATGCGGTCGCCGGCATACCGGCTGACAGCGAGTACGTCATCTTTATCGTCGACACGTCGGGAAGCATGCAGCAGTTCAACTGGGACCGGGCTATCCGCAAACTGACCGAGACGCTTGACGTCTATCCGCAGGTCAAAGGCCTGCAGATCATGAATGACAACGGTAGCTACATGTTCCAGCAGTATCGCGGCAAGTGGATTCCCGATACGCCGGGACGTCGCCAGGCGATAATTAACACGATGAAGAACTGGCGCCCGTTTAGCGACAGTAATCCTGTTGATGGAATAATTTATGCGATCAGCACCTACTGGGCGCCCGACAAGAAAATTAGCATCTATGTTTTCGGCGACGAATTCAGTGGTGGCTCGGTCGAAAATGTTATTCGCCAGGTCGACACGGTCAATCGCGTCGACGCGGCAGGAAACCGCATGGTGCGCATTCACGCGGTTGGCTTTCCGTTTTTCTTCGAGCCAGGTCGCCAAATCGCAGATACGTCACGTCGCTTTGCGCAATTGATGCGCATTCTTTGTGACCGGAATGGCGGCACATTCGTCGCCCTGTCACGAGCGCAGTAGGCCCGATGTAGGAGCGCCTCTCGAGGCACGACCGTAAGCAGGTTGCTCGTCGCCCTCATGGCTCGCTACGCTGCGCTTTACTTCGGTTGCCGAGCAACCTGCTTACCGTCGTGCTCCTAGGAGCGATCCAACCGCATTATTTGCCACAATTAGTCGCAGGCTTTGCATGATGCTGGCGCATGGCCAACTGTTTTGCGCGGTGTAATTAAATCCGAAAGCGAATCTATCCCTTCGGAGGACAACACCATGCGTAAGATCATAAATGCAATAGCAGTATTTACTCTCATCTCGGCATCGTCGGCGATTGCGGCTGAGACATCCAAGGAAGAAAAAATTGGTGTCGGTAGCGGCGCCATCATCGGCGCAATTGCCGGTGGACCGGTCGGCTTCATTATAGGTGCAGGCATCGGCGCGAAAGTTGGCGACACAATGCACCAGAAGAACGACGCAATCGAGACCTTATCCGGCTCGCTGGCGGAGTCTCGTACTGACATGCGCGAGCTCAACTCGACCCTGGATACGGTCAGTAACGAACTGGAGCACGTACGACGCGTCGCCAGGCCAGACCTCATCAACATGCTTGAGGCTGGCATCGCAATGGACTTGTTGTTCCGTACCGATGAGTATGTCCTCGCCGATACCAACGGCGACAGACTGGCCTCACTCGCCGGCACGCTCGCATCGATGCCTGATGTACAGCTACACCTTGATGGTTTTGCCGATGAACGCGGCGACGAGGCTTACAATTACAAGCTCTCCGAACAGCGTGTTGAATTCATACGCGATCAACTGGTTGCCGCGGGGGTTCACCCTTCCCGAATTCAAATGTCTGCGCACGGTGAGGCACCGGCACAAGACGATTCGGTCGACAGCTATGCGCTCGAGCGTCGCGTTAGCTTGACGCTGTTTATCGACGACTCACAGTCGTTTGCTCAAAATCCCAATTAGCCCTGGTTCCCCGCGACTCTTCGTGAGTCTCTCCTTTGCCGGCCTTCGGGTCGGCTTTTTTGTATGATGGCCTGCGGACGCCATACTAGTCCGCTGACGGTCAGGACGACCTAATGCCGCGGAGCACATGGATGTGCGTGAGCGGCGAAGGCCTCGCGGGCAAACACCCCGTCCACAGGCCGTCCATACAGGAGAGTGATATGGCTAGCGAACTTGTCGACAAACACTGTAAGCCCTGCGAAGGAGGTGTTGAGCCGCTGCGGGCTGAGCAGGTGAAGGAGCTGCTACGCGTGCTACACGATGACTGGTCGGTGAGCGATGACGGCCTGGAAATATCCCGTTCGTTTTCTTTTCCGGCCTATAGCCGAACCCTGGGATTCACCAACGCGGTCGCGTGGATCGCGATTGTCGAAGGACATCACCCGGATTTGCTCGTGAGCTACGGAAGCTGCAAAGTCAGTTTCACGACCCATGCGATCGGTGGATTGTCGGACAACGATTTTATTTGCGCCGCAAAAGTCGATCGACTGATTGACCATAGCGAATGATCACGGTTGGTGATATCGAAGCCGCCGCCCGGCGGCTTGCAGGAATAGCGATTGAAACGCCGTTGCTGCAATCGTCTCAACTTGACGAAATGACGGGTGGTACCGTGTTGCTTAAGCCCGAGTGCCTGCAACGCGTCGGTTCATTCAAGATTCGTGGTGCTTACAATCTGCTAAGCCAGTTATCGCCCGAGCAGGCTCGTCGCGGCGTTGTTGCCTGGTCGTCCGGCAATCATGCGCAGGGCGTTGCGGCCGCCGGGGCAATGCTCGGCATCGACACCACGATTGTCATGCCCGAAGATGCACCCGTTGCCAAGCTCGAAAATACACGACGCCTTGGTGGGGAAGTAATCACTTACGATCGATATTCGGGCGATCGCGAAGCGATTGCTCGCGAAATTGCCGCCGAACGTGGCAGCGAACTAGTCCCGTCCTACGATCACGCCGACATCATCGCAGGACAGGGCACGGTCGGACTCGAGATCGCGGAGCAGTCGGTCGCGTTAGGCATGCCGGTCGAGCAGGTCCTGATCCCTTGCGGTGGTGGAGGGCTGAGCTCGGGCAGCGCAGTTGCCCTCAAGGCAAGATTGCCTGACGTTGCTGTCTTCACAGTCGAGCCCGAGAATTACGACGATACCGCGCAATCATTACAAAGTGGCCGGCGAGTCAGTGTGTCGACGACCCAGCGCTCGGTGTGCGATGCTTTGCTAGTCGCCTCGCCCGGTGAATTAACGTTCGACATCATGCGTGAATATGTCGATGCGGGACTGGTCGTAAGCGACGAAGAGGTCAGGTCCGCGATGCGGTTTGCATTCCGCGATCTAAAACTGGTGATTGAGCCTGGCGGCGCCGCGGCACTGGCGGCGGTGCTGGCGGGAAAAATCGATTTGGAAGGCAAGACCACGGCAGTCGTGCTGTCCGGCGGAAATGTAGATGTGGAATTATTTTCCGAGATTCAGGCAGAGCCCGCCTGAGAATTACGCAAGAACGAAACTTTGGAAAACGGCTTGCGCTTGCCACCCTTTGTGGTGCGTGAAATCCGGCGTCGCTCCGGCCAGCCGTCGAGCCACTTAACGACTTTCTCGAGTTGCTCTATATCGGGGCGCACACGCGACGGCGACATTTCGTACAGGCCAATCCCGTTTGCTGCAGCGTGAACATAATTCTGGCTGTCGCGTAATACAGCGATAATCGGAATACCGAGCGAATCGAGAAACCGCATAAGCTGTGCGAAGCTCTTGGTATTTTTACGAGTCCGGTTGGCGATCACGGCCAGTTTGCGGTCGCGACGATCGATTTTGGCGACCAGCAATAGATCAGCAATGCAACGTGACGCGGCATGAATATCCAGGGCCGATGGCAACACCGGCACCAGAATACTGGTTGCGTCGCGTGTCACCTCGCGCAAATCGTCGTGATGCATTCCGGCTGGCGTATCGACAATAAGGTCAACCGTGTCGTTCGGTATGCGCAACTGCCAGCTGCGAGTTGCGTGCATGGATTTTTTGAATGCTGCGATTCCGTGAATCGGTGGAAGATTGCCGGGGCGCCGATCAAGCCAGGCCATCGTCGAGCCTTGTGGATCGAAATCCATCAGCGCGGGGGCGCCGGAGCGGGCCGCATAACAGGCTGCGATATTTGTAGCGATAGTTGACTTGCCACAACCCCCTTTTGGGTTGAGGACGACAATCTTGTTCAAGCTGTCTCGTGTGGGCGTAATCAGCATAGTCCTGATCAATATCCCGCATATGGGCCCAAACTTCTTTGCGGTAGTTCACATAATAACAGAGCCGCGCCACGAAGGGGTATCTGTGGGAGCGGCTTACGTGGGAGCGGCTTCAGCCGCGACTGTTTTCGGGCCTAAAGGCCCTCCCACGATTCGTGCAACTATGCCGCTGCCTTACGCA
>PVMS01157418.1_pt1 | contig 12544 bp, 13 predicted proteins | sample 1853461 | NCBI WGS metagenome assembly PVMS01 (sample SAMN08582032, study PRJNA380276) | Marine sediment metagenome, whole genome shotgun sequencing project. | isolation source: ocean sediment barecode stripped | collected 2017
ATGAGCATCCTGCTTCTAAATCTGGTAAAACAACTTTTTTACCCGGGTTAAGGATCTTTGCTGTTTCGGCCATAAAATGAACCCCTGCAAAAACGATCATATCGGCATCGGTTTTAGCCGCCTGCTGTGATAACGCTAAACTATCCCCAACAAAATCAGCAATATCCTGAATTTCTCCTATCTGATAATAGTGAGCCAAAATAACCGCATTCTTTTCTTTTTTCAGCCTGTTTATCTCTTTAACGTAATCCATTGTTCTAATGAAAAATTAATATGATGAATGGTCTTTGTAATATCATGCAAAGTTATAAATTTACTTTAGTGCTTATGTGCCTGATCAAATGATTTTATGATCCATGTCTATATTTAAAGAAAACATAAACGTTGCTTTTAGATCAATTCGTGCCCAGATGTTGCGAACTATATTAACCGCAACAATTATAGCGATTGGTATAATGGCTTTGGTAGGTATTTTAACCTCTATCGATGCGGTAGAGAATAAGCTATTATCTGATTTTTCCAGGCTTGGTGCCAATACTTTTTCCATTATGCAAAAAAGCAGTAGGGGTCACCGACAAGGGAAAAGCGGAAAAACCTATCCGAAGATTGAATATCGTGAGGTAATATCATTTAAAGATGCTTATGATTTTCCAGCTATAATGTCTTTATCAACACGTGTATCATTTATTTCAACTGTCAAAAGAAAAAACGAAAAAACAAATCCGAATGTGAGTGTTATAGCTGGTGATGAAAATTATTTACTAGCTACAGGATACGACTTGGGTACAGGTAGAAATTTTTCGAAGGCGGATGTTATAAAAGGAATCAATGCAGCAATTATAGGAACAGATATCGTTGACAAAATATTCACTTCAGCTGAAAATCCTTTAGGTCAATCTATCTTTATCGGAGGTTCAAAATTCAGGGTTATCGGTGTTTTAGAATCCAAAGGAAGTTCAATCGGGTTTTCAGGTGATAATCAAGTAATTATCCCATTGGGTTATGCACATTTAAATTCAGAAACGGATAGAACTTCCTATTCGATAAATATTCAGGCTAAAGATCCTACTCAAATTGAAGATGCTATTGGTGAAGCTGTTGGTTTAATGCGAAAAATTCGGAAAGATCCGTTGGGTAAAGAAGATTCGTTTCGGGTTATCCGAAGCGAAGCAATGGCAGAAGAGCTGTTAGACAATTTAAGCACAACTACCATGGCTGCATCAGTTATCGGGGCTATCACCTTAATAGGTGCAGCAATTGGGCTAATGAACATTATGCTTGTTTCGGTAACCGAAAGAACTAAAGAAATCGGGCTTAGAAAAGCTTTAGGAGCTTCGTCACGCGCTATTTTAAGCCAGTTTTTAATGGAAGCAATTGTTATAGGGCAATTGGGTGGTTACCTGGGTATAATTCTAGGTATTGTAATTGGTAATGTTACTGCTTCGATAGTGGGTACTCCCTTTATAGTTCCCTGGGACTGGATGATCATAGGTGCATTGCTTTGCCTTATCATCGGAATTATTTCAGGAATTTATCCAGCTCGTAAAGCTGCACGTCTTGATCCTATTGATGCTTTGAGGTATGAGTAGTAATTTCTAGTCTTCAATACATCTTACAGAAAAACCTGAATTTTTTAATTCCATTTTTCTTCCTATTGATGTATTATCCGAATGAAGATAGCGTTTCCAGCCTAGTGAACTATTGAATTCAGAAGCACTCCAAAAGTAAGCTCCAAAACGCAATTCATTAAACGTACCATAGTAAATTCGATATCCACCCGGTAGTGCTGTAAAACCACTTTCATTTGATGCACCAGTGTTTGGACTATCCCAATGTTCATTTCCGACTTCTTTCAACTTGCCGCCTTGATTTCCACGCCACCCGATTTCATCTGCTGCATTTTGACTCATCCCCAAAAACAATTCCAATTCTTTCCATTCTAAGTCATTTGGCAAATGCCAACCAGTCGGACAAACACCCTGTATATGAATACTATCATCGCTATTTTGCCCATTCATGGCTGCTGGCCAATTATATAATGCACCATACACTTCGTTGTTTGAAGAAGAATTTTCAAAATAACAATATCCTTTATCTGTATCATTAAGATTTTCCCATCCATAAACGCTTTCTACCAATGGAATTTCAGTACCATCTGAATAGTGAGTGGATTTTAGATTTTCTATCATCCACCTTTGCTCCCCTATTCTTGACCAATTATAAATATTACCATCATAATCGGTTACTGTACCAATATCCTTTAAAAAAATAGTAACACGGTCAATTCCATCCCCTTCATTATTATCTACAGCAATCGCTGTGATAACATGGGTGCCGGTATATTCCTCGATAGTGTACCATTCGTAGGTGTACGGTGGGCTAGTAATAACACTATCTTTTATACCATTAATATAAAATTGAACGTCTCGAATCGTTCCATCAGGATCATTGGCATTTGCAGAAATAATTACCGTATCACCAAATTCTATTATTTCAAAATCTTGAGGGCTTATAATTTCGACACTTGGCCCGATATTTTCAACAACTTCTTCTTTATTGCAGCTATTTAAAAGCCCAAACACACTAATGAATAAAATTAGACCTAAGCCCTTAAATATATTTTTATTACGTTTCATTAACTACGCCTTTTAATTAAATAATAGAATAAGTAGATTTTAAAAATTAGAAAACAAATATCGATGTTTATTCCAGTTTATTAACGCCAAATATAGGTTTTAACGAACTAATTTATACTAGGTAATAATTAATAAAAAGGGGGCCGAAGCCCCCTTAAATATATCAATAAGTAAAATCTTATTCTCCAACTACTTCAAAATTCAAGACAGCTTTCACTTCCTTATGAAGGTTAACCGTTGCTTCATAAGTTCCTAAGTTTTTAATAGTATCGCTTTCAAGTACGATCTTCTTTCGATCGATATCAAATCCAGCTTCTTTTAATGCTTCAGCCAATTGAATGTTATTAACAGAACCGAATATTTTACCTTTCTCACCTGCTTTTGCACCAACTTTTAAATTTAGTTTTGCTATTTGCAATGCTAATTCTTCAACTTCAGCAATAATTTTAGCTTCTTTATGCGCTCTCTGCTTCACGTTTTCTGCTAATACTTTTTTAGCTGAAACAGTAGCAAGAATTGCCATTCCTTTTGGAATAAGGTAATTTCGGGCATAGCCATTTTTTACCTTAACCAAATCATTTTTATATCCTAGACGATCTACGTCTTTTTTTTAGTATAATTTCCATGATTACCTCCTTATTTTAATAAATCACCAACGTAAGGCATTAATGATAGATGACGAGCTCTTTTAATAGCCTGAGCTACTTTTCTTTGATATTTTACAGATGTACCTGTAACTCGTCTTGGTAAAATTTTACCTTGCTCATTAACAAATCGCATTAAGAAATCGGGATCTTTATAATCGATGTACTTAATACGCATTTTTTTAAACCTGCAGTACTTGGTTTTATTGGTTTCAATGTCAATAGGTGTAAGGTATCTTATGTCAGATTGTGACGCCATAATTTCAAATTTTTAAGTTAAGCTGCTTTTTCCTTTCTGTTTTTTCTACTCTCTACATACTCAATGGCATGTTTTTCTAACCGGACGGTTAAAAACCTCAATACACGCTCATCGCGTTTAAAATCGGTTTCAAATTTCTTAATCAACTCACCCGGAGCGTCATATTCAAAAAGGTGATAGAAGCCAGTGCTTTTCTTTTTAATTTGATAAGCAAGTTTGCGCAAACCCCAGTGATTTTCGTGTTGGATCTTTGCGCCGTTTTTTTTCAGGAAATTTTTGTATTCCTTTACTGCTTCCTTTGCCTGTTCATCAGACAAAACGGGAGTTAAAATGAAAACAGTTTCGTAACGATTCATATATTTATAATTTAAGTGTTTAAAAATGAGGCGCAAAATTAATATATTATTTGACAACAGCGAATATTGTTTTACTCATCTTCAAATTTTAAATCACCTTAATCATCGAAAGGATAATACCCCAATGTAAAGCTTTGTGGGCATATATAAATTGAATTACATCTTTGATAGTATTTATATAAATTCCATAGGATGTTTGGTATGGTTGATAGCCTGAAATAAACCGGCATTGTAATCCGTTTCCGTCTTATCAATTGATATTAAATATTTTTCCTTAAACATTTCAAACTCTTCAATAGAAACGTTTTCAATAGGCCTGCTACCTTTTTTGAATTTCTCGATCAATTCTTGTGAAATCACTGGAGTATTTCCCGACATGGTATAAAACAATAATTGTTGCATAACTAAAATGTGGCCAAAATTCCAGGCTATATTATTTTTAATTCCTTTGGGAATTGTATTTATTTCTTTTCTGTCAAGCCTTTGACAGTCCGCAAAATATTTTTGCGGGTTTGGCGATTAACTTCAAACCCAAATTGCAGATTCATTATGGTATGTTTAAATATTTATGAACTTGTAATGACAAATTCCATTGTGGATTATCTTTTATAAAATCTACAATTGCGAGTTGGATTTTTTCTCGTCTATCCCATTCGGGCTGAAAAAATAATTTACATGACTCTGGTATTTTCTCAGTCAATTCAATACCCCAGCTCAGATCTTGTCGATTTACAACAATCATTTTAAGTTCATCAGCCTTTTCGAGGGACTCATTGATTGGAAGTTTAAACCGTTTAGGAGAAACGCAAACCCAGTCAAACATACCGGATATGGGGTAAGCACCGGATGTTTCTAAATGAACAAAATATCCGTTTTGCTTCAACCTCTGTGTTAATGGAACCAGATTATACATAGAAGGTTCTCCCCCTGTAATTATTATATTCTTTGCTTTTGATTTGGCGACAAAATCCAAAATCGTATCCAAATCAACATACTGATCATTCGAAACTTCCCAGCTTTCTTTTACATCACACCACGAACATCCAACATCGCATCCTGCCAGCCGGATAAAATAAGCCGGCGTCCCAGCATAATGCCCCTCACCCTGAATAGAATAGAAATGCTCCATTACGGGGTAGTAAATTTTATTGTTTGTTTTTCGGGGTTCGATCATTGATTTATCAAATAAAAAAAACCCACACAGCTGAGTTTAGAAAAACTCAAAAAATACGTATGGAACTGCCAATATATTTCGGTAATCCTCCGTCAGTCGAAACTGAATCCACACAAGGTGGCTGAGGCCCGCCCTTGATATACCGAGCTTTATTCCAATAATAATAATGTTAGTTTTTCAAACAATTTTCGCTGTATGGGCAATATTATAAAGAACGTTTTATTCTGTATCAAATATAACAAAAACTCAGTTATTGTTAAAATAAAACGACTGAAATTACTCCAATTAAACTCTTACCTTATAAGCCTGAAGCGTATTCATAAGCAACGAAGCAATGGTCATCGGCCCTACCCCACCCGGTACTGGAGTTATAAAACTGGCTTTTTTACTTACCTCTGCGAAGTTTACATCACCCAATAATTTAAACCCGGATTTTTTTGAACTATCAGCAACTCGTGTAATCCCAACATCAATTACAACTACACCTTCTTTTACCATATCACCGGTTAAATATTCAGCAATTCCTAAAGCGATCACTATGACATCCGCATTTTTCGTGAATTCTTTAAGGTTCTTTGTTCTGCTATGAGTTAAAGTAACAGTCGCGTTACCTGGTGTGGTCTTCCTTGCCATCAAAATACTGATCGGTGAACCAACGATATGGCTACGACCCATTACCACGACGTTCTTTCCGGATATATCAACATTATAACGACTTAGCAACTCCATTATCCCTTTGGGGGTAGCAGGTAAAAAAGTGGGTAAATTAAGTACCATTTTTCCCACATTGGTAGGATGAAATCCATCTACATCCTTTTCCGGGCTAACGGCATTAATTACTTTTTGCTCGTCAATATGGTCAGGTAAAGGTAACTGAACAATAAATCCATCAAGACCTTCATCCTTATTAAGTTCATTTATTTTACCCAGCAATTCGGCTTCACTTACATCAGCAGGCATCTTAACTAACGTTGATTTGAATCCGACTTTCTCACAGGATTTAACTTTAGAATTTACATAGGTTAAACTTGCACCATCATCGCCAACAAGTATAGCAGCCAGATGCGGTGGTCTCTTTCCTGAGTTTACAATTTCAGCAACATCCGCAGCAATTTCCTCTTTAATTTCGTTTGAAGTTTTTCTTCCGTCGAGTATTTCCATTATATAAGTATTTTATTATCGGGGCATTCCTCCTCCCATTTTCCCCATATTTTTCATCATGCTCATCATGTTCTTTTTATTCGACATCAATTTCATCATTTTTCGGGTCTCCCCAAACTGTTTTATCAGTTTATTTACCTCCTGAATATTGTTTCCAGATCCGGCAGCCATTCTTTGTCTTCTGGAGGTATTAATGATGTCTGGGTTGGCCCTTTCCTTTGGAGTCATAGAATGAATGATAGCCTCTATAGATTTAAAAGCATCATCATCAATTTCAGTGTTTTTTAGCGCCTTGTTAGCACCAGGGATCATGCCGACCAGGTCTTTTACATTTCCCATTTTTTTAATCTGCTGGATCTGACTCAAAAAATCGTCAAAATCGAATTTGTTTTTCGCAATCTTTTTTTGGAGATTCCGGGCTGCTTCTTCATCGTAGTGTTCCTGAGCACGTTCGACCAGCGAAACCACATCACCCATCCCCAGGATCCTATCGGCAATACGTTTAGGATAAAACACATCAATCTCATCCATTTTTTCGCCTGTACCAGCAAATTTGATCGGTTTGTTTACAACCGATTTAATAGATAATGCCGCACCACCTTTTGTATCTCCATCGAGCTTGGTTAAAACTACCCCATCAAAATTGATGCGTTCGTTAAAAGTCTTTGCTGTATTTACGGCATCCTGACCAGTCATGGCATCTACTATAAATAAGGTCTCGGTCGGCTTAATGGCATTTTTCACCGCTTCAATCTCATCCATCATTTGCTTATCTACTGCTAATCGACCCGCAGTATCGACAATAACCACATTAAAGCCATTCGACTTTGCATATTTTACTGCATTTTTAGCAATATCAACCGGGCTTTTACTATCTTCTTCAGCATAAACTTCAACATCGAGTTGCTCGCCGATTACCTTCAATTGATTTATCGCAGCCGGACGGTAAACATCACAGGCAACGAGTAAAGGTTTTTTACCTTTTTTATTCTTTATAAGGTTCGCCAGTTTTCCGGCAAAAGTTGTTTTTCCAGATCCTTGCAAACCAGCCATAAGAATAACACCGGGGTTTCCCTGATAATTAATATCAACATGCTCTCCACCCATCAATTCAACCAACTCGTCGTGGGCGATCTTTATTAACAACTGACCTGGTGAAACAGCTGTTAATACACCTTGTCCAAGTGCTTTTTCTTTAACCCGGTTTGCAAATTCTTTCGAAATTTTAAAATTTACATCGGCATCCAATAATGTCCGTCTTACTTCTTTTAGCGTTTCAGCAACGTTAATTTCCGTAATCTGCCCCTGGCCTTTAAGTACTTTAAACGCTCTTTCAAACTTGTCTGTTAAATTCTCTAACATGTATATGTTTTATTCTTATTTTAAGATTTGCAAAATTAGGTAAAATGATGGATTTTAAATGAAGTGTTTTTAAGTAAAAATGTATTACAAATATAACAGCCTGTATTATTAAAAATGCCACCCAATTTTTACTGATATTTGGGGTGTAATAAATGGTGTTAAAAAAGTAAAAAAGCCTACCTGAACTTCTTCATCACCTGCAATACGAACATGTGCAGCAAGCCATGGATTTATATAAAGATTATCCCAAAACTTCCAAACATACCCAACACCTAAAGTGAATATCCAGTTGCTATACTTAGCCGTTTCAGAAAAATTATCTTCAATTTCGCCATCCCAGTATTCAATACCGGTTCCAATCAAAAATCCTTTGAAATCCGGTTTAAAAAAGTAATCGACAACAATGGCATAAACCTGAATAGTGTTTCGATTGAAAGCATCTGTATCAAACATAAAATCAGGAATATTTACCTTAGCAATTACCGGCCTTATTCGTTGTTTGTGTTTATTTATACCTACCCAAGAAGAAAAATAATATCCACCTGTTATATAGGGCAATGCATCTATTTCAAAACCAACTGTAAGATTGGATTGTTTTTTGGAAACCGTCGAGTCTGGTTGACCGAATCCTTTAATTGAAAAAGTCAGTATTAAAAAAGTGATCAGGAAATATCTCATTCTATTAAATAAAATGTTGGATGAAATTAAGCTTCATTTTTGCTCTGCCAAGATATTGAAAAAGTTATTGTTTTTTGCGTTTTATTATTACTATAGTTAATAATATCTTAACCGATTCTCAAGAAGTTTTTATATTCTGCTATAAAACATATCTTTCAAATCTAAATACAAATCATTGAAATCAGCAAAATCTAATAAATCAAGATGGTTGGTAATCTTCAGCCTGGTATTTGCCGGTGAAATGATCTTTGGTTTGCCTTTTCAGGTCACACGGTTTTTTCGGCCTACCGTGATGGAAGTATTTCATTTATCCCATACTGACCTCGGAGATATTTTTGCTGTTTATGGCATCGCAGCCATGCTTGCCTATTTTCCGGGTGGTGTGATCGCCGACCGTTTTTCCGATAGAAAATTAATGACCATTGCATTGTTGGCAACGGGTATCGGCGGATTTTATATGCTGCAAATTCCCGGTCAATTGGGATTATCTGTTTTGTTTGGATATTGGGGCATTAGCACAATTCTTCTTTTTTGGGCTGCGATGTTAAGAGCTACAAGACTTTGGGGTGGAAATAAACAACAAGGAAAGGCATTTGGAATTCTGGATGGTGGAAGAGGCTTGGTTGCAGCACTAGTTGCCTGGTTAGGAGTACTGATCTTTACAAATATGTTAACCGGAGATATTGAAAACGCTTCTATTCTTGAACAAACCAAAGCTTTACAAGCAATAATTTTGCTTTATATCTGTATGGCTTTTTTGGCAGCCGGCCTGATATGGATATTGATACCTGAATCGGAAAACACTGAGTCGGACTCGTTTGCTAATTCTTTTAAAGGGATCAAACAAGTTCTTCGTAATCGTGTGGTTTGGTTGCAAGCAGCCATTGTTATTACAGCTTATTGCGGGTACAGAAGCCTCGATTATTATTCGCTTTATGCGGTTGAAGTGCTTGGAATGGATGACTTAAGCGCTTCAAAATTTGTATCAAATGCGGCTTTTCTACGTCCGGTGGCGGCTGTAGCTGCCGGCTTTGTAGCTGATCGTATTTCAGCTAGCAAAGTAATCGGAAGGCTTTTTGCAATTTCAATAGTTGCCTTTATTCTTCTTGCCTTACTAAAACCAACATCGTTTGGAGAGCAGATAATCTACGCTAACATTCTGATAACTTTTGCAGCGGTTTATGGAATACGTGGTGTTTATTTTGCATTACTGAATGAAACTCAAATTAAGGTAAACCTTACCGGTACCGCCATTGGAATAATTTCGGTTATTGGTTATACCCCTGATATCTTTTTTGCAGCTATGGCCGGTAGAATATTAGATGCGGATCCTGGACTTGTTGGTTATCAGCACTTATATATACTGATGGCTATTTTTGCTGCAATTGGTTTGATAGCAATTTTTGGATTGCGACAATTAAAAAATGAATAATTGCTATTTAAATCTCCGAAACCCAAAATCAATATAAGTGCTAATTATATGGGCGTAAAGTCCATCGGTACGCCAGTAATACGAATAGCGAACCGAGAATTCCTTAAACTGGGTATTGCTTTTGCCTAACCATGCGAATGGCACGTAACTCAATCCCAATCCAATTTTATAGCTGTTAAATTTAGAAAGATCATAATCGGAAGTATAAAATTTACTGCTTTCTGAATTTTGTTGAAAAGGATTAAAATAGTTGGAAGCCACTTGCGTATAAATTCTACCAAATGGAACCAGCGACAATTGCGGGGATATTTTCACTGGAAAATCCAGTGCAAAAGTGTGGGCGCTTATCCCAAAGCTATCTGCATAATACCGATAATAAGGTTTTAAAATTAATCTTTTACCCACAAACCAATTTAGCTGAAGCGCCAGATAAAATTTTGAACGATTGCGAGGTAGATTTTCAACAACAGCTTCATCATGTCCTTCATAAAACACACGGTGAAATGGTGTTGACAGTAGTCCGTTTTGAAATGAAAATCCCGGAGCTATGCTTATTGCCATTCGTTGATTTAAATCGTGCTGATAATCGAATGAAAACACATACGAATACCTCATGTAGATGTCGAACCAAGCAGTATCGCGTAACTCCTTCGGATAAACTAAAGTAACCGGTCTTCGGAAATCAGAGTTTAACCGTCCCCATCGTAAATCATCAAAATATGACTGAAAGGAAAAACTGTATCTACTCGTTTTTGGCTTATTAATATATCCCAGCCAGGCTCTTACACCAAAAGACAGATAATCTGATTCCATTGAAGCTGAAGGTAAAACGCCAGCTTGAATCCGGCTTTTACTAAAATTATGCTGATAACCTGCTGATAGCCATATCCGCTTATCGCGGTACGATGCTGATGAAACATTAAAATCGATATTATCTGTTGATGCAGAAGTTATTACATCAATGCCCAGGTTTATCAATAATCTGTCATTGCTATCAAGGTCTATTCCTAAGGAGGCTCCAGATGTAAATACAGTAAGCTCTTCAGTTCCTACACCACCTGTAATAGCGGAATGGTTTCCATCCTGCGAATAATATGACATAACAATCGATATGTCGGTATTTAGGATCTTTGTTTTTTGTAGAGTCGAATCAGGAGTTTGCGCTTCTCCGTAAAAAGGAATAATGAATAAAAGTGTAATAATTAAAATGTACTGCAGAATCACAATTCGATAGCTATCGGATCCTGCGTAGACTCTATCATTTAAAATCTGAAATCTGAAATCGCTAATCTTCAATCTAAAATCATTTTAATAATACGCTACTCATGATAAATACTAGTTGCAGCCGCATCCTCCAGTGCTCTTTGTCTGACCTGAACTGGCCCCTTCCCGGATTGCATGTGCACTGTTTTCAAAACTCGCAACGCTTTTCTTTCCCATTTGCATGGCAGCATCGTTAAGGTACTTGCGCTGATAAGGTTTAACAGATTGACAAGAGGATATTATTCCACCTATGATCAACAATCCGATTCCCCTGAAAATTTTATTCCACATTGCTACTGGTATTAGTATCATATATTTTTAACCCCTCCGAAAAGTGGATGTGCTCCAAATCTTCAATAATAATACATGAAATATCCGTCATTTGATCTATCATATTAAGTCCGGCTTCAACACCCATAACAAAAACCGCAGTGGCTAAGGCATCAGATAATTCTGCACTCGGACTAAATACCGTAACGCTCATTACACCGGTCGTTGGATGCCCTGTTACAGGATTAATGATATGGGAATATCTAGTCCCATCGTAGTCAAAAAACTTTTCGTAATCGCCTGAAGTTGCAACAGATTTATTCTCAACAGGCAGCCAAAAAAGAATCTCTTCTTTATTCATCGGGTTTGCAATTCCTACTTTCCAGGGTTGTCCATCTGCCTGACTTCCCCATACTGTTAAGTCGCCACTCGCATTTATCACCCCTCCTATAACCCCGTTATCGATCATCAATTGTTTAGTCTTATCTGCTGCATAGCCTTTTCCAATCGCTCCAAATCCAATCGAAACCCCTTCTCTATCGAGGTATACATGGTTTTCGGGTTGTAATTCAATATGCTGATAGCCAACGTTTATCAATGCTTCAGAAAGTTGTGATTTATCCGGTAATTCATGTTCCTCTTTATCAAAGTTGTACAGGTTTCCAACTCCGCTAAAAGTAATATCAAATGCGCCCTGAGTGAGATTCGAAATTGCCAGGCTTCGCTCGATCAGATCATAAAGTTCCTTGTCTACTTCAACTGCGTCTTTGCCTGCATTGGAATTGATCTTAAATGTTTGAGAAAGATCATCCCAACTCGAAATCAACGCTTCGATTCGCTTAATCTCAAAGATTAACTCCTCAATCATTATCCAGCTTTGTTCAATACTCGAATCTACAATGGTAATTTCAAATCCACTGCCCATAAGATAAACTTGCTTCTTAACTGTTTGTAATTCCAGGATTTCTATATATGGCCAAAATCCCAAGATAAAATCCGATACATTCTGATTGAAATAATTGAATCTGGTTAATACAACACCTTTGTTATCTAACAATACTAAATGTGGAAAAAAACCTTGTGAATTATATTCTTCTGCTAAAGCTTCATTTTGATTAACGAGCGCATTATCCTGTTTTTTTCGTTGTGGAAAGTCAGCTTTTAAAATAATCAATTCATTTTTTGCAAACTCCTGAAATTCTAAATTATTAAGCACCTCATTTTCGAATTTAATGCAGGGCCGGCACCAATCAGATCCGGAGAAAACAAGAAAAACAGGTTTGTTTTCGATCTTGGCCTTTTCGAATGC
>PVMS01136942.1_pt1 | contig 12543 bp, 10 predicted proteins | sample 1853461 | NCBI WGS metagenome assembly PVMS01 (sample SAMN08582032, study PRJNA380276) | Marine sediment metagenome, whole genome shotgun sequencing project. | isolation source: ocean sediment barecode stripped | collected 2017
ATCACCGTCATCACACGATTTCGTGTTGTCCGGGTTCTGGCAGCCCAGGTCCGGGTTGCAGACGTCGTCGGTGCACGAGTTGCCGTCGCCGCACTCGCCGGGCGAGCACAGGGGAAAGTCGGAGGGGAGTACGACACCCGGAGAGGTGAGTGTCGTGCTGGTCTGGGTCCAGCTCGAGTCGCTCTGGTCATAGGCCCAGATGCGGCTGGAGATGGGCGTGGCGAAGTTTCCGTCCGAGCCGACCAGCCCACCCGGTGTGTAGGAGTTGAGCTGGTCCGACTGGGTCCAGGTGTCGGTCGCCGCGTTCCAGACGTTGATCCGGGTGTCGCGCTCGGCGGCGAAGTTCCCACCCGACGCGACGACCAGGCCCGTGAAGCTGAAGAGCTGACCCGAAGCACTCCAGGTGCCGGCGCTGCCGAGGAAGGCGAAGACGCGGTTGCTCGCCACGGCGCCGAAGTTGCCCTCGGTCTCGAGCAGCGGGCCGATCGAGGAGTTGCTCCAGCTCGACTGCGACCAGGTGGGTGCCGCAGGGCGCCAGGTCCAGACCCGGTTGCTGATGCGGACCGCGAAGTTCCCGCCGGAGCCGATCAGCTCCACGGGAGTCAGCGTCTGCAGGTCCTCCGCTCCGCCGGGGACGCCGGCCCAGACCCGGCCCGTCCCCAGGACGGCGAAGTTTCCGCCGGAGGTGATCAGCGGAGCGGCGAGCCCGCTGATCGTCTCGGTCGACTGCACCCAGCCGTTGGTCGGATCCCAGGTCCGGACGCGGTTGCTGAGAGTCGTGCCGAAGTTGCCGCCCGAGCCGACCAGGGCGCTCCCGCCAGCGGGCGAGCCGTTCGGGTCGCTGAAGACACCCGACCCCGCGTCCCAGATCACGAACTCGCTGCCCGTCGCGGCGCCGAAGCTCGCGTCCGAGGCCACCAGCCCGCTCGGGCTGGAGAGACCGGCAGCCAGCGACCAGGATCCGGCCGGCGCGTCGAAGACGGCGAAGTCCGAGCTCCCCATCGCGGCGAAGTTGCCCGCGGCGGCGCCCCACTCCGCCAGCGACGCGACGTTCTGCGAGAGCCAGCTCCCAGTGGAGCGGCGCCAGGCCCATACGTCGTCGCCCGCGCGCGCGCCGAAGTTTCCACCCGACGCCACGGACTCGTAGCCTCCGCCGAAGACCGGCGACGCCACCCACGACCCGCCGTCCCCGCTCCAGACGCTCATCTGGTCGCTGCCCCGGGCGGCGAAGCTGCCGCCGCTGGCGATCACGTCGGCGAGCCCCGCGACGGAGGCGGACTGGGTCCAGGTGTCGCTCGTCTGGTCGTAGGCCCAGACGGTGCTGCCGGTGACCGCGGCGAAGTTGCCGTCCGAGCCAACCACGGGGCTGGGGGTGGCGATCGTCGGCGACTCGGTCCAGGCGCCCGTGGTGCGTCGGTAGGTCCAGACCTTGCTGCCGACCACCGCGGCGCAGTTGCCCCCCGAGCTCACCACCGCGCTCGGCGTCGAGCCCACGGTCTGGATCACCCAGGCCCCGGCGGCCCCGTTCCAGGCGACGGCCCGGTTCACGGCGGAGGAGCAGAAGTTCAGCGCCTGCGCCTCGCCGGAGAGCCCCCCGACCGCGAGAGCCAGCAACAGAAACGACGACTTCGACGCGAAAAAATGGCTCGGCATCATGCCCCCATCGGCTGCTTCGCGAGATCGCTGGAGCCCACCCCAGGCCCGTGCGTGCTGCGCGTGCGACGCGCGCGCAGCTCCTCGCGGTCCGACCGGCAGGCCGCCGGTCGGGTACACCCCCTGCGGAAGAATCTATCGCATCTGGACGCCGGGACCCGACGTCCCCGCTGACGACTCGATGCTTGCTACTGTCTGCCCGTGGCGCGGCAGCTGGACGAGAACCTCTGGGTCTTCGATCGCCCGCATCGCTTCCTGGGCCTGCACGTCGGCACGCGCATGACAGCCATCCGGCTCCCGAACGGGGGCCTCTTCCTGCACTCGCCGGTCGCCCTCGACGACGCCACCCGCGAGGAGCTCGACGCGCTCGGACCGGTTCGCCACGTCGTAGCCCCCAACCGCTTCCACCACCTGTTCGTCGAAGACTACCGGGCGGACTACGGGGAGGCGCGCCTGTGGGCCGCACCGGGATTGCCCGAAAAACGCAAGGACGTGCGCTTCGACGGCGTCCTCGGTGACGCGCCCAATACCGGCTGGGCGAGCGCAGTCGACCAGCAGTTCGTGCACGGCGCGCCCGCGCTGAACGAGGTCGCCTTCCTCCACCGCGCGAGCCGCACCCTGCTGCTCACCGATCTCGCCATGAACTTCGGCGACGCCGCGACAGGGCTCACGAGCCTGTGGCTGCGGCTGATGGGCATCCGCGGCCGCTTCGGCGTCTCCCGCCTGATCCGCAGAACGGTCCGCGACCGGGCCGCCGCGCGAGAGAGTCTGGACGCGATCCTCGCCTGGGACTTCGAGCGCGTGATCGTGACCCACGGCGTCGTGCTCCAGCGCCACGGCCGGCGACTGCTGCGCGAGGCCTACGACTGGCTCTGAGCGGGGCCTACGACTGGCTCTGAGCGAGGCCCGCGACTCAGCCCAGGTGGTAGGGGTAGATCGCGTCGAGCAGCAGGCCCAGCACCAAGAGCGCACCGGCCCGGCGGGTCACCAGGAAGGCCCAGGCCACGTACCAGAGCGGCCAGATCGGGTAGCCCTCGGGCGGCTGCTCAGGCTTGGGCTGGTTGTAGACCTTGAGCACCTCCCAGAGCTTGGGCAGCGCCAGCAGGGTGAGCAGGGTCCAGACGCCGAGCGTCCCGGTCAGCACCAGGCAGATCACCAGGACGAAATAGGCGACCAGCAGCTCCTGGTTGAGAAAGAGCGAGCGCTCCTTGCCGAGCACCACAGGCAGCGTGCGGATCCCCTTGGCCGAGTCCGCCTCGAACTTGTCCACGTGCTTGCCGATCAGCACCGTCGCGACGAGGATGGCGTACGGAACGCTGGCCACCAGCACCCACGGCGGCAGCGCGCCTGTGGTGACGTAATAGGTGCCGCCGATCATCAGCGGCCCCCAGACGATGAAGACGCTCGGCTCCCCGAGCCCGCGGTGCTTGAGCTTGAGCGGCGGCGCCACGTAGAAGACGCTGATGAAGAGGCCCAGCAGCGCGAACGCCGCCACCGGCCAGCCCCGCAGCTCGGTGAGGTAGAGCAGGATCCCGAGGTCGATCAGGTTGACGGTCGCGATCGCGAGGATCAGGCCGCCCTTGGAGATCAGCCCCGAGAGCACGGGGTGTGGCGCATACTGGGTGCGCACGTAGTTGTTGCTGTCGACCCCGCCCTCCAGGTCGAAGTAATCGTTGATCATGTTGTTGGCGGCGTGGGCCGCCACCAGCCCGATGAAGGCCAGGGCGAAGCCGACCCAGCTCTTGTCGCCCGGCGCCGGGACGGCCAGCAGCCCCCCGATCAGCGCCGACGTCATCGTCATCGGGAAGACGCTGGCGCGGGTGATCAGCAGCCAGCGCGAGACCTCGTCCATGGTCTTGTCCGAGGAGAGATTCTGCGTGCGCAGGATCTCGCCCCAGTTCTGGACCGCGCTCGACATCGTTCGCCTCCCCGCTCGACGAGGGGCGAGCCTAGCACGAAGACGCGGCGCGACGGGCCGTGCGACGACTAATCGTCCTCGACGGAAATCGCCTGCTCCGGGCAGTTCTCCTCGCCGAGGCGGGCCTGGTGGGCCAGCTCCGCGGGGACGGAGTCGAGCAGCAGCACGCAGCGGCCGCGCTCGTCCTCGCTGAAGACGTCGGGGCCGAGCACGTAGCAGCGCCCGTGCCCCACGCACTTGGCGAGGTCGACGCTCACCTTCACGCTAGGCGTCCCAGACGAGCGGGAGGTACATCACCTCGCGGATGCCCGGGCTGTAGGTGGGCTTCTCGCCGGGCTTCACCTGGTACTCGGGAATGCGCTTGTGCCACTCCTCCATCGCCACCTGGAGCTCCATGCGCGCCAGGTGCGAGCCGAGGCAGCGGTGGACTCCGCCGCCGAAGGCCAGGTGGATGTTGCGGCCGCGCTCGAAGTCGACGGTGTCGGCGTGCTCGAAGTGGCGGCCGTCGACGTTCGCCGCGCCGATCAGCAGCGTCACCATCTCACCCGCCTTGATCTCGAAGTCGCCGACGGTGACGTCCTGCTTGCAGACACGCGGCACCGCCGTCACCGGCGTCTCCCAGCGCATCAGCTCCTCCACCGCGCTCGGGATCAGGTCCGGCTTCTCCACGATGCGGCGCCGCTGCTCGGGGTTGGCCGCGAGATAGGCGATGTTGCAGCCCAGGGTGGCGGTCACGGTGTCGAGCCCGGCCAGGATCAGCAGGAAGGAGATGTCGAGGATCTCCTCGTGAGTGAGCTTCTCGCCCTCGATCTCGGCGTGGACGAGCCGGGTCATCAGGTCGTCGCGGGGGTTCTTTTCGCGATCCGCGATCACCTTCTCGAAGTAGTCGTAGATCTGGCGGCCGCTGCGCGCGCGCAGCTCCTTCGACTTCTCGATCATCTGCGCCGGCTCGAGCCCCTTGAGCTCGTCGGGGTAGACGTTCTGGGGGCGGATGATCCCATCCTTCATCTTCAGGAAGAGATCGAGGTCCTCGTAGGGCAGCCCGCACAGGCTCAAGAAGGCAGTACAGGGCAGCGGGATGGCGAACTCCTTGTTGAACTCGCACTCACCCTTGTCGGCGATCCGGTCGATCAGCGCCGCCGCGTGCTTGCGGATGTCCGGGACGAGGTCCTCCATCTTGCGACGCGAGAAGTGCGGGTCGAGCAGACGCCGGTAGCGGGTCTGGTCCGGCGGATCGACCTGCTGGGGGATCATCGGGCGATCGTTGCCGAGGGCCATCTGGAGATCCATCTTCGACGAGAAGATCTCCGGGTGGCGCAGCGCCCACATCGTGTCCTCGTAGCGCGAGATCACAGCAGAACCTGTAATCGTGGCGCGATGCACGGGGCACTGCGCGTGCATCCGAGCATACACCGGTTGGGGACAGCGAGAGAGCTCCGGATCGAAGAGCAAGACCTCGCCTGTCTCGGGGTTGGGATTCTCCGCCATGGACTCCTTCCTCCGCATCGGCCGCGGCCGGAAGAGTAGCCCGTAGCGCGGAACTCGGCTCTCGTGGTTAGGGATACGAACGCTTGGGCCCGGGGTTGGACCTGCACCCCGATGTAACCGCTCCGCCCGGTGTTCGGAACCGTCGGTGGTCGGGCAAAGCGGCCCCTGCTCGTATCTCACCCGCAGGTTCCGCGGCTCGGTGAAATCGCGGATCCCGGTGGAGAGCGACGCGCGGCTGCGCACCGACGAGTATGCTCCTCGCACGCCCCATGCTGTTCAACAGCCTCGAATTCGCGCTCTTCCTGACGGCGCTGCTGGGCGCACACTTCCTGCTCGTTCCGGCGAGCTGGGTCCGCACGCGGAAGGTGGTGTTGCTCGTCGCGAGCTACATCTTCTACGGCTCGTGGAACCCGCCTTTCGTGCTCCTGCTCGCGTTCTCGACGCTGCTGGACTTCCTGCTTGCGTCGCGCATGGAGAAGACATCGCGGCTCGGCGCCGCCGCAGGGCGTTGCTCTCACTCAGCCTCGCGGGCAACCTCGGCATGCTGGGCTACTTCAAATACGGAGGCTTCCTCACCGAGCAGTTCTACGTCTTGTTCGGACCATGGCTTACCGAGCCGGCGCCGACGGGTTGGGACATCGTGCTCCCTGTCGGGATCTCCTTTTACACGTTCCAGACGCTGAGCTACAGCATCGACGTCTACCGCGGACGCCTCGCTCCCACCCGCAGCCTACTCGACTTTGCGCTCTACGTTTCCTTCTTTCCGCAGCTGGTGGCGGGACCAATCGTCCGCGCCAGCGATTTCCTGCCCCAGCTCCAGGCCGGCGCCCGGCGGCCCGCACACGACGTCGCGGCGGCACTCGGGCGGATCGGCGGCGGCGTCGTCAAGAAGGTCGTGCTTGCCGACACCCTGGGCAGTTTCGTCGATCCGGTGTTTGCCGCGCCCGGCGATTTCGGTGCCTTCGACGTATTGATTGCGGTCTACGCCTACGCCTACCAGATCTACTTCGACTTCTCCGGCTACTCGGACATCGCAATCGGGCTGGCTGCCCTGTTCGGCTTCCGCATCCCGGAGAACTTCGATCGGCCGTACCTCGCGACGAACCCCCGAGAGTTTTGGCAGCGCTGGCACATCTCGCTGTCCACCTGGCTGCGTGACTACCTGTACGTCTCGTTGGGCGGCAATCGCCGAGGGCCTGCGCGCACCTACCTCAATCTCCTGATCACGATGCTGCTGGGGGGGCTGTGGCACGGCGCCGCCTGGAACTTCTTGATCTGGGGCGGATTTCACGGCGCCTGGCTGTGGGCCCACCGCTGGTGGTCGAAGCGGCGTCCGGCCCGCGAAGCAGGGATGGCGCTGCAGGTTTCGAAGCGAGTGGCCACGTTCCATGGCGTCTGCGCGGCCTGGGTGTTCTTCCGAGCCGCCGACTTCGAGGCGGCGCTTACCCTCTTCGCACGGCTGGCCGATTGGGGAGCCCTGAATCCGCGGGTCCCGGTGACAGCCGTGATCGCTCTCGGGCTGGCGCTGACGATCCACGTGACGGGCGACTCCGAGGCTCTGCGACGGCGCTGGCGGCAGCTCCCGCCGACGGTCCAGGGGGCGGGCCTAGCGGCGGTAGTGGTGCTGGCCTTCTTCTTCTCGCCCGCGACGACGCGATTCATCTACTTCCAGTTCTGATGGTAACGGGAGCGAACGCCGTGTCGGTTTCGAAGAAAGGATGCCCCAGGTGAGCCGAACCCTCGGTGTCGTGGCCGGCTTCGCCGCCACGCTCGGCACGGCCACGATCGTGTGGCTCGGTCCGCTATGGAATGCTTCCGTCGAGCAGGGCCGGGAGAAGTACGGCCGCCGCTTCGCCATTCTCAACCAGTTGACACGGAAGAACTCGGAGATTCCGTTGATCGCCTGGCTCGGTGACTCGACGATGCTCCGAGGCATCTCGGAGATTCCACCCTATCCCGATCTGATCAGACGAGAACTCCGCGGCTCACAGCCCTTCACGAACGTCATTGTCGCGATTCCCGCGCAGGACGCCTACCACCACTACTCCTTGTTGGGTGCGGTGCTCGAGTTGAAGCCCAAGGCAGTCTTCATCCTCGCCAACCTGCGACTCTTCGGCGCGCCTCGTGTCACCAACTTCCTCGACCTGGCGTCGTGGATCCCGCCCGCAGAACTGGGGCGGGCCCTATGGCTGCCCTGGCATGAGCGTTCGATCACGATCCCCCGGCTCGTCATGGCGCAGGCGCTGCGTCACGAGACCGCGGAGAAGGTCTTCTTTGCGGCCGAGGGCCTGCGGGAGCTATTCCAGAACGAAGTGCTGCCGCTTCTGTCGCGCGCAGGGCGCCCGTCTACTCGCGAGGAGGGCATCGCCCGAACCCTGCGGGAATACACGGAGGAGCTCGACGGGCGCCATCCCGTGTTGCGCATGATCGTCGCCGCGGTGGAGATGGCCACCCGGCGTGGGGTGCGCGCGGTCGTAGTCATCCCCCCGATGCCGCTTCAGGCCGTCGAGCGGGCCGGAATCGCTGCCGCGCCGAGCGAACAGGCGGCCGCGCTACGACGTGCAGTGGAGCCCGCCGGTGGCGAACTCGTCGCCCTCTACGACCTGCTAGGCGCGGAGGGCTTTCGCGACGAGATCGACCATCTCACCATGTTCGGCGCTCGACAGGTCGCGAACGCCCTTACTCCGGTAGTGAAGGCTTCGCTTCCCTCCTCACGGTGAAAGCATCCCGCCCTCGACTAGGCTCACACCCCCGATGCAGCCGCTCCGCCAGGTGATCGACGGACATGCCGAACGCGCTCCCGATGGGCTCGCGTTCATCGATGGGAAGGAGCGGCTCTCGTGGGGTGACTACGCGTCACGATCGCGGCGCCTGGCCGCACAGCTCTCGGCGCTGGGTCTGGCGCGCGGCGAGCGGGTCGCGGTCTGGCTGCCGGACGGTCCCGGCGCGCACGTCGCCTACGTAGCCGCCGAGCGCGCGGGGCTCGTCACGGTGGGCATCGGGCCCCGGGCCGGCGAGGCGGAGCTCCGTCACCTGCTCGAGAAGACGGGCGCCTCGGCGCTGCTGAGACATGCAGCGCATCGCGAAGTGGACCTCGCGCGGCTGGTGGAGACGCTGCGCGCCGCGGGCCACCCCCTGCGTCACCACCTGGTGGTCGAAGGAGAGCTGCCGGCGAGCGCACCGGTGTACTGCAACGGCGCCGCGCTCCCCGAGCCCGACGCGACCGCGCTCGCTGCGCTGGACGGCCGCGGCCTCGCCGCCGACGAGCTCTTCCTGCTGAACTCCACCTCGGGCACCACCGGCCTGCCCAAGTGCGTGACCCACGATCAGCGGCGCTGGCTCGCGTTCCACGAGCTGGCCGTGGAGGCAGGCGAGCTCAGCGGTGCGGACGTCTACGCCTCGGCGCTGCCGACGCCCTTCGGCTTCGGGCTCTGGACGGCCCACTTCACCCCCACCCTGCTGGGCGCGACGACGGTGCTCTTCTCCCGCTTCAACGCCGACGAGCTGGTGCGGCGGATCGAGCACCTGCGCATCAACGTGCTCGCTGCGGTGAGCACGCAGTTCATCATGATGCTGGAGTCGCCGGAGCTTGCGAGGCGCGACCTTTCTTCTCTGCGCGTCCTCTTCACCGGCGGCGAGGCCGTGCCCTACGAGCGCGCAGCGGCCTTCGAGGAGCGCACCGGCGCCTCGGTGCTCCAGTTCTACGGCTCCAACGAGACGGGGGCGCTCTCTCGCACCACCACCCGCGACTCGCGCGATGTGCGCCTGCGCAGCGCAGGCCGCGTGATCGAAGCCATGCAGGTCCGCCTCTTCGACGACGCGGGAGACGACGTCACCGCCAGCGGGCGCGGCCAGCCCGCCTGCCGGGGTTCCCTCACCAGCCGCGGCTACTGGGAGGACCCGGAGGCCGACGCAAAGCTCTTCACGAAGGACGGCTGGATGCTGACCGGCGATGTGGTGACCGTCGACGGCGACGGCGTCCTGACCGTCGTGGGCCGCGTCGCAGACTTCATCATCCGCGGCGGCAAGAACGTGAGTGGGGCTGCGGTGGAGGAGGCCTGTGCCAGCCACCCCGCCGTCGCGCTCTGCGCAGCCGTGGCGATGCCCGACCCGGTGTTTGGCGAACGCGTCTGCCTCTACGCCGAGCTGCGCCCCGGGGAGACGCTCACCCTTGCTGAGCTGATAGAACATCTCAATGCACACGGAGCCGGGAAGGAGCTCCTGCCCGAGCGACTCGAGGTGCTCGACACCCTGCCCCGCGCCTCCGGTGGAAAGATCGCCAAGGGCGAGCTGCGCGCCGACATCCGCCGCCGCCTGGCCAACGGCGACGCCTGACGCGAACGGCCGGCGTCAGGCGCAGGGGCGGATGAAGGCCTCGGCGTACTGCTCGAGGGCGCCGCGGTTCTGCTCGAGGGCGCTGCCGGGCCCGAGCGTGTAGAGGAGCGGGTAGCTGATGATGCCGGTAACACCGGCATCCTCCAGTCGCTTGAACGTATCGACGTCCGGCGGCGTCACCAGGGCCACCACGATGTCGAAGGGCTCGCCCTCCGTACCCGCCTCCTTGCGCAGCTCTCGGAACTGCTCGACCAGCGCCGGCACCTCCGAGGGGTCGTTGCCGCTCCCGAGCCAGCCGTCGTTGCGCGCGGCGCGGCGCAGTGCAGGCGCGCTGGCGCCCCCGATGTAGATCGGGATCTTCGCCGGCGGCGGCGGGCTCATGGAGAGCCGGTCGAAGTCGTAGTAGCTGCCGTGGTGCTCGACCACGTCGCCAGTCCACACCTTGCGCAGCACCTCGATCATCTCGTCGAGGCGCTTGCCCCGAGACTTGAAGTCCTGGCCGAGCTGCTCGTACTCCTCGCGAATCCAGCCCAGCCCGGCGCCCAATGCCACCCGACCCCCCGAGAGCACGGACGCTGTGGCGACGGACTTGGCCACCGCCAGCGGGTGCCGCAGCGGCGCGATGTAGACGCTCGTGTTGAAGCGGAGGGTGGTGGTCACCGCCGCCATGGCCGAGATGGCCGCCCAGGGCTCGGGCCACTCGGTCTCCGGCCCGAACGGCGGCGCTCCGTCCTCGGAGTACGGGTACTTCGACTCGATCTTCTCCGGGTGATAGAGGTGATCGGAGACGAAGACGCCATGGAAGCCCACCTCCTCGCAGGTCTTGGCGAGCTCGACGAGCTGGGTGGTCTCACTGAACGAGAGCGCCTGCCAGAATCGCATGGCTACGGCATGACCTCGCCGCAGTTCACCAGCAGGCTCTGGCCGGTGACCATGCGGGAGCGGTCCGAACAGAAGAAGACCACGGCCTCGGCCACATCCTCGTCGGCGGGAATCTCCTTGATCGCCATGGGCGCCACGATCTCGGCCTTGATCTCCTCTTCGGACACACCGCGCTGCTTCGCCATCATCTTGACGTAGGCCTGGACGGGCGGACCCCACATCCAGGTGGGAATCACCGTATTGACTCGGATGCGGTCGGCGCCGAGCTCGGCAGCCATGTGGTACATGGCGGTGTTGAGCGCGCCCTTGGACGAGCCGTAGGCGATCTGCGGCGTGAGGCGCAGCATGCTCGACTGCGAGCCGATCAGCACGATCGCGCCCCCGCCCTGCTCGCGCATGGCCGGCACCACGGCGCGGGCCATCTGGGTGGTGCCGATCACGTTGACCTCGTAGGTCTGACGCCAGTCCTCGGGCTTCACCTCGTCGAAGCTGCCGAAGACCGCGTCGTAGGCCGCCACCTGTACCAGCGCGTCGATCCGGCCGAAGCGCTTCACCGCGGCCTCGGCCAGCGCCAGGCACGAATCCGGGTCGGTGATGTCGGTGGCCTGGCAGGCCACGTGCTCGCCGGAAGGCTCGAGCTCCTTGGCGATGCCTTCCAGCTTGTCGCCTCGGCGCGCCGCGATCATCACGTTGGCGCCGTCGCGCAGCGCCAGCCTGGCGACCTCGCCGCCCAGGCCCGGCCCCACGCCGGTCACCACTACGGTCTTGCCTTCGAGCATGGCTTCGCCTCCTCCTGATCTCTGCAGCACGCTGAGGGTACAGGCGCTGTCTCCTCCGGAGCGGGCCATCCTATCACCCGCCGCGTCGGCATCACGGCATGAACCCGCCGCCGTTCACGTGCAGCACCTGGCCCGTCACGTAGCGCGCGGCGTCGGAGGCGAGGTAGAGGACCGTCCGCGCCACGTCCTCGGGCTCGCCTACGATTCCCAGCGGGTTGCGGCCCGCGGCGTCGGCGATCACGTCTTCCATCTGCTCGGGGTCGACGCTGCCGTCCTCGCGGAGCACGTGGCGTCCGGTCATGTGGCTCTTCACGAAGCCGGGAGCGACGGCGTTCACCCGGATGCCGTGGCGGCCCACCTCCATGGCGAGGGTCCGGGTCAGCGCCACCACCGCGGCCTTCGACATGCCGTATACGCTCAGTGCGGGCACCCCGCGGAAGGCCGCCAGCGAGGCCATGTTCACGATGCTGCCGCCGCCCCGCTCCCGCATCGCGCCCAGCGCCGCCTGGCAGCCGAAGAAGACGCCCTTGGTATTGATGGCGAGGATGCGATCGAGGTCTTCCTCGCGGGTCTTGGCCACCGAGGAATCGCCGATCACCCCGGCGACATTGGCCATCAGGTCAAGACGGTCGAAGCAGTCGACGGCGCGCGACACCAGGGCCTCCACATCCGAACGCCGGGAGACGTCGACGACGACGAGCTCGGCGCGAACGCCTGCCGCGCGCGCCTCTTCCGCCACCTCCCCGAGCCCCGCCTCGTCGAGGTCGCCCAGCGCGAGGTCGACGCCGGCCCTCGCCAGCTCGAGCGCGACGGCCCGCCCGATGCCGCGGGCTGCACCGGTCACCACGGCGGCGCGCCCCGCGACGTCGAACGCCGCCCCTGCGGCCCCGCTGGCTTCACCCAAGCTGTCGTCCCTCCGCCCGTCGAGGCGGGTAGCATACAGCCGGAGGCGCCCCGATGAGCCACGATTCCGATGCCCGTGTCCTCGACGGCCGCGCCTGGAGCGACTTCTGCCGCTCGCTCGAGCGGGCGGGGGACGTGATCCTGCGCGACGCCTCGCCCCATGACGCCTTCGAGCGCGCCGAGGGCTTCCGCTACCTCTCGCGCCTGACCCGCGTCGCCCTCGAGTCCTTCGTCGAGTTCGCCGACCCGGCCTTCCCCATGCTCCGGCGCCCCGCCCACGAGACGGTGAAGATCGGCGCCGACAACCCGGACAACTACTACGAGAGCGCTGCCATCAGCGGCGAGTACGAGTACCGGATCCACGGCCAGCGTGGAACCATCCACTACCTGGGCATCGGCACCTACGCCGGCGGCTACGGCTCCTCCGGCCGCCGCGGCCAGGACGGCTACATCGAGGCGAAGGACCTCGAGATCGCGCCCGACGGGAGCTTCGAGCTCGTGGTGAGCGCCCGCGAGCACCCGGGCAACTGGCTCCCGATGCGGCCCGACAGCTCGCTGCTGATCATCCGCCAGACCTACCAGGAC
>PVMS01055280.1_pt1 | contig 12542 bp, 10 predicted proteins | sample 1853461 | NCBI WGS metagenome assembly PVMS01 (sample SAMN08582032, study PRJNA380276) | Marine sediment metagenome, whole genome shotgun sequencing project. | isolation source: ocean sediment barecode stripped | collected 2017
CGTGTCCAGCTCCGTTGTGTGTATTGCCTACAAAATACTCAGAGCCTGCGGGTGGTGATGTTAGAAACAAACCGCATCATCAGTATCAAAAGTCCGTAATTTCAGTACGATTTTGAAGTATTCATGTTGTGGTTACCGTTCTATCATCATGGCAACACCGGCTCCAGCCGCACCACTTGCTGCGACGATTCCGCGATTCAGATCCCGACGTTCCAACTCGTCCAACAGTGTTCCCAGCATGATGGCACCGGTAGCACCCAGTGGATGACCAAGCGCAATGACGCCTCCATTCACATTCATTTTCTCGTCAGGAATATTCAGGTCCCGTTGGCACTTGATGACGGTGGCGGCAAATGCTTCGTGAATTTCAAACAGATCAATATCATCTGAAGTCAGGCCCAGCTGATTCAGGAGCTTTTTTGTAGCGGCCACAGCACCGGACAAAACCAGCAAGGGATCGTCACTTGCGTTGACCGCCGCAACTACACGGGCTCGAGGATTCACCGAAAGTTTTTTCCCCGCAGCCTCGCTTCCCAACAGTACCGTTGCGGCAGCATCGGCCATGGCGGGTGAATTTCCTGCAGTATGAATGTGACAGACTTCAGAAAGCTCGGAATAGGTAACCATCTGGTAATCATCCACACCCATGGCACCCAGCTTGGCAAATGAAGCATCCATTTCTCCCAGGCTTTCCATGGTCACCGTCGGGCGAATACATTCATCCTGGTCGACTGTGATGTCCTTTATTGGATTGTGCACAGGGATAATCGACTTGTAATAGCCGTGAGCTCTGGCCCTGGCAGCTCGCTGCTGGCTCTTGAACGCAACCTCATCGGCCTGTTCCCTGGAGACGTCATACAAAGTAGCAATCAGATCTGCGCCACTACCCATCATCAGCATACGTGCCTTTTTGGCCAGCTTGAGGTCAACAAAGGCCGCCGCCTGGTCCGACAGCATGGGAACACGTGACATCATTTCGACACCACCACCAATGGTCAGCTCATCCTGACCGGACGCCACCTTCAATGCAGCAAAATTCACAGCATCAAGACCCGAGGAACAAAATCGATTGACCGTGATACCGGAAATACTGCTGGGCCAACCTGCATAAAGGGTGGATGTCTTGGCAATATCACCAGCCTGTTCCCCATACTGGGTTACGCAGCCCAGAACCACCTCACCTATTCCGGCAGGATCCAGACCCGTTCTTTCTTCCAGCGCATGATAGAGATTCTTCAGCAGATCAAAAGGAAGCAGGTCGTGCAGGCCACCACTTTCCTTTGCCCTTGCACGCGCTGTTCGTATGCTGTCATAAATGTAAACCGGCTCCATCAATTGACCCCAACGACAAAGCTGGCACAGGTTGTAGTGCTTCCCCCCACGTTAAATGTAATCAGGTTTTCTGCCTTTCTCATCTGGTAATCACCCGCCTGTCCTGTCACCTGCTTGAAACAGTCCAGGACCATGCGTATACCGGTGGCTCCAACGGGATGACCCAGCCCGATCAGTCCACCACTGGGATTGATGGGAAAATCGCCATCAAGCGTGATGCGGCCGGACTCGATGGCCGCCAGCTTTTTCCCGGTTCCGTGAGCCCACTATGATCGATGGCCATGTATTCGGTGACTGTGAAGCAATCATGGGTTTCAAGGCCATCAACGTCGGTAATGTTTCCCATACCTGCGCGATTCAGTGCATCGTCAAATGTTGCCTTTGCGTGGGGAAACAGCAGTGGTTGTCCGGCACTGAGTTCCAGCTTACGTTCGAGCAACAGGGGTGCTGAATGATGACCCCAGCCCTTGATACGCGGAATGTCTGATAGCTTCAGCCCTTTTGAGCGGGCGTAATCCGTGGCCGCAGCTTCACTGGCGAGTATCACGCATGCCGCACCATCAGTAATCTGGCCACAGTCCATTTTCCGCACCCTGCCCTCGATGGATGGATTTAATTCATCGTCGTCAGTGAAATGCTCTTCGGTAAATTGCCACTTGCGGGCCTGTGCGTTTGGATTTCTTGTCGCGTTATCAAAATTGATACGTGCAATATGCTTCAGATAGTCACAATCAACCCCATGACGCTGATCGTATTCATCCAGAATTCGATCAAACATATGTGGCCAGGCGTATTCACAATCTGTTGCCTCTACGCCACGCCAGGTGGCTGCTCCAAGATAATCCGCGCCCGTTGCACCGGGAACATTGCGCATTAGTTCCATACCCAGTACAGCAGACACATCATAGTGCCCTGCCAGAATTTCATTCATCGCAGCCAGTATGGCCATGGAACCCGAAGCACAGGCTGCTTCATGCCGTGCGGTTGGAATGCTGCCCAGTTCCGGGTAAACATGACCAAAAAATCCGCCAAGCAAACCCTGGTTGGCGAACAGGTCACCAACAAAATTTCCCACGTGCCCTGATTCAATCTGAGCAGGATCGATACCGGTTTGCTCCACCGCATCGGTCAATGCCGTTGAAAACATTTCGTAGACACCCAACCCTTCTCGCGCCCAGTTTCTTGAAAAATCTGTCTGCGCACCACCCAATACATAAACACTAGCCATGGTCTTTCACCTGTTGTTCCAATTCGTTACGTTGTACCTTGCCAAGAGGATTTCTGGGCAAGGCTTCCAGCAAAATCATCTTTTCGGGCAATTTGAACTTTGCCAGCCCTTTATCAAGCAAAAAGGTATTGATACTTTCCAGGCTGGGTGGTTCTTCACCGGGTCTTGGCACGATACAGGCACACACCTTTTCACCCAATCTTTCATCAGCATAGGAACACACGGCCCCTTCTGCAAGACCCGGAAACCCTTCCAGGAGAATGTCAATTTCCGCGGGTGATATCTTCATCCCACCCCGGTTAATGATGTCTTTGCATCGCCCGACAATACGATAGTAATTGGGTGGCTCACCACAGATCTCGACCAGGTCACCGGTACGAAACCAGCCATCGCTGGTGAATACATCCTCGTTGGACATACCCAGATAACCATCAAATACTGTAGCACCTGCAAACAGCAATTCTCCGGGTACACCCGACTCTGTAATCTCATCCTCGGTATCGACTTTTACGACACGGGTTCTTACCGTTTCATGTGTGATCCCTTTCCACGGCATGTTTTCGCACCCCATTCTCGCAAACATCCCTGCACGCACTTCCGGTTCGGTGGCTGTGTGTGGTGTCGAAAACAGGCTGATACCCTCGTTTGAGCCATAAAAGTTGATTATTTCCTTGCCGTAATCCTCACCAAATTTTTTAATCATCCACGGTGCCAGGGGTGCGGACCCTGAGCCTATGGCCCTGAGTTCAGAAAAATCATACTGATTCCAGAGTTCATCGGTTTTTGCGAGGTGATTCAAAACGGCGGGTGGCGCAATGGTGAATGTGATTTTCTCGTCTTCCATCTGCTTGAGAAATACAGCGGGATCGAAAGGCAGATGTAACACCAGGCTGCAACCAAACAGTGCCGTTGGAAACAGGAATCCACCCAGTGCAGCCATATTCACCAGTGGGAACGGATTCAGCAAGCGGTCATCGTGACGATACTCTCCTGCTTCGGAACTGGCTCGACCGGTGGCCAGCCACATATTATGTGAGCGAGGAACACCCTTCGGTGTACCGGTGGTCCCGGAGGTCCAGCACATCGTGAGGATGGTATTGGCATCAACCCGGGTATTGGCAAGATGATCCTTCAATCGTTGCATATTTGAAGGTGAGTACACGGTGTTCAATTGCAGGCAGTCTGGTTCACCGGAATTTCTCTCATCCAATATCAAAACTGCTACGGATTCTGGCAGACTTTCACGTGCAACCTGCGCAAGTGGGCTTTGTTTGAACTGCCGGATTCCAACATAGGCCAGGGGATTGAGTGCCTCGTTCGCCGTACCCAGCTCATGAGCTCCGTATTGAACCGGAACCGGTGAGATGATGGCGCCAAGCATGCTGGCGGCATAATAAGACACAACCAGCTCCGCTATATTGGGCAATTGAACGATTATCGCATCGCCATACCCAATTCCGCGATCCAGTAACTGGCAGGCCAGGTTGCAGGCAGCGGCATTGAGTTCCTCATAATTTAAACGGGTGGCGGCTCCGTCTGTGAACAGATCGCGGTTTGGCTGGTCCGCCACGGCCAGCATGTCGGGCTGATCTTCTGCATGCTTCCATAACATTTCATGCAGCGTGGTCTCTCCCCACCAGCCTGATTTAGTATATTGATCGATTCGATCCTGCGGAGAAGTTCTCATTACATGTTTCGTTCCTGGTTTGGCAGACCCACTGAAGTGTCGTAAGCCATTGGCAATAATCGAGTTAGTTCGTTTATAAAAGCTAGTATTCCAGATTAACCATGTCATCAGATGCATTCAAGTCTTTTTAAGAAAGACGGGAATGGGTATTTTTGGTATGGTTTGAAAAGACACGGCGTGTTTTAGCGGCCGAAACCAGTTGAGACCACATGACAAAACCCATGGAGACGCGGGCGAGTTCGATAAACCGAGCGCTTGATCAAATCGGAGACAAATGGTCGCTCCTGCTTATTGGCGAGGTGTTGTGGGGTATTAACACTTTTGGCGATTTGCTGGCAGCTACCGGTATGTCCCGGGGGGTGTTATCCAACCGGCTGAAGTGGTTGGAAAGTACGGGTTGTCTGCAGAAAAAATATCCCGGCAAAAATACACGACGACCCAGTTATCACCTGACTCAAAAAACCGTTGATTTGTATGACAACGCCCTGATGGCACTGAACTGGGAGCGCCAGTTCTTTTCAGAGCCGGAACTGGACTCGGTGCAGTTATTTCACCTTGATTGCGAAAACGTCTTCAAGCCAAAACTGGTCTGCAGGCGCTGCGGTGAGGAAGTGGCCGCTGGCGACATTGAATACCAGGACGGCCCGGGTGCCAGGAAAGACAAGAGACAAAAGAAAACCCGGAGAAAATCCTCAAAATCCATCAAGGACATTCCCGGCGAGCAAAAGGCCTATATCAACCTGATACATCTGGTGGGTGATCCATGGACAGCCAACCTGATGGCACTGTCCTATCATGGAATCCATCGATTTGATGAATTTCATCGGGAACTCCCCATTGCCACTAACGTACTGACCGACCGACTGAAGTTCCTGGTTCGTGAGGGCATATTTGTCGCAGAGCCCTATAATAGAAGACCCCTCCGTGTGAATTATGTACTGACGATAAAAGGGTTTGCGCTATTTCCCTTTTTCCAAACCCTGTTGCAATGGGGTGATAAGTGGCTTGGTGAAGGCTCGGGTCCGCCTATGATCCTGACTCACATACCCTGCGGACATCATCTGCAAGCTGAAGTCAGGTGTGACCAGTGCAATCAACATGTCGTTGCTTATCGGGTTCGTCAGGAAAATATTGCTGGCTCAAGAAATGAGAGCTGAAATCCGGATTAGTGACATGGTTGGCGCATGGCGCTTGCATTCCTGGTTGGTTCATTATGAAGATAATCGCCCGGCAGCCACGCCGTATGGCGCTGAGCCTTCGGGTCTGTTGATCTATAACCCGGATGGATTTATGAGCGCCACGGTAGGCAACCGGGACAGACCCTCTTTTCCGGCCGGTCTGAGCCCAAGGCGATTGGACCAGGACCTGATCTCCAGTGCCTACTGGTCGTTTTTCCATTATTCAGGCTCGTTCCGGATTGAATCGGATTGTGTCGTCCATTCGGTTCTGCATAGTCTGAACCCCAACATGGTGGGTACCGAGCAAGTAAGACAAATGAAACTCGAAGAACCCGTTCTTACACTCAGCGCCGCGGAATCGGTAGGTGCAGTCAATCGTCTCCACGAACTGATATGGCATCGAATAAAGGTGTCTCGCTTCCCTGATCGCGCCTCCGGCGGAAGGCGGCTTCACTCGCCGGGATCAAATTGAGCGCACGACCCCTCTGGTGCCGCTCGCGTTGCTCACTCACCCAACCAGGGTCGGCCGGTCGCCTGCGGCTCCGCATGATGAGGTTTGATTGATGGAACAGAACTACGAAACCCTGAAAAAAGCAACGGCGGTGTGTAACAGTCGCGAACAATGGTCTGCTTTCAAGGAATCGCCCAGTACCAAACTTCATGGAGAAGAGGCTCCCGTTCAGGGAAGACGTGCCTTTGAAGCACAACTTGGTCATTCTTTTGAACTGGATCAGCCAGGTGAAATCGGGCGACTGGGTCATGAGATTTCTCCTTATACACTGGAAGCACTGGGCATCGACTATCCGGAAATCAATGTGGACGTGGTGTGTGAGGCTGCAGTCAGGGCAATGAAATCCTGGCGCTCAGTCGACCCGGACCGGCGTGCATTGATTTGTATCGAATTGCTCAAATCACTGGAGCGACGGTGTTTCGAGAGCACCTGGGCCACGATGCATACAGCCGGGCAGAGTTACATGATGGGATTTGTCGGTAGTGGTGCAAACGCCCTGGATAGGGGCCTTGAAGCCGTGGTCTATGCACACAAGGCCATGACCGATATACCCGGCCACGCGGTCTGGAGCAAGCAGTTTGGAGCGACACGAACTGCTCTGGAAAAGCGCTATCACTTTGTACCCCGGGGTGTTGCGCTGGTGATTTGCTGTGCCACCTTTCCAAGCTGGAATGCTTATCCTGCCATCATGGCCAACCTGATGACCGGTAACCCCGTGGTGCTCAAGCCTCATCCGGGTGGTATTTTGCCCATGGCCATTGTCGTTCAGGATATGCGTCAGACCCTGGCTGACAATGGGTTCAATCCTGACCTCATCACCCTTGCAGCTGACGTCCTGGAAACACCCATTGCCGGCAAATTCTTCGATCGCCAGGATGTGGGCATTATCGACTTCACTGGCAGCCAGAGGTTTGGTTCCTGGCTGGAGCAAAATATTCATGACAAGCGTGTTTACACAGAGACATCCGGTGTTAACTCCGTCGTGATTGAATCCTGTGATGACTTGCAGGGCATGGTGGAGTCTATTTCCCACAGCCTGTGTCTTTTTTCCGCCCAGATGTGCACTTCGCCACAGACCATTCACATTCCCCGAGATGGGGTTGACTCTGACCAGGGGATGGTTGCTGCGGACGAACTGGCCACCATGATCGTGGAGCGGGTCAATACCAAAACCGAAAACCCGGCCCATGCCGCCGGTATTTGCGGCGCCCTGCAGTCCCAGGCCAGCCTGGACATGCTGGTAAACCTGCAGAGACAGGCCGATACCATAGGTCGTCTTCTGCGACCCGCGGCACCCTATCAACACCCCGATTTCCCAGATGCGCGTACTGCAACACCCCTGATCATCGGCACCGATGACCCGGATCAGGCATTGCTGAGGGAAGAACACTTTGGACCTGCCTCATTCATAATCAAGCACGATGATGCCCAAAGTGCCTTGAAGGCTGCCACCAGCAATGCAAAGAACCATGGCGCCATCGCCAGTCATGTTTACTCCATGCGTGATGATTTTCTTGACCTGGCAGAGGCCTCCTTTCTGGACGCCGGTGCTTCACTGACCTGTAACCTCACCGGTCCAATGCCTTTGAATTACGCTGCAGCCTATAGCGATATGCATGTAACCGGCCTCAATCCCGCGGGGAATGCCTGTCTCACGGATCTGGCTTTTGTCTGTGATCGATTTCGTATCGTGCAATGCAGATGGCCGGAAGGAACCAGATCTTGAATCTGCAAACTGATCAATTGGATGAGGCACGGCTAGCGCAATACCTGTGTGAACAGGTTGATGAGTTTGCCGGACCCATGAGTGCCAGAAAATTTGCCGGTGGCCAGTCAAACCCGACTTTCCTGATCGAATCTTCTTCAGGAAAATATGTATTACGTCGCAAACCACCCGGCGAGGTGTTGAAATCTGCTCATGCAGTGGATCGCGAATTTCGGGTGATTTCCGCACTTGAAAACAGCCCGGTACCCGTGCCCAGGGCAATACACCTGTGCACCGATGATTCGGTCATTGGCAGCATGTTTTACCTGATGGAATTTGTCGACGGACGTATTTTCTGGGATGCGGCCTTACCCGAATTGCCGGCAAACCAGAGACCGGAGATTTATGACAGCATTAACCGGACCCTGGCCGACCTGCACAATGTCAATATCAATGCGGTTGGCCTGGCTGACTTCGGTAAGCCGGGTAATTATTTCGAACGTCAGATTTCACTCTGGACACGGCAATACGGCTTATCGGAAATCGAAAACATTGAAGCCATGAACCGTCTGATCGAGTGGCTACCGGCAAACATGCCGGTTGATGATGGTCGCATCTGTTTGCTGCATGGCGACTATCGATTGGACAACATGATTTTTGCAAAAGATTCATGCAAGGTATTGGCCCTGATTGATTGGGAGTTGTCCACACTCGGTCATCCCCTGGCCGACCTGGCCTACTACTGTATGAGTCTGCGTCTGCCCAACCTCGGCGACATGGAGGGTCTGGCAGGAAAAAATCTGCATGACTTAAATATTCCAGGCGAAGAAGAATTTATTGAGCGGTATTGCAACAGAACAGGTATCAGCGGGATAGATAACTGGCCCTTCTATATGGCATTCAGCCATTTCAGGCTGGCGGCCATCGTACAGGGTGTCATGAAGCGGGCACTGTCAGGTAACGCATCGAATAAAAAAGCCCTTGATGTTGGAAAGATGACCCGGCCCCTGGCAGAACTGGGGCTTGCTGCCCTGGATTCGAACTGATTGGTCATGAGCCAGGAAAGAATTGAAATAAGGCAAGATATTTCGATACCGTCCACCCAAACGGACTCACTCAAGGCGGATTTGTACCTGCCCCCAAGCCAACAGAGTAACGGTGCTGCGATCCTGCTGGTCTTTGGCGGCGGTTGGCGCGAAGGTGACCGAAGTCAGCAACGTGCATATGGTCTGATGCTGGCCAAGGCAGGTTTTACCTGTCTCGCCTGCGATTATCGTTGGTCATCTGTGGCTCATTGGCCGGCCCAGGTCGAAGATATTTCAGCTGGGGCATCCTGGCTGGAGTCACAGGCGCAGGCACTGGGTATTGATCCAAACCGCTTTGGGGTCTCGGGTAATTCCTCCGGTGGTCACCTGGCATTGATGCTGGCAAGTCTTGAACCTTTCTGGACCCCGGCCGCCGTTTGTGCATTTTACGCACCGACACATCTTCATCCACCCGGAAAGCCCGGTCACGATAAGACCTTTGCGCAGCTAATGGGTCCGGATGCAGTGGATCGGGATTATGAGCTAGCCAGCCCGGTCAACTACGTCGGGGTAAACAGCCCTCCGACCCTGCTCATCGTCGGTGATGAGGATACACGTGTACCCATGGAAGACACCTTGTCGGTGTATCGGGTTCTCAAACAGGCAGGTGTCAATGCGGAGCTTCATTGTTTTTCGGGTCTGGGTCACGCATTTGATATGAGTCGAGACCTGGCAGAAACCTGTAGCCGTCTCATGATCGGATTTTTCGAACGATATCTTTGAGTCAGGTAAAGCGTGTGCGTCTCAAACGCATATTTTCTGCTTCACGATCCCAGGTGTCCGGGGTTACACCTGCATCACGTATCTCTACTTTCTTTACCTTGTTTGTCGGTGTTTTTGGTAATTCAGACAGCGTACGTATATACCTTGGAACCATGTAGTGGGGCATGAGCGGCACCAGGTATTCTGCCAGTGCTCTGGGTTCTATCTCCTGATCCGGTTTGGCCACCACCGCAAGCAGGATTTCCTGGTCTCCGTCTTCGCAGGCTATGCCGACCACGGCAGCCTCGGCCACGCTGGGGAATCCAAGAACTTCCGCCTCTACTTCTATAGAGGAGACGTTTTCACCACGTCGCCGGACAGCATCTTTTTTACGATCAACAAAAAAGAAGTTTCCTTCTTCATCTTTCATCACCAGGTCACCAGAATGAAACCACCCGTTTCTCCAGGCCTCTGCAGTTTCTTCCGGTCGGTTCAGATAACCCGCATTGACGGTCCAGGGCTGGTCCATTCTGACGATGAGCTCACCCACTTCCCCAGGTGCACAATCATAATCATTGGCATCAACAACCCGACATTCACAACCGGTTCTGGGTCGGCCCAGGCTTCCCGGCACCCGGCAATCTACCTCGGTAATCAAAGGGCCGGATAGCTCGGTCATGTTGAAGCCTGATATGTAGCTGAAACGATAGCGTTTGGAGATATTGATCACCTGCTGGTTCAACATCACCGTTTGCATACGCAGGCTGTTGTCGGCATCGTTAGCCTGCTCCGGTGCCTTATCCAGAAATGCGGCCATGGACCCAATCAACCCGGAAGTGGCCGTGGCACCGGTATCCCTGATACGTTGCCAGTACTCATCCGTTTTGAAGCCTGCAAAAAGGGCAATACGTGCACGATTTGTCAGTCCGGCCATTACGGGTGATACGCCACCCACATGAAACATCGGCAACTCGACCAATATGCAATCCTGCTCATTCAGGTAGCCATAGGTCGCCTGTCCGGTTGACCACATATGCAAATAAGGACACCGCACACCCTTGGATGGACCTGTGGTCCCAGAGGTAAAGATCACCATCTGTATATCCCACTGATTTACATCGGCTGCCGGACCCAGTGTTGAGTCATTAGCCGTCAAATCCGAGCCCATAAGTTCCAGACCCGGTCTTTCAAATTCTGGCACTTCCCCTACAACCAGTACCCGTTGAAGCGGGAGATCTTCGATTATTTCGAGACGCTCCACCAGATGTGGGTGTGTAATCAGCATGGTTGCTGTTGACTCTCGTATGGCATGGCCCAGTATGCCTCCACGATAATCCACGTTAAGCGGCACAAACACGGCACCCAGGTAATTCAGTGCGAACCACGATCTCAGTATCTCCTGGCCGGTGGGTAGCCAGACCAGAACAAAATCTCCGGCACTCACACCGTATTGCTGCATCAGGGCGGCCGTCGACCGGGTTTTTTCCAGGGTTTCCCGGCAGGTCCAGGTTTCACCATCTTCAAATCGGAACTGGATACGATCCGGAGATTCCTCCGCGTTACGCTCCAGCAGGAATGGCAGAACAGAGTCTTGCTTGTCGGGGCGCCCTGGTCTGATCCAGGGTGGATGTGATTTAGACTCGTCTTCTTGTCCCATGTGAATCCCTGACAAATGATTCGGATTTTTAATGTTCCGGAGGCGTTTTATTATGTCTTAAGGCCCAACAAAACACTATTGCAGAGGAAACGGCAAAATTTCCTGGATTTTTCCTCTTGGCATTTTCCAATGACTATGCCACGCTCAGAGACATCATTTGATCGGAAAGGAACTGTTATGCGTGCAATTCTCTGCAAAGAACTGGGGCCAGCTGAATCACTGGTGATTGAAGAAATTTCTGACCCGGAACCCGGACCAGGAGAGGTTCTCATTGATGTTCATGCAGCAGGCCTGAATTTTCCGGATACCCTGGTGATCAGTGGCCAATACCAGTTTCGTCCCGAACTGCCTTTTATTCCGGGCGGTGAGGCTTCCGGAGTAGTTGCCGAAATCGGTGATGGGGTGGAAAACTTAAAGATCGGTGATCGGGTCGTTTCAGCTGGCATTTTTGGAGCCTTCGCGGAAAAAATCTGTCGCTCGGCTAAAGATGTCATTCCAATTCCTGACGAAATACCTTTTGACGTGGGTGCCGGATTCCTGGTGACCTATGGCACGTCCTATTTTGCCTTGAAGCAACGCGCAAAACTTCAGGCAGGTGAAACCCTGTTGGTGCTGGGTGCTTCAGGTGGTGTGGGTATGGCCGCTGTGGATATCGGCAAGAGCATGGGTGCAAAAGTCATTGCCGCTGCATCGAGTGAAGAGAAACTCGATATAGCCTGCCAGGGGGGTGCAGACATGCGTATTAACTACAGTACACAACCCCTCAAGGAAGCCGTTAAAGAATTGACCGAAGGGCGTGGTGCGGATGTCGTTTATGACCCGGTTGGTGGCGATTTGTCTGAGCAGGCATTGCGAGCAACAGCATGGGATGGGCGCTTCCTGGTCATTGGTTTTGCCGCTGGCGCCATCCCAAAGATTCCGCTAAACCTGACATTGCTTAAGAACAATGCCATCGTCGGTGTTCACTGGGGACCCTGGATTCAGCGTGACCCCGGGGGAAATGAAGAAAACCTCAGGGAATTGTTGGGTATGATCCAGACAGGCAAACTCCAGCCACTCGTTACCCAGACCTTCAAACTGGAAGAGTTTGCCGATGCCTTCGCTACACTGACCGGGCGTCGTGCACTAGGGAAAGTGATTTTGAAAATCCGTAGTGGTCAATAAAGCTAGGCGGCCATGAGGGGTTTGGTGTGAGTCAGGTCCAGATATTCTTCCAGTGAGGTAATTTGACCGTTTTCCACCCTGCAAATGGCACAGGCTGGCATGGCGAATTCTTCACCTGAAGCCAGAATACCTCGCAGGACATGTTGCTGCAGAAAGCCACCGGCAATAGGTTCGCGATGCTGGATGTCATAGTTCAGATTACTGAGCTTACGATGAATCCACAGCATGGATTTGATATTTTCTTCCACGGTCTGGAGTTCACCACTGAAGTTGTGCCAGATCCTGGCATCGGA
>PVMS01076057.1_pt1 | contig 12542 bp, 22 predicted proteins | sample 1853461 | NCBI WGS metagenome assembly PVMS01 (sample SAMN08582032, study PRJNA380276) | Marine sediment metagenome, whole genome shotgun sequencing project. | isolation source: ocean sediment barecode stripped | collected 2017
CCGACCCGGACGTGTCGCCCCTCTACGCCGACCTCGTGGGAGCGCCGCCGGCCCTGTTTACTGTGGGCACACTCGACCCGTTGCTCGACCACACCCTCTTCCTCTACGCGCGCTGGGTCGCGGCCGGGAACCCCGCCGAACTCCAGGTCTACCCAGGCGCGCCACACGGCTTCGACCTCTTCCCGACCCGCGAAGGCGAACAGGCCACGAAGGCCATCGACGCCTTCTACGACCGCTGTATCAACGCTGTCTGAGACGCCGTATCGCGAAGCCCCAGCTGCCTGGAATCATTTCACGGCTTCCCGGAGCGGATCCCGCGGCCCTATCGCCAACACTGCGCCCAGTGCGAAGCACAGCTCTAGCCTGATTTCCGGGCGGAACGCGTGCGAGCCCGAAGAACGCGCATGCAGCATCCAGGCGACAGTGCAGTGCCTGGGCTGCGGTCTACTGCCTCCAAGCACGCGCTGGAGCATACTCCCGTCGGCACGCTGCGTGCAGTCTCAGAAGACAGAAGAGCATTCGCTCACAGGAGACCAGTATGAGTGGTTCGACCTTTTCAGACGCCCAGAGAATCTACGAACTCGACATCGACCCGCGGGACACCGGAATCCGCATCCTCTTGACCCTGCTCTTCACGGTCGTCGCGAGCGTGCTCGATACCTTGGTGGGAGTGCTCGTGGCTTTCAGCTTGCTGTGGGCCCTGATCACACGGCAAGCGCCTCACCCGCGCCTGCGTTCGCTGGCCAATCGCATCATCACCTACGGATATCGGATCGATCGCTACATCACATACAACGACGCCGAGGTTCCGTTCCCGTTCTCCGACCTGTCGAGCCCGCTCGAAGCACCCACCTGGGACGGCGAAGCCGCGACCGTGGAAGCGGTCGGCCTGAAGCCCCGAAGACAGCCGCACCGCGATGACGAACCGGATCCGCGAGACCCCTGACCGACACCCGGTGGGAGGACCTCCCCCGGAGACATGCCGCAGGCGGAGTCAAGGCACTTGCTCGCTCGCCAGGAGTGCGGCCTTTCGGCGCACCCCGGCCGCGTAGCCGCCGAGGCCGCCGCCTTTTTCGACAACACGGTGGCATGGCGTCACCACCAGCACCGGATTGCGCGCGCAGGCATTCGCCACGGCGCGCGCGGCGCGCGGCGATCCGATCGTGTCCGCGACCTCGGAATAGGCACGCGTCTGCCCGCGCGGAATCTTCGCGAGGGCGCGCCAGACGCGCTTCTGAAAACGGCTGCCGCGCACGTCGAGTGGAACGTCGATCGCCTCGCTGCGCCCGTCGACATAGTCGACGAGCAGCGAAGCCCATTCCACCACACTCCCACGATCAGCTGGAACGAACACGCCGAACGCGAATTCCGACTCGAGTAGGCGCACCAGGTCCGCTTCACGAGTGCCGAAACGCACGAAGCAGACGCCCCGCTCGGTGCCGGCGACGAGCAGCAGGCCCAGCCGGCTCGGCTGGATGCAGTAGTGAATCCCTTCGCTTCGCGTCGCCTGCATCATCCACACTCCGATGGAGCGAAGGTATCGCCGCTACCGGTCGAAACTGGCAGGAATCGGACCTCGCTGCGGACGCAGCCACGAGGCGGTCTGCTGCAGCGGCTCGCGTTGACACCCCCATTCGCCGGGCTAGGGTCGCGAGGAGACAGGAGGCGAACATGATCGGACGGACACTGATCACTTGCATGACCTTGATTGCCATCGTGCTACCGGCCGCTGCAACTCACGCCGCACCGGTGAAATACGTGCTTCAGACACCCGGTGTCGTCTGAGACGGCACCGCGTCGAGGGCCCGTGCGGCCGTCGTGAGCATCGCCGGAACGGATTCCGTCACGACCGACATGGACACACACACCGTCACCGTCCAATTCGACGACGACGAGTTGTCCATCGAGGAAATCATCGGGGCGCTGGGTGATGCGGGTTATACCGTCCCCAGCCATGCGAAGATTCCGTAACGGCAAGCTGAAGTCGGCGTGACGAGAATGCCCACGTCGCGGGGCTCACACTCGTCCTCGGCTGCGGATCAATGGGATCGCTGCGCCTTCGTCCCGGTGTACTCACAGAATGCACCGGGCACCACGAGTTCGTATTTCGCGTTCTCGAAACCGGCCGCTTCCAGCGCCGCGAGGATGCCCTCGGGCGGAACGCATTGATCGACCGTGTCCCAGTAGTAGTCCATCAGCAACTTTGCATCGCGACTTCCAGTCGAAATCAGCGTCATACCGGGAATCACCTTCGCCCACATGAACTCGGTCAGCTTGTGCCCCAGCCCGGAGCGGGGCGTGTGCCCTTCGAGGATCCAGAGCTTCCCGCCCGGCTTCAGAACGCGCAGGTACTCGCGGAACGTCGCCGCAAGGTCGGAAACGTGCCGCAGCGCGATCCCCATCGTCACGAAGTCGAAGCGGTCGGTCGCGAATGGAAGCTCTTGCGCGACACCGCGCGTGAGCGGCCCCTTGAAGACCTTCTGCGCCTGGCCGAGCATGCCCGTACTCGGATCTACGCCGAACACGCGCCCCTCCGATCCGACCAGCCGCGTCGCGCCGCGCGCAACAGCGGCCGTTCCGATCGCAACGTCGAGCACCTTCATGCCCTTCTTCAGGCCCGCACGTCGAAGCGACAATCTGCGATACAGCAGGCCACCGTTCAGGAACAACAGCTCGATGGTGTTGTAGTGCTTCGCGGTGCGATTGAAGAGATCGAGGACGTAGCGGCTGCGCGCTGCGTCCTTGTCGTAGTAGTTCGTGAGCGGCGTGTGGGGCGGCAGCGGTTCATCGGCCTGTGTCGACCGCGCTGACTGGTTGGGATCCATCGGCTGCCTCCGTGTGGACCCGATGGTGCCGGTGCTCGAGGGCGATTTCAAGGTGCCGACGAATTCAGGGGTGACCACACCATGCTACATGCCGGCTGAACCTCGAACCCGCCTCCGAGACCTTCACCCCCCGACGAGGAGACGCCGTTTTCCGACGGAGCGCGGTTCGGCACACACTGTTATCGTTCGACGCAGGGCGATCGAGCAGGACGACCCCAGTTTCCGGTGGGCCCGGCCCCACCACATCACAGACGAGTCCGTGCAGACTGATTCAGACGCAGACCTCGAAAACGACGCTTCGCACGCCGGGCGTTCCAGCTGGCTGCTTGCCGCGTGCGTGCTCGCGGTGCTGCTTGCCTGCTCGGGTACGGCCAGCGCCGAGCCCGAAAGCGCGCCGGCGATCCCTCCGTATTTCGACCGGCGCGACGCCGACGTCTACCTCGTTCCGGTAGGGGCCTGCTCGAAGGAATACCTGGTAATGCTCGCCGACTACTACGAGCACGACCTCGACATCCGGATGGGGATCGCCCCCGCCCTGACCTATCGCGACGGCCTGTACAACCCGCAGCGGAAACAGCTCGCCACCGAGCCGGTGATCGCGTGGATGATGACGAAGTTCGAGGACTACTCGACCAACGCGGATGCGGTCTTCATTGGCGTCACCCACAACGACATCTACATCGCCACCTCGAGCCGGCCCTTCGCCTTCGAGCAGCGCATTCCACCACACTACGCGTTCATTTCGAGCAATCGGATCTCCCGGAGGCCGGTCGGCGAGACTGCCAGGAAAAACGAGGTACAACCGAACCTGCGCAAACTGGTGACCAGGACCATCGGCGCACTTCACTTTGGGAAGCCCGAAAGCACCAATCCCCGGAACGTGATGTACGGCCCGCTGCGCAGCCTCGACGACCTCGAGTCTATCGACGAGTCGACCGCCCGGAGCTTGTTGATCGAATGACGACACTCTCGATCGGTCCGGCGCGCTGTTCTGCTTCAGGATGGGAGCCGTCGCGCTCGTCCAGCCGGAGCGAACCTCGCCCTGTTTTTCCCTTTGAGGTGACGAACAAGGCGGTTCGCTGTAGTACTGTCTCCGCGACCCGGCCGGCAGGCCCGAGCGGTGAAGCCGCTCGGTAATGGCGAGGTAGACCAGCATGACTCGCACGACTGCAAGGCTCCTGCCGATCGCGTTGGCGCTGTCCGCGACGCTCGCATTCGGTTGCACTCAGACGCTCGGCGCTCCGACGGGCGACGTCGAGTACGACGCCGAGAGCAACCAAGAGGCCGTGCAAGACGAAGAAGACCGGGAAGCCTGGGAGAGCATCAACCGCTGAACCTGAATGCGGCCGGCCAAATGCCGAACAAGCCGCGATTCCCGAGGTTGACCATGATCCGAACCGTTACACCGATCTCTGCATTCCTGCTCGTCGCCGTGGGGTTCGGCTGTGCGGAAGCCCCCGCCGCTGCCACGATCAGCCAGAAGAATCTCGCAGCGCGGATTTCCGACGCATCGGCACCGGTGATCTTCGACGTTCGCAGCGAGAAGGAGTTCGCGAGCGGACACGTTCCGGGTGCGGTGAATCTGCCGTATGACGAGATCACAGATCGTCTGGCCGGCCAGAACCTGGATCCCGACGACGAAATCGTCGTCTACTGCGAGTCGGGGCGCCGGGCCGCGGTTGCCGAGGAGGCGCTCCGCCATGCCGGCTTCACCAGCGTTCGCCATCTCGAAGGCGACATGCGCGGCTGGCGGGAGAGCCACCTGCCCTGCGACGGTTGTTGAACACGGACCCGGGAGCCCGCGATGGCCGGTAACGAGACTCGTGGCGATGGCGAACCGCCTGCGGCGGGCGACACATCCGCCGGAGCGGGCTGGCTCGTCGCGCTTCAGCGCAACCGTGCCTTCACCGCTTTGTTTGCGACTTGCATCGTCGCGGGTGCGGTTGCTGGAGTCGTCTATCTCCCCGAGGAATTATCTTGGATCCGCAGGCTGGTTGGGGGGGCAATCAGCGGTGCGGGTGTCGCATTCCTGATGACCGCGACGAAGCTGATGTAGCAGCCCGCGAGCTTCACCAGGTCACCATCGCGGCGACGAGACGCCGTCCTGCCGAGAAGAGGAAGCGACCGACTCAGCGTGAATCGTCGGAAATATCCCGCTCCAGCACGGTCTTGCGCTCGAGGCGCGCAGCCTTCGCGATCGCTTCATCGCAGATGCGTCGCACCGCATCCGAGAGCGGAGCCAGAACTCCGTCGGAAGTATTGAATCCGGACTTCGCGCGGATGTATTCCTTGAGCCTGCTCGCAACGATCAGGATCTCGCGCGGCACCTCGTCGGTGGAAGACGCTGCGGATGCCGGAACGATTCGGCGTTGCCCCGTCTTGGCCCCCTTCACTTCCCCGCTCGCCTGCACTTCCCTGCTCGCCTTCACTTCTCCGCTCGCCTTCGGCTCGGGGGTGGCGGCGGCCTCCGCCACCTGCGGAGCGGACTTCTCGACGGCCCAGGTCTCGCGGTGATTCGCTTCCGGCAGGTGAACCTCCCAACACGTCACCGTACAGAACAGCAGCCCGGTCCGTTTGCGATTGCACGTCGAAACGTTGCACACCCAGTAGCTGGCGCCGAGTTCGATCGGCTGCTTGCAGGTGCTACAGCGCCGCCACGCCTCACCAGTCGTCATCGTGACCTCCGAAACGACTCCAAACGTAGCACCCGGACCGCGCAATCATCCGGCGATGCAGTTCCGCACTCACCCGTCGCGGCGACGGCGCCCCGCCTGGATCAACTGATCCAGCTTGGAAAGAAAGCGCGAGCGATCCTTCGGCTGGATCGGCCGCGGCCCACCGGACAGCACGCCCATTTCACGAAGTTCGGAATTCAGCGCACGCGTAGCGAGCGCGCCGCCGATCGAGTCCTCGGTGAATTCACGGCCGTTCGGGCCGAGCACTCGAGCGCCCTGCTCGAGGCAACGGGCCGCAAGCGGGATGTCGGCCGTGATCGCGATGTCGCCCTCGCGGATGTTGTCCGCGATCCAGTCGTCGGCCACGTCGGCGCCCTGACCGACGACGACCAACTCGACGGCGATCTCGGGCGGTACCGCCATTCGCGAGTTTGCCACCAGCACGACCGGAAGACCGCAACGCGAGGCAACAGCGTAGATCTCATCCTTGACCGGACAGGCGTCTGCGTCGACGAAGATCTCGATGGCGACATCCCCATGTGGTCGTTCCTGATCGGTGCGGCCCGACTGCCCAGCGATCGGGCGCCCAACGCCTCTGCCGTGTTACAGTCCGGGGTGATTCAACGATCGCGATTTCGCGTGAGTGAATCAAGGCCTGATACCCGGATCTGGTATCTCCTGTGTCTCGATCGGTCGAAATTCGAGCGAAGGCCCAAATCGGAGGTAGCATGCCTCACTTTTCGAGTCGGATGACAGCAGTCGGTTTCGCGCTGGTCTTTTCACTGGGAGTCGTCGCCTGCTCGCTGCAGGTCGGCAGCGACGCATGGTGCGAGAAGATGAAGGACAAGGACAAGGTAAAATGGAGCACCGAGGATGCGGGCAACTTCGCAAAGCACTGCATCTTGAAATAGTCCGGTACAGCGGCCCGTCGGACCGGCAGCACGAGGGCAGCCAGTCGTGATCCTTCATTTCTTTCCGGTCGCTCCGAATCCGACCAAGGTGCGCCTGTACATCGCGGAGAAGGAGGCTGACGGTGCCACACTCGGCATCGACGAGTCACTCGTCAACCTGCAGTCCGGCGACCAGAAATCGCCCGAGCACCTCGCACGCAATCCCCTCGGAAAGCTGCCGGCCCTCGAACTCGACGATGGCAGCTGCGTGGTCGAGTCCCTTGCGATCATCGAGTTCCTCGAAGAACTCCACCCAGAACCGGCGATGATCGGCCGGAACCCGCGCGAACGCGCCCGGGTGCGCGAACTCGAGCGGATCTGCGACCTCGGCGTGCTGGTTCCGATCGCGCGAACGGTCCACGCAACTCGGTCGCCACTCGGGCTCCCGCCGTCACCCGAAATCGCCGAGAACGCACGGGAGGCGCTGAAGCGCCCGCTGCAGCTGCTGGATGATTGCCTCGCGGACGGACGGTCGTTCGTCGCGGGATCACAGCCGACCATCGCCGATTGTACTCTGGCGGCAGCACTACAGTTCGGGCGTTTCGGCGAAGTCGCGCTCGACCCGTCGCTCGAAAACCTGCACGCTTGGGATCGCCGGTTCCGTGAACGCCCTTCCGCCAAAGCCGTGCTGGTGGCCTGAACCCCCGAAAGGAGTCTCATGCACCCCGGAAAGATCTTCCTGATCGCCACCTGGGCCTACGGCCTCGGGTCGTTCTTCATCGCTCCGGAGTCGACGGCTGCAGGCGTCGGCCGGTTGCTGTTCGGGGGAATGGCCGTGATCCACGTAATCGAGTGTGCGGTCTTCCTCCCCGCAATCCGGCGCGCCGAGGGCGGGGTCGGTTCGCATCTCGCGCAGGTCTTCGCATTCGGCTTCCTGCACCTGCAGGAGATCGGCGCCTTCACAAAGCCCAGCGACCCGAATGCCTGACACGCGCCATGCCGAAACCGAAGCCCCAGACCGACGCTGACAGGAGCGTGATACGCGACATCGCCACGCGCGGCTGGCACATCGTGACCGTTGCAGAGCGAAACGACCAGCCGGGCTGGGCGTTCACGATCGGCCTGCAGGGTTCCTTCGAACACCCCGAGGTGATCGTATTCGGGCTCCCCGGCAAGGTGAATCAGGAAATCGTCGAGCGAATCGCCCGCGACATCGCCGCAGGTACCGCCCACCCGGCCGCTTCGACTTGCGACACGATCCTGCAGGGGCTTCCGTGCGAATTCCGTCCCGTCGCCCGCGGCTGGTACGAGACGTTTCTCGGCTACGCGGTCTGGTATTACGGCGACCCGAACTTCCCGGTCGTCCAATTCCTCTGGCCCGACCGCGAGAACCGACTGCCGGACCAGTCCGATTTCGACCCGGAGCTCGCCGGGCTACAACCGCTGCTGGAGCACGCCAACGTGGAAGAGGCCCGGGTGAGCGACCTTCTCCACGCACTCGACAAGGTCTAGGAGTGTGAAGCGCGAAGTATTTCCCGCGACGACGCGGAAACATTGGTCGCGCAGCGACCAACACGCAGCTGCTAGCCTGATCGATGCGCAAGAACGGAAATTGCAGCGATGATTCCAGTCGAACCCGGGGAAGGCCGAGTGAAGGGCGAGGGGTAGCGAACATCCGAGGCAGACTCTGAGTATCCAGCGATGATTACGCCCGACTCCTTCGAAATGATCGAGACCGTCTCGCGCGAAGCGCTCGAGAAGCATCCGGTCTGGGCGCACTTCGAATCTCCGGAAGACCGCCGGACCATCTTGGGTTGGGGCATCGCTCCCGAGGTCGTCGACGGCGAGATCAGCCGCTACGAGTACTGTGGCCCGCCCCCCCTCTACCCGGTGCTCGAACTCGACCCATTCCCGTCGAAACGACACCTCATCGTCGGGGTTACGTTCGAATCGAGCGGTGGCGTACGCTGCGCAGGCTATCTACTCGAACCGCACGCATTCGGCATCTTCGTCGGGGACGACGAATTCTGCCTGAATCGGAACCTCGTGCAGCTTTCGGAACAGGTCGCCGTACGACTGGCCTCGGTGCTCGACACCGACGCGGATCTGCTGTTCCCGCTTCGGTACACCAGCGAACTCCGGGATCAGCAGGGAATCGCGATCCAGGGAACGCTCGAAACCTTCTGGTAGATCAACCGCGCCTTTCGGGATGGTCGTCCGAGATCATCAGGCCCTCGAGATCATGCCCCTCGTCGAGCGCCGCATCGAGCCAGGCGGGGCGCTTGCCGCGACCGGACCAGGTCTGGGCCGGGTTGTCGGGATTCACGTACTTCGGCCCGGCCCCCTCGACGAGACCACCGCGGCGCCTCACCAGGCGTTTCGCGGCCTCGCGACGCCGGACGAATTCGGCAGTCAGCTGCCGTGCAAGCGCTCCGAGTTGCCGGTCCGTGAACAAGCCGAAATCGAATTCTTTCACCGCAAGCCCCTCACTACGCGTCGAACGGACCTCCCGCGGTCCGTGTCCACTTGTCGAACACCCAAGCGGTGGGCCCTGTGACACGGGTCACAGGCCGCCGCGGCGATCCGGAATGGCGCTTTCGCTTGACCACCCGACGAGAGCCGTGCAACTTCCTCCGGACGCCGGTTCGAAGAGGGCTGGCGGCGTACCACCTATATAGGAGGTGACATGTTCATCGCGATGAACCGTTTCCAGATCTCGCCCGGCAGCGAAGACACTTTCGAAGCCCTGTGGCGAAACCGCGACTCACACCTCGATGAGGTTCCGGGCTTTCGTGAATTCCAGCTACTGCGCGGGCCATCGAGCGACACCGCCACGCTGTACGCCTCGCACACGACCTGGGATAGCCGGGAGGCCTTCGAGGCATGGACGGAATCCGAGGCGTTCCGCAGTGCACACTCCCAGGCAAAGGCGCCCAAGGGCACCTACCTCGGGCATCCAGAGTTCGAGGGCTTCGAAGCCATTTTGTGAAGTCGGAACGCCGGAGCAGGTGAGTTGGTTCTCCTCTACCACCTGCAGTACTCGAGCCTCCTGATTCGCAAAACACTCGCTGGATAGCCCACGTCTGCGAGTGTTAGGATCCGCGTCGATTCGAGGAGTTCCCCCTGACCAACCAATTCGTCGACGCCATCGTGTGGTACGCGGCATTCATTTTCGCCACGACTCTCCACGAGGCCGCCCATGCCCTCGCAGCCATGCGCGGAGGCGACACCACCGCCTACGAAATCGGTCAGGTCACGATCGACCCGATCCCGCACATCCGCCGCGAGCCGGTCGGCATGGTGGTGCTCCCGATCATTGCGCTCGCAATCATCGGCTGGCCGTTCGGTTATGCGAGTGCCCCGTACAACATCGCCTGGGCGGAACGCCATCCACGCCGCGCCGCATGGATGGCACTCGCCGGCCCGGCGCCCAATTTCGGGCTGGTGTTGATCTGCGCGATGGCGATCCGGATCGGTGTGCTCGCGGGCGTGTTCCATGCGCCCGAATCCGCCCACTTCACTCAGGTCGTCGCAGCGGTTGGTGGAGGCGCATGGGATGCGGCCGCGTTCATCGTGAGCATCTTCTTCACCCTCAACCTGATCCTCTTCCTGTTCAATCTGCTGCCACTCCCTCCGCTCGACGGCAGTGGCGCACTCGCACTCTTTCTGAGCGACGACGCCGCCCGCCGCTTCCGCGAATTCTCCTCCCGACCGATGTTCGGATTCATCGGCCTGCTGATCGCCTGGCGATTCTTCGGCTCACTCTTCGAACCGGTCTTCACGCTGGCGCTGAACCTGCTGTACCCGGGGTCGGGCTACTCCTGACCCTGAGCGCAAGCTAGTCTCCAATTCACGCGACGCACTCATCCTTCGAGGACACCCACCAATGCGATTCACCTACGCCGAATCGATGTGTGACCCGAGCCAATACCTGCCGCTGGCAATGGCGGCCGAGCGATCGGGTTGGACCAGCTTCGCGATACCGGACAGCATCTGTTACCCGGAAACCTCCGACAGCAAATACCCCTACACACCGGATGGCAACCGCGAGTTCCTCGAAGACAAGCCTTTTGTAGAGCCGTTTACCCTGATTCCTGCGATGGCCGCCGTGACCGAGCGATTGCGCTTCACGACCTTCGTCGTGAAGCTCCCGATCCGGCTGCCGGTACTCGTCGCCAAGCAGGCGGCATCGGTCGCGGTGATGAGTGGGAACCGATTCGCTTTCGGTGTCGGACTCAGCCCGTGGCCGGAGGACTTCGAGGTCTGCGGCCAGGACTGGAAGTCACGCGGCAAGCGTATGGATGAGATGATCGACATCATCCGTGGCCTCTGCACGGGCGAATTCTTCGCCTACAAGGGCGAGCACTACGACATCCCGAGCATCAAGATCTGCCCGACCCCCAGCGTCAAGCTACCGATCCTGATCGGCGGCCACGCCGAGCCCGCGTTGAAACGCGCTGCGCGCCTGGGCGACGGTTGGATGCACGCAGGCGGCGATGCGGGAGATCTCGAGGGCTACATCGCGCGACTGAGCGACCTTCGCAAGGAGTACGACCGCGAGCAGGAGCCCTTCGAGATACATGTGATCTCGCTGGACGCCTATTCCCTCGACGGCGTGCGCCGCCTCGAAGATCTGGGCGTGACCGATGCCATCGTCGGCTTCCGCAACGCCTACGAGGTCGACACGCAGACTCTCGAGCACAAGATCAACGCCCTCGAACAATTTGCGGACAACGTCATCGCGAAGTTGTAGCCATTGCCGCGACAACATGATGCAATCGCGAGCGTGAGCGAACCCTCGAGGGACCGCCAATTCAACCAGGCCCGCACCGTCCCGGTCGAGGCCGCGGGCTCGGCATGAACCCGGTCACACATCTGCTGGTCGGCTGGACGGTCGCGAATTCGGCTTCACTCGAGCGGCGCGACCGCGGGATCGTCACGGTTGCCGGGGTCATTCCCGACGTCGACGGCCTCGGAATCCTGATCGACCTGGCGCGCAACAACGGGGACGGCGATCTCAGCTGGTGGTGGGCGCTGCACCACAACCTCGCACACAATCTGACGACCGCGGTGCTGTACTCGGCGGCTGCCTTCTTCGTCGCCAAGCGCCGCTTCGCGACGGCCGGGCTGGCATTCCTGGCGTTCCACCTGCACCTGCTCGGCGACGTCGCCGGATCGCGCGGCCCCGACGGTTACCAGTGGCCGATCGCGTATCTGAACCCGTTCTCCAATGCCTGGCAGCTGACCTGGTCGGGACAGTGGGAACTCTCCGCGTGGCCGAACTTCGCCATCACCGCGCTCCTGCTCGCGTGGACCTTTCGAATCGCCTGGCTTCGCGGGCGTTCACCAATCGAGATCGTCTCACTGAGGACCGACCGCGCATTCACGCGCACATTGCGGGAACGCTTCGGGGAACCGGAAGCGACGCCGAGCGCGGAGAAACGGATGTGAAGCGGTACCTGTTCGTTTGCGTCGAGAACGCCAATCGCAGCCAGATGGCCGAAGCCTTCGCGCGCATCCACGCTGGCCCGGACGTCGAAGCCAGGAGCGCCGGGTCGAATCCGTCCGGGCGCATCAATCCGAAGGCGGTCGAAGCGATGCTCGAGGTCGGCTATGACCTCGCACCCCATCGCTCGACCTCGCTCGACGAGCTGCCGGAGGTGGAATTCGACGTGGTCGTCACGATGGGCTGCGGCGATGCCTGCCCGAATGTGCGTGCGGCGCACCGCGAAGACTGGGAGATCCCCGATCCCGCCCATCTCCCCGAAGATGAATTCCGCGTCGTCCGCGACCTCATCGAATCGAAGGTCCGCGAACTACTCACCCCGATCGACGCCTGAACCGCCCGAAGCTCGATATAAGAACAAGCTGCGAAATTCGCAGGTCCGATAACGCCATGTTCTGTCAAATAGCAAGGGAGGTGCCGAGAGGGAGCCCACACCATCTTCGGAAACCTCAAGGCGTGGCTACGCGGAACCTTCCACGGGGTCAGCCCGAAGCACCTTCAGCGCTACTTGCACGAGTTCGTGTTCCGCTTCAACCAACGCAGGCCCGAGAGCCGGCGAAGTCAGAGGTACAAGGCAGAGCCGTTGTAACTGCAACGCCATGGGATCGACGTCGAGGAGGCCACCGGAGTTCTACGACTGAGCTCG
>PVMS01114535.1_pt1 | contig 12539 bp, 13 predicted proteins | sample 1853461 | NCBI WGS metagenome assembly PVMS01 (sample SAMN08582032, study PRJNA380276) | Marine sediment metagenome, whole genome shotgun sequencing project. | isolation source: ocean sediment barecode stripped | collected 2017
GAAGGCCGGTCGGGTCGCAGACTATTTCGATCTCGCCGAACTCATGTGCCGCGATGCTCTGCATCGCGAAGAATCATGCGGCGGCCATTTCAGGGTGGAGCACATCACTGATGATGGTGAGGCGAAACGTAACGATGAGGAATTCACCTTCGTGTCGGCCTGGGAGTTCGAGGGAGACGGGGTCGAACCAAGCCTCACCAAGGAGATACTCGAATTCGAGAACGTGGAACTGACCACGAGGAGCTACAAGTAATGGATGTCACACTTCGCGTCTGGCGCCAGGACGGCCCGGATCGTCCAGGGGCTTTCGAGGAGTACTCCGCTCCCGGGATCAGTTCCCATGCCTCGTTCCTGGAGATGCTCGACATCGTCAACGACCGGCTCACCCTCGACAACCGAGAGCCGATCGCCTTCGAGCACGACTGCAGAGAAGGGATCTGCGGCGCGTGCGGGCTGATGATCAACGGGCAGCCTCACGGACCGCAGCAGGGGACGGCCACCTGCCAGCTTCACATGCGAAAGTTCCGTGACGGCGACGTGATCACCATCGAGCCGTGGCGGGCCGCCGGGTTCCCCATCCTCAAGGATCTGATCGTCGATCGGAGCGCCTTCGATCGGATCGTCGAGGCGGGCGGCTACGTCACGGTCGACACAGGGAGCGCTCCCGACGCCAATCTGGTCCCGGTCGCGCAGGAAGCCGCCGAGGCGGCGATGGACGCTGCCGTGTGTATCGGTTGCGGTGCCTGTGTCGCCGCGTGTCCGAACAGCGCTGCCCAGTTGTTTACTGCTGCCAAGTTGGCTCACCTCAATCTGCTGCCACAGGGTCAACCCGAGCGGTTTATCCGGGTCGAAGCGATGGTCGACACCATGGAGTCGTTCTTCGGGTCGTGCACCAATCACGGTGAATGTGAGGAAGCCTGCCCGAAGCGGATCTCGATCGACTTCATCGCGCTCCTCAACCGCGACTACATCAAGGCCAAGTGGCGCAACGGCCGACTGGCAGCGCAGCGCTAGCTCGCTTCGCTCGCAGTCTCCAGTCCCAGACGTCGTCGCAATAACCGTGTGAGGACGCGCCTGCCCAGCGTCTGACTTCGTGCGGTCGAGTCTCCAGTCTCCAGCAAGAACTGGTGCGTTCTTTCGTTCTGGTGCTGCTTTCTGGCTGGTGACTGGTGACTGGCGACTGGTGACTTGAAGCTGCGCGCGCTCCGCGCGCAACTTTGCGGGCCCCTCCACCTACTCATAACACCACGCGTCGCGGAACCCCTTACGCGAAAAGCATTTGACGTGCGCGCGCTCCGCGCGCAATAATGACACTGCCGTAATTACACCTGTGTAAGGAACTGCAATGCTTGAGCATCTCAAGGAAGCACTAGCTACCGGCTACGACCTCGAATGGCAGGACAAGGCGAACTGCACGGGAGCCGACGCCAATCTCTTCTTCCCCGAGCGTGGCGCCTCGACGAGGACGGCCAAGGGGATCTGTCGCGAATGTCAGGTTCGGGTGGAATGCCTGGAATTCGCGATTACGGTCGGCGAGAAGTTCGGCATCTGGGGTGGGATGTCGGAACGGGAGAGGCGCCGGGTGCGCAAGGAACGTCAGATCGCAGCCGCCCGGAAAGTCTCGTAGGGACTCGGCGCCGGTCGGCTGGGCAGGGACCCGGCCGACATTGCGATGAGGGTTTGGCTCCGACGTTCGAGTCCTTCTCGGCCTCGAACGTCTCCGCATGATGGTGCCGCCCCGAGGGCGGCGCTCTCTTCTACGCCAGCCGAAGAGCCGTGGGTGCAGCGCCGGGTGCGCAAGGGGGGTTTGGCTCCGGCGTTCGGGCCCTGTTCGGTCCCGAACGCCTCCGCATGATGGTGCCGTCTGCGGCGGCGCTCTCTTCTACGCCAGATCGCAGCTGCCCGGAGGGTTTCCTAGGACTCGGCGCCGGTCGGCTGGGCAGGGACCAGGGAGGGCGGCGCTGTTCGTTGTGCCAGAGACGCCTCCCTTCTTCCCTAACTCCCCCTTTCCTAACTCCTTCTCCCCTCTCGTACAATGGACCCATCGCCGATTGGAGTGGTTTTCGTGGGCGTTGTGATCGTTGTGGCTGTGGTGGTGATCGTCGCCGTGGTGCTGCTGCTGGTGGCTCGTCGACGGGCAGCGTCACGTGGCGCGGACACCGGATCGGTATCGACTGAGCCGGATCGATCGGGGCCCAGCGTTGTGGGCTTCCATGTGTCGGAGGGTTCGGCCGAGGTTCAGTTCGAGGTCCCGCTTGCCGCGGGCCCGGTCGATGCGGTTCTGGCAGATCTGCTCATCCGCGAAGCGGTGGAAGTGGTTCGAGAGAAGCGTCAAACGCTCCCACTCGAAACGGTCCAGCGAGTCATCGCATTCGGAAGCCGAAACGGAGAGTGGATAGAGATCGGCCGGGTCGAACTCGACTCTCCGGGAACCCTCCCTCCTCCGATGGTTCCAGAGTTGCTTCCGCACGCATCGCGCCCGGGATTCGACGCGTTCGATCGGATCTCCGACCTCCCGCAGACTCCCCCGGGCCTTGCCGATGGCACGGAGGCCGAGACGCTCCGTCCGTTGGGTTCGGAGGTCAGGCTGTCTGCGGCCGTCGAGGCCGGGATTCGGGCCCAGGGACTCGATCCTGATTCGATCGACGCCTGCGTTCTCGCACTCGGGGTGATGCGCCTCGCCGGATACGCGATCACCGAGCGCTCGGCCGACACCATGGATGCGGTGCGGTTCGGGCAGAGAGTATTCGTGCGAACCGTGGGGCATGTCAGCCGTGACCATCCAGAGTTGCAAGAGAGCCAGGTTGATCAGTTCGTTGTCGACTTCCTGTCCTCAGGGGCCGATCGCGGACTCCTCATCACCGAGAAATTCTCTCCGTTTGAGATCTACGATCGAGAGCGCCGCGAGCCTCGAATGCGATTCATAACCCGGGAGCGGCTCCAGGCATTTGTCGACGCGCTCACCGTCGGGTGAGTCGCGTTTTCTTCACGGAACTCTGTTCGCGGAGGATGCGTTAGTGAGGGTGGCGGATGCCTGACTCCAAACCCACATGGGAAGAGGTGGCTCGCGACCATGGACGTCGGATCTACAACTTCGCATATCGGCTCACCGGGAACCCCGATGATGCCAGCGATCTCATGCAGGAAGTACTCCTGCGGGTTCGACGCGGGCTCGCCGGTTACACACCCGGCTCATTCGAAGGATGGCTGTGGCGGATCACCCGAAATGCCTTCCTCGATGATGTTCGGCGAAGGAAGCGCCGGCCGACGGTGGCCCTTCCTGAGGACGATCGATCCGCTATCGGTTCGGTGCCCGAGCCCGAAGATGTTCTCGCCGAGTCTCGACTCCCGGAACACCTCCAGCAGGCACTCCTTGCCCTTCCGTACGATTTCCGCGAGGCGGTTGTGATGTGTGATGTCGTGGGACTCACCTATGACGAGATTGCCGAGGCGACAGCGGTGCCGGTGGGCACGGTTCGCAGCCGTATCCACCGGGGCCGCAAGATGTTGAGGGGGATGCTCGAATGACCCATCCGACCGACCTCCTCTCGGCCTTTCTCGATGGCGAGTTGTCGCTTGAGGAGCATTCCGCGGTCACTTCCCACCTCGAGGCTTGTGCCAGATGCCCTGTGGAACTCGCAGGGCTGGCCCGCGTGAGGGACTGGATCCGGGCCCTCCCGGACCAGGAACCGCCGGTTCCATTGGTCCCGGCTCTGCGTCGGCCACCCCGTTGGATCTGGGCTGCCGCCTCGGCGGCTGCCGCGCTCCTGGCCATCGGGCTGGTGGTCTCCCCGGCTCAGCCGGAGGTATTCGATCTGGACACGCTTGCAGGTCAGCACACGGCGCGGGTGGTGGTTGCTCCCGGGATTTCTTCGATCAGGGGTCCGGTGGGCGGACCGTGATTCGGCGTTTGATCCCAATCGTGTTGGTCGGGTTGATGTCCCTGCCGACGGCCGCTTACGCCGACGAAGGACTCGCAGATGTTCTGGAGTCGGCGATGGACGCCGATTTCCACGGCTCGGGTGTGGTCATGTGCACGTGGGGTCAGGACTCGGCGGCGACCACCTACGAGGTCACCCGTTCAGGTGGCATGTCGATGGTGCATGGACCGGCCGGCGACTTCGTGCTCTCCGGTTCGCTCATCGCCTCGCAATCTGGGGCCGATTGGTATGCGCTCGAAGTCGGCGAATGGTCGGCCTGGAATCTTTCGGATCGGTACTCGCTTGGCAGTCGCGTGGCGACTACCCGTCTCGGCAGGCCCGCCACGGAAGTGACCGTGATGGAAGGCGGGCAAGAGCGAGCTCGCCTTGTGATCGACGACGAGAGCACGGTTCCGCTCCTGACCGAGGTCTTCAACGCCAGCGGAGACGTCTTCCGGTTCGCCGCGATGGTGGAGTTCGCCGCGGCTCCGGTGCCGGAGTTGGAAATGCCTGAAGGCTTTATGGAGCATGAGATGCTGATGTCGGGTACCCCCTCGCCGAGGCTCCCCGGCTCGGCCTTCGGCTATTTCCGAACCGACACCTACGCCATGGGGGATAGAGGTACCCAGGCCTTCTACACCGACGGTCTCTTCTCGTTCTCGGTGTTCGAGGCGGGACGGGGCACCAGGCCGGCGGAGTTCGATTCCGCTACCCGGTTCGAAGTCGATGGGATCGCCTACAACCGGATAGTCACCCCGAGCAACGTCTGGGTGGCATGGAGCACGCCAGACCGTTCCTACGTGCTGGTGGGAGACCTACCTCCGGACCACATCGAAGAAGTGCTCAGAGGCTTGCCGAAGCCCGGCGTTCGCGGCGTGATCACGAGGTTTCTGTTCCGACTGTTTGGGTGAGGAGATTCCAGATCTCTGATTTCAGATCTCAGAAAGAAGTGCGATCGTCTGATGTCTGATGTCTATTCGCTCCACACCGGCAGCGTCACGGTAAAGATCGATCCTTCCTCCGGCTTGCTCATGACTTCGACTTCGCCGCCGTGGTCGCGAGCTATGTGGCGCACGATGCTGAGGCCGAGCCCGGTACCGGGCTCGGAACGATCAATTCGGTAGAACCGCTCGAAGATGCGATCAACCTGATCCTGGGCGATACCGATTCCCTCATCTTGGACGGCGATGATCACCAACTCGTCCTGTACCGATGTCCGAAGCCAGATCCGCGGTGGTGCAGCTCCCTTCTGTGTCTTTGAGAACTTGGCGGCGTTGTCGATGAGGCCGACAAGCAGTGAGCGGAGCTGGCGCTCATCGCCGCCGACGCGAACGTCCGGCGGTACCGGTTCCACGATGAGTTCGGCGCCGCGTTCGGTAACGGTGCGGCGCATCTGATCGGCAGCATTCTCTGTCAGCTCAGAGATCTGAACGGCTTGGGTTCGTGCCGTCTGTGCTTCGGCCTGGCTCAACTGGAGGATGCTTTCTACCAGCGCAGTCAGGCGGGTTGATTCGTCCCCGAGGCGGGATACGAGGCGTCGGGCTACTTCTACGTCGTCAAGACTGTCGGCAACCGTTTCGCAGAGCGCGGCCAGAGCCGACAGCGGCGTTGTGAGCTCGTGGCTCACGTTGGCTATGAAATCGCGGCGGGTTTCGATCACCCGGCGCTGCTCGGTGATGTCCTGCAGGTAGGCGACGGCACCGACGCTCTCCACTCCGAAATCGAGAGGTACGACTCCTACCTCGACGACGCGGACTACCGGCGCGCCTGATTCGACTTCGGTCGAGACCGTGGTTCGGTTGAGAATCGCCTGTTCAATGGCCTCCTTGAGCTTGGCTTCTGCGATGGCCTCACCCTGTCGTGCTCCGAGGTACTGGTCGGCGGGTTGGTTGGCGAAAGTCACTGCACCGTGGTCGTCTGTGATGATGATTCCCAGCTGAGCCGCCTGCAACGCGCCTGCCAGTTGTGATCGCTCTCTTTGGGCGTGGGAGGTGGAGCGTTCGAGCGTATGCAGCGCTTCTTCCAGCGCCCCTCTGCGATGCCATGCTCGCTTGGGTGGGTCGCCGCCGATGCGTTGCCGGGCTTCGTCCACGGCGTGGCTCAGCCCTCTTGCCCTGTTGAAGAAGAGAAGGGCGAGTCCGACCGCGCCGACGGCAATCGCAAAGGCGATCACGGTGATCATGTCCACTTCGTCGCACTATAGGGACGCCGTCCCCATCTGCGGTTTTCGCGTTCTGAGAGTGCTTTCGGTCGACCTGAGCACCTGGCTCCTCGCCGACGCGTTAGCCGCTAGATGGCGTTGAGTGCAGCCAGGTAGTCGTCATAATCCCTGGCGAACTTGCGACTCTCGGTCGCCACGACTGCGCGTACGACGCCTTCGGAGTCGAGGATGAAGCTGCTGCGGTTGGCTGCTCCCGCCTTCGGATCAAAAGTCCCGTAGGCGTCGGTGACGGCGCCGTGGGGCCAGAAATCGCTAAGCACCGGGAACTCGAATCTGTTCTGTTCTGCCCACACCCTGTTGGAGAACAGGGTGTCGGTGGTGATGGCCACCACGTTGGCGTCGATTTCGTTGAGTTCTGCCATGCGATCGCGAATGGTGCACAATTCGCCTTCACAGGTTCCGGTGAACGGGAACGGGATGAAGACGATCAGGCTCTTACGACCCTTGAGATCATCGAGGGAGACGATCTCACCGTCGATGTTGCGTAGTTCGAAGTCGGGAGCCTGCTGGCCGATCTCGATGGGCATTGGAAGATCCTGTGGTGGGGGTCTTCAGCGTAACTCCGATGCCCGATGCCCGATGCCCGATGAAGCCGGTCGCCAGTCCTCAGTCACCAGTCTCCAGTCAGAATGCAGAGACAGGTCAGGCGCGCTCTGATCGGGTATCTCGACAGGGTCGCAATCGCGAGCACCGCAGACGCGTTTCTGAGGCCGAAGGCGGCTTCGTGTCGATCGGGCAGCTCGACGGGAACTCGGAGACGAGTCCGGCAGGCGCGTTGATGAGACTTCGCAAGGCCACGTCTAGATGCTTCCTACAGCAACACCCTCGCCGCCCAGCCAACTACATCCTCTAGTTCGCTGAGTGTCGGCAGCATTTCCGGTCCGTCCCACATGTTGGCGAGAGTGTCATCGCCCCAGCGGCGATCCACCTCTTCGCAGAATTTGGCTCCAAGCCGGTACTGCTGGTGTTGGAGGTCGAGGCCCAGGACCTGTTGCAAGATCTGTTCCCCCTGTGACGGTTCGCCTCGCCTGTCATCGATGGCCTGGCGGATCCGCGGTGCTTGCGGAATTAGACCGGGTGCGGCCCGATCGATCAGGTAGTCGCCGTATCCTTCCATCAATGCCATGAATGCCTGAACGTTCTCCAGCGGACCTCGCTGGGCCTCGCCGGCGAGCAGACCTGAGAAGCCGGACGGATCGTCGAGCATGCTCTGCAGCGATTCTGGATCCTGCAGGCTCTCCATCCGGCGTGAGATCTCATCCGGATCGACCTCGAGCCCCTCGACGAAGGCATGCATGAGCATGAGGAAGTGCTCCCTGACCCAGGGGACTGCGAATTCCGCCTGGTGGGTCACTTCGTGCAAGGCGACCCAGAGCCGCGTCTGACGCGGATCCAGGTCGCTATCGGCAGCGAAGGCCTCGATGTTGGGGACAACGAACGAGATCGGCGATTCGGTACCGGTCGGTATCCCTACATCGAACTGACCGAGGACGCGGTGGCTCATGAAACCGACGACTGATCCCATCTGCATGCCAATCAGAGCGGGTCCGAGTGGCTGGAGTGGGGATCCGAGCACTTCGCCGCCGGTCATCTTTTCGGCTACCGGTTCGGCCAAATAGGAGAACGCCTCGACGTTGTTCCCCGCCCAGGTGCGGCGATCGACGGCCAGGACGTCGGTGGTCTGCCCGGTCGGGTCCAGGGGTGATGTCGCTGCTATCCGCATTCCTGCGGTCGCCGCGAGCTCGCGGTACTCCTCGGCGAGCCACGGCTCGACCGGTTCCGATTCCCCCGCGACGCTCTCGGCGATCTCGCGGGCGAGCCGCCAATTGACGGACCCATCGGAACGAAAGAGCTCGGCGAGTCGATCGAACAGGTTGTCGCTGTCCATCACACCCCCTCGGGACGTTCCAGGAGTTCCATGTCGAGGAGCACAAGCTCTCCATTTCGCAAGATCTGGAGTTCTGCGATGTCACCGACGCGATAGAACCGGAGTTTTACGACGAGGCCGTCCATCGTCGTCACCGGCTGTCCGCCCACAGATTCGATGATGTCGCCGACCTCGAGGCCGGCCGCGTCGGCGGCAGTGTCTTCGATCACGGATGCCACCGCGACACCGGCCGGGGCCACCGCTCCATCTATTTCGAGTTCGAAGTGAGTCGAGCCCGTGATGCCGAGGAAGGCGTGTCGCGGACCCCCGAATTCGAGGATGTCCTGGGTGATGCGCGTCATCATCTCGACGGGTATGGCAAAGCCGAGGCCTTCGGCCCCCACGTCGCTGACGCCGATGGCCGATGTGATACCGATGAGTCGACCCTCGGAGTCGACGAGGGCACCACCCGAGGAACCGCGTGTGATGGGGGCGTCGGTCTGCAGCATGCCGAACAATTCGGTGTCGGCGGCGACCTGGACCCGTCGATCGAACGCCGAGAGTACGCCCACGGTCACCGAGGGTCCGCCGGCGAGCCCGAGAGGGCTGCCGATCGCGATCGCGGTATCGCCGATGGCCATGTCGACGCTCGTTCCGAGTTCGACGGCGGTGAGTCCCAGGGCATCGATGGCGATCACCGCCAGATCAGTGAGTGAGTCGGTGCCAACGACTTCGGCATCGTATGAACGCCCATCGGCGAAGACGACCCGGACGGCAGCCGCTGCACCGACGACATGCTCATTGGTGACGAGGGTCCCGTCGATATCGATGACCACACCCGAGCCAGACCCGGTGACGATGAAGTCGGCTCCGTCGATAATCCCGATTTCAACCGTGACGATTGAAGGGAGCACCTTCTGGGCCACCGCCGCGGCCGGGGTCGCTGAAATTTCAGCTGTGATGATCTGCGTTTCGACCCGTTCGACGACCGCGTTCGGCAGAGGCACGGTGTCGTCTCGTAGCAGGAAGACCGCCGAAGCAGACGCCGCTCCGATCAGGGCCGAGGCAATGACGACTCCTGCGGTTCGCCAGAAGAGCGTTGGCCTCGGTTGGCGGCGTCGGGGGGCTCGGCGGGACCAGGGGTTGTCTTCCACCTCGAACTCCAGGGTGGGAGGTCGCTCCGGGATGCGGTGTGGTGCGGCCTCCCGCCATTGGGACGCCGGGTCGGGGCGTGGGTCGCCTGGTGGAGAGGTAGTGTCGGGCACGGGTCGATTCTATGGACGGATGGGTAGTACGGCGTTGACGACTGATGATCTCATCGAGGTCTCCGAGCGGGAAATAGAGCCCGCACGTCTTATCGCGTCGGTGTCGGTGCCAACGGCTGGGGCGGTGGTTCTGTTCCTGGGCACGGTCCGTGATCACTCTAAGGATCGTGAGGGGGTTACTCACCTCGAATACGAGGCCTACGGCGGAGTGGTGGAGGCAAAGATCGCCGAGATTGTGGCCGAAGTTCGTTCCACCTGGCCGGAAGTGACTCGGGTGGCGGCGGTCCATCGCACCGGTTCGCTCGATGTGGGTGCGATTTCTGTCGGTGTCGCGGTTTCGTCGCCACACCGGACCGACGCGTTTCCGGCCGGTCAATATCTGATTGACGAGTTGAAACGACGAGCGCCGATCTGGAAGAAGGAGCACTGGCCGGGCGGAGCGGAATGGGTACGCGAGGACCACTAGCAAGTCACCAGTCTCCAGTCTCCAGTCACCAGCCAGAGTTCGGACGCGTTCTGGCTGGCGACTGGGGATTCGACAGCGCCTCGGGGAGAGACCGGTAGGAACGTTCGATGGCTTGAACGAGACCACGTCTGGAACTGGAGACTGTGCTTCGCCCGCCGACAGGCGTGCGAAGCACTTGGTAGCCTCCCGCGCCAGATCAGGGAGGACGCAGCCGGGTGTTGATGCTGAAGAACGTCGAGGTCGTCTACAGCGACGTGATCCTCGTGTTGCGCGGCATCTCCCTCCAGGTCCCTGATGGAGAGATCGTGGCGCTGCTCGGTGCCAACGGCGCGGGCAAGACCACGGTGCTCCGAGCCATCTCGGGTCTGATGGATGTCCACAACGGAGATCTCACCAAGGGTGAGATCCTGCTCGACGGCGACCCGATTCATGCAGAATCCGCCGCCAAGATCGTCAAGCTTGGAATCTCACAGGCAATGGAGGGGCGCCGCATCCTCGCCGAGATGACCGTCGAGGAGAACCTCAAACTCGGCGCCCACACCGCTCGCAAGCAGATGGATGAGAGCCTCGATCGGGTCTACAGCCTGTTCCCCGCCCTACGGGACCGTCCCAAGTTCACCGCCGGATACCTCAGCGGGGGCGAGCAGCAAATGCTGGCAATCGGTCGGGCTCTCATGTCGTCGCCCCGATACCTCCTGCTCGATGAACCCAGCCTCGGCCTCGCTCCTCTCCTGGTCGAGCAGATTCGCGACATCGTGGTCGAGATCAATCGGCAAGGCACCGGCGTCCTGCTGGTCGAACAGAACGCGATGATGGCGTTATCGATCGCCTCGCACGGCTACATCCTGGAGACCGGCAAGGTCGTGATGGACAAGTCGGCGGCAGCGCTCCTGGCCGATGACGATGTGCGAGAGTTTTATCTCGGGCTGGGCGGCGAGGGCGAGATCAAGTCGTTTGCCAACGTCAAGCACTACCGGCGCAAGAAGCGGTGGCTGTCATGAGAGCGCGGATGCTGAGTGAGTTCCTTCCGCCGGGCGATCCCGACGGGTCGGCCATCCTCGAGCTACACGATGTGCACCTCTCGTTTGCCGGCATCAAGGCAATCGATGGGGTTTCGTTCTCGGTGAAGGCCGGGGAGCTGTTTGCGATCATCGGACCCAACGGCGCCGGCAAGACGTCGATCTTCAACTGCATCTCTGGCGCCTATCACCCGCAGGTGGGTTCGATCGAGTTCCAGGGTCAGAGTCTCCTCGGTTTGAAGCCGAACAAGATCGCCGATCTCGGTGTGGCTCGTACTTTCCAGAACATCGAGCTCTTTCCTCAGTTGACGGTGCTGGACAACCTGATGCTGGGGAGGCATCAACACATCAGGTACGGGACCCCGGCGGCGATGCTGCGTATCGGCAAAGCAGCCCGTGAGGAGGCCCGCAACCGCGAGATCGTCGAGGGGATTATCGAGTTTCTCGACATTGCACAGTTCCGCCGGTCATTCGTGGCGATGCTCCCGTACGGAATCCAGAAGCGCATCGAACTGGGCCGGGCCCTCGCCATGGAGCCGACACTGCTTCTCCTCGACGAACCGGCGGCCGGGATGAACCTCGAAGAGACCGAGGACATGGCCCGCTTCATCACCGATATCCGGCGCGAGCTGAGGATCGGGATCATTCTGGTCGATCACGACATGCGCCTGGTGATGGACCTCGCCGATCGGGTTCTCGTAATCGATTTCGGGAAACAAATCACGATCGGTGTCCCGGATGAGGTCCAGCGGAACCCGGATGTGATCCGCGCCTACCTCGGACAAGAACACGCCATCGCCGACCAAGGAGAGGACGAATGACCATTACCGCGGAGATCACCGGTTTCGCCAGCCCGGCCAGTTTGGTGCGGGACCGTGCTGCCTCGATGGGTGATGTGGTCGCTCTTCGGGAGAAGAACCGCGGTGTCTGGCGCGAGATCTCGTGGCGCGAGTACTGGGACGGAGCGGAGACGTTCGCTCACGCGCTTCTGGCCCATGGTGTGGAGAAAGGCGACCGGGTCGGTATCCACTCCGAGAACCGACCCGAGTGGCTATTCACCGATATCGGTTCGCTCGCGGCCGGGGCAGTGTGCATGGGCCTCTATCCGACCAACCCGATGTCCGAGGTGGGGTATCTACTCACCGATTCCGGGTCCCGAATACTCATCGTCGAGGATGAGGAACAGGCCGACAAGGTGTTGGGAATCCCTTCGGCGGACCTTCCCACTCTCGAGAAGATCATCTACCTGGAGCATCGCGGCGTCGACGCCTACGACGATCCCAGGCTCGAATCGTGGGATACATTCATGCAATCGGGGCGCGACCATCGCCGGGAACACCCCAACGCAGTGGCGGACCGGATGGCATCTGCCGCACCCGGCGACCTTGCCTATCTGGTGTACACATCGGGTACGACGGGTCCGCCGAAGGGTGCGATGCTCAACCTGGCCAACTTGCACTTTGCTGGTGAGGAGATCACCAGTGATCACGGCATAGTCCAGCCGGGAGCCGGTCCCGACGACCTTCTGGTCTCGTATCTTCCGCTGTGCCACATCTACGAGAAGCTCTTCTCCGTGTTGTTCGGGGTGACCCGCGGCACCGTGGTTCACTTCGGCGAGTCACTCGACACGCTGGTCACCGACCTGCGCGACGTGCAACCGACGATCCTGCAGGGCGTGCCCCGGATCTGGGAGCGGATTCAGGCCGGGGCGCTGGTGCGGATGGCTTCGGCTTCTCGCCTCAAGCGGATCAACACTGCGATCTGGATGAGGGCTGCCGGCC
>PVMS01044619.1_pt1 | contig 12538 bp, 14 predicted proteins | sample 1853461 | NCBI WGS metagenome assembly PVMS01 (sample SAMN08582032, study PRJNA380276) | Marine sediment metagenome, whole genome shotgun sequencing project. | isolation source: ocean sediment barecode stripped | collected 2017
CACTGGTGGCGTTGTATCATCTCTCGGCAAAGGATTGGCGGCCGCATCTCTCGGGGCTCTCATGGAGGCACGTGGACTGCGGGTTTCCATGCAGAAAATGGATCCTTACATCAACGTTGATCCGGGCACGATGAGCCCTTTTCAACATGGTGAAGTTTTTGTCACTGATGATGGTGCTGAAACTGATCTTGACCTCGGCCATTATGAGCGCTACACCACGGCCAAACTGACCAAAAAGTCTAATTTTACCACCGGCCAGATTTACGATTCCGTCATCCGCAAGGAACGTCGAGGAGACTATCTGGGCGGTACCGTCCAGGTTATTCCTCACATCACCAACGAAATAAAAGGAAAAATTCTGGAGAATTCCAAGGATGTCGATCTTGCCATCGTGGAAGTCGGCGGCACGGTCGGTGATATTGAATCACTGCCCTTTCTTGAAGCAATTCGCCAGTTCCGCACCGATCTTGGTCATGAGAATGTTCTCTATGTCCATCTGACTCTGGTCCCGTATATTCCGACGGCTGGGGAGCTGAAAACCAAACCGACTCAACACAGCGCTAAGGAGCTGCGACAGATCGGTATCCAGCCGGATATCCTGCTCTGTCGTTGTGATCGTGAACTGCCCCATGACATGAAAAGTAAAATAGCCCTTTTCTGTAATGTTCGCGAAGAATCTGTTATTACCGCACGGGATGTAGAGACTATTTACGAAGTCCCTATGGCGTTACATGAACAGGGCCTTGATGAAAGAATTATCGAATTTCTGAATATCTGGACCAAGAATCCTGATTTAAGCGCTTGGGAACGGATTGTCAAACGGGTCAAGGAGCCAGCAGGTATCACAACGATCGCGATTGTCGGTAAATATGTCGGCCTTACCGAGAGCTACAAATCTCTTGCCGAAGCGTTGACTCACGGCGGGATTGGCAATAACTGTCGGGTTCAGTTGAAATATGTCGATTCAGAAGCGCTTGAGCGTCATGGTATCGGAACGATCTTCGACGATATTGATGGTGTCCTGGTCCCAGGTGGTTTCGGGGAACGCGGTAGCGAGGGCAAAATTGCGGCGATCCGGTATGCTCGTGAAAACAAAGTTCCTTTCTTCGGTATCTGCCTCGGTATGCAGATGGCTGTTGTCGAATTTGCCCGTTCGGTCTGCAATATAGAAGAAGCCTATTCCAGCGAGTTTAAAGAAGACGCCAAGAACCCAGTGATCCACATCATGGAAAAACAGAAAGCGGTCAAAACCAAAGGTGGCACTATGCGATTGGGTGCCTATCCCTGTTCATTGCAGAAGGAGACCTTGGCGCGCAGAATTTACGGCCAGAAAGATATTGATGAACGTCATCGTCACCGTTACGAGTTTAACAATGCCTACCGCAAAGCACTTGAAGAGTGCGGTTTGGTTCTTTCCGGTCTTTACCCTGCAGAAGATCTTGTTGAAGTTGTTGAGATTACTGATCACCCATGGTTCCTTGGTTGTCAGTTCCATCCGGAATTCAAGTCACGGCCAATGGCTCCCCATCCTCTTTTTGAGTCCTTTGTCGGTGCGTGTTTCAAGGCGCGGCAAGATCAGGAGGGCAAATGAGCAAAATACTTTCTGCCGGGCCAATAAAGATCGGCGGAGACAATCCACTGGTCTTGATTGCCGGACCTTGTGTGATTGAAAATAAAGAACATACTCTGGCCCTCGCCAGGGCTTTGCGGGAGATTACCGAGCGTGTCGGGGTCGGCTTGGTTTTTAAGGCCTCCTATGACAAAGCCAATCGAACGTCTGTAAAGTCCTATCGTGGCCCTGGTATTGATGAAGGCTTGAATATCCTGAGTGCTGTTAAGGAAGAGACTGGGTTGCCGGTGGTCTCCGATGTCCATGATGTCTCTCAGGTGAAAGCTGCTGCTGAAGTCCTTGATATTATCCAGATCCCGGCTTTTCTCTCCCGACAGACAGATCTGCTGGTTGCTGTCGGTGAAACTGGCTGCATCGTTAATATCAAAAAAGGTCAGTTTCAGGCGCCATGGGATATGGAGAATGCTATTGGCAAGGTTCTCTCTACCGGTAATGAACAAATTCTTCTGACGGAGCGTGGTTCATGCTTCGGTTATAATAATTTGGTGAGTGACATGCGTTCCCTGGTGATAATGCGTCAAACCGGTTGCCCGGTTGTTTTTGATGCCACCCATTCGGTGCAGTTACCAGGCGGTGCCGGGTCGACCTCCTCCGGTCAGCGTGAATTTGTTGCACCTCTTTCTCGTGCGGCGGTTGCTACTGGGGTGGATGCCCTTTTCTGGGAAGTTCATGAAAATCCTGCCAAAGCTCTTTGTGATGGACCGAACAGCTTGCCGCTTGATGCAGTTGAAGCTCTGCTACGCCAGATGTTGGCTCTTGATGAAATCGTCAGGTCATAATGGATAAATATACTGAAATTCTAGATGCTGCCCGCAGGGTTATCCAAATAGAGGCCGATGCGGTTGAGGCCCTGGCTGCACGGCTGGATGATCGTTTCGCCAAGGCCGTGGAGATGATTTTAGCTTGTTCCGGACGCGTGGTTGTCAGCGGAATGGGTAAGTCCGGTCTGATCTGCCAGAAAATGGCGGCGACCATGGCTTCGACAGGTACGCCGACTATTTTTCTTCACCCGGCAGAAGGGGTTCATGGTGACCTTGGCATGCTGATGAAGGGCGATGTCGTTATTGCAGTCTCTAACTCGGGTGAAACGGAAGAGATTACCCGCATATTGCCAATCATCAAGCGTATGGGCTTACCGTTGATTGCGATGGCTGGAAACCACGAAAGTACCCTGGCTCGGGCTGGAGATGTGTTTCTTGATATTTCGATCAAGGAAGAAGCTTGCCCGTTACAGTTGGCACCGACAGCTAGTACCACAGTAACATTGGCCATGGGTGATGCCCTGGCTGTTGCTTTGCTGTTACAGAGAGGTTTCAAGGAAGAAGATTTTGCTCTTTACCATCCTGGCGGTGCGTTAGGTAAACGTTTGTTGTTGCGGGTTGAAGATCTCATGCACAAGGGAGATGATGTTCCGACAGTCAATGCCGGGACACCATTAAAAGATGCATTGTATGAGATCTCCAGCAAAAAGCTGGGAATTACAGGCATTATTGATGAACAGGGTGATCTGATTGGTGTCTTTACTGATGGTGATTTACGTCGCCATATTGAACAGGGTATTGAGGTCCTCAATCAGCCTATCTGTAAGCTTATGGGCGGTAAACCGAAGCGTATTTTGCGCACCAATTTGGCCGCTAAATCTCTGCAGCGCATGGAGCAACACCAGATAACCTCTTTGTTTGTGTTCGAATCAGAAGAAGACCAGAAGCCGATTGGAATTATTCACCTGCATGATTTGCTTAAAGCAGGGGTTATCTGATGATTGATGACCTTGCAAGGATCAAACTGCTGCTGCTTGATGTCGATGGTGTCATGACTGATGGCCGGATTATCTACGATAATAATGGTGGTGAAACCAAGGCCTTTGATGTAAAGGACGGCCATGGGCTCAAACTTATGCAAAGGGCAGGAATCAAGGTTGGTATCATTACCGGTCGTCAGTCTCTGGTTGTTGCTCGTAGGGCCAAAGAGTTAGGTATCGACTTAGTTTATCAGGGAGTCAAAGACAAGAGCTTGCCTTTTAACGAGATTCTTGAAAAACTCGCACTGACAGCAGAGGAAGTCGCTTATGTCGGCGATGATATTGTCGATCTTCCGGTCATGCGGAAAGTCGGTTTTGCCGCGACAGTGGCTGATGCTATGGATGATGTAAAACATTTCGCCGACATGGTCTCTGAACGCCCGGGAGGGCGAGGGGCCGTCAGGGAAATCTGTGAATATCTACTCAAGGAATCCGGGCGCTGGTCAGCTGTAACACGCCATTATTTTGAAGATTAGTCTGTTATACAATTCCCATGCCAACTTGCCATATAGCGCTTTACACTAAATGTCTCAGGGTGCTATACTGAAATCCGTCAATGAGATACTTCAAACCCCGCAATCTACTCCTCGTTATGGCACTGGTTCTGGCCCTGATTCTTCTGGCCGTTATTGCCCTGCGATATCGTACTGAGAGCCAATTGCATTCTTTGGTGAAGGCTTTGCCGAAGGGTATTGATGTGTCGCTTCAGGATATCGACTATACCCATATTGAAGAGGGTCGAGCTCGTTGGCGTTTAGTTGCCCAACAGGTCGAACGTCAGTCTGCGTCAGGAGTGCTTGGGCTTGTCGGCCCTCAGCTTAGTTTCTATGACGAGCAAGGGGCAGTGAAAGGTTTTTTAAAAGCAGGTAAGGGTAATGTCAGCGATGATTATCAGCACGTTAGGTTGCGTGGTGATGTTGTTTTGGAGAATTCCGCTGGGTATTCGCTATACTCTGACTCGATTGATTACGATCATACAACGCAAATGGCAACAACAGATGCCCATGTTCGCATGGTTTCAGATGGTGTACACCTGGAAGGCACGGGGTTGGTATTTTATCTGAAGCAGAATCGTTTGCAACTGAAAGCAGATGTTAAGGGTTCCCTTGATTCCAAACAGATGGAATGACAAATCCTATGATGAAAATTACTCCTCTGTATATACTTATCCTCTTGCTACTCCTACCCCTATCGACATTTGCAGAACTTCAAATGCCGAAGCAAGATCGCGGTCCAATTGAAGTTTCCTCAGACCGCCTTGAAGCTGACGACCAGGCACAAACGCTTGTTTTTTCCGGAAATGCCGTTGCTACTCAGGATGATGTCACGATTCACGGTGATCGCCTTACAGTGACGTACACTGGTGAAAAACGTGAGATAGAAAGAGTCATTGCCGAAGGCTCGGTACGTATCACCCAGGGAACGCGAGTTGCGACCGGTGCAAAAGCGATCCTCTACCATGTTGAAGGACGAATTGTTCTAACTGGTTCTCCAAAAGTCAGTGATGGTGATGATTTTGTTCAGGGTCAAGAGATTACAATCTATCTGAATGATCAACGCAGTGTCGTCACTGGTGGTGCCGGCGGCAGGGTAAATGCTGTTTTTAACCCGCAGAAAGAGGAGAAGCCTTGAACCATCTTCTGACTGCACGTGGTTTGTCGAAGAGCTATAAACAGCGCAAGGTAGTCTCTTCCGTTGATCTGGAGCTCAAATCAGGTGAAGTGGTTGGCCTGCTTGGTCCAAATGGTGCTGGGAAGACCACCTCTTTTTATATGGTGGTAGGCTTGGTCAGGCCAGACCAGGGCGAAGTATTCCTCGACGATGAAAATTTAACCCAGCTACCTATGCACCAGAGAGCCAGAATGGGGATCTCATATCTCCCTCAAGAGGCTTCAATCTTTCGCAAGTTAACAGTCGAACAAAACCTTCTGGCGATTCTGGAGACGATGGGAAAGTCCAGGCAGGGCCAGTTGAAACGCAAAGATGAATTACTAGAAGATTTTCGTTTAACGCATGTTGCAAAATCTTACGGTTATGCGCTTTCCGGCGGTGAAAGACGCCGCGTGGAGATCGCTCGTGCTCTGGTGCTCGACCCAAGGTTCATTTTGCTTGATGAGCCTTTTGCGGGGATTGATCCGATTGCGGTTATTGATATCCAGGGAATCATCAAGGAATTGAAAAAACGCCGTATTGGTGTGTTGATTTCTGATCATAACGTCCGTGAAACTCTGGGTGTGTGCGACCGAGCCTATATTCTGAACGAAGGTTGTATTCTGGAGCATGGGGTTCCCGAAGAAATAGCCCAAAGCGCAAAGGCGCGAGCGATTTATCTGGGAGAAAAATTCCAGCTATAGTAACCCGATAAAAATGACAGCGTCGTAGACGCTTGAGTTCAATGAAGAAAGTGCGATTTTTACTAGTTTCAAAGAATTGATCTTTTGAGACTGTTTTCCATTAAGATGGTGATATGGCTTTAGAAATCAGACAACAGCTTAAGCTCAGCCAACAGCTGGTAATGACGCCTCAATTACAACAGGCGATCAAACTCTTGCAGCTTTCGCGTATGGAGTTGATGGATGTTGTGCGCGAAGAGCTTGAGGAAAACCCTATCCTGGAAGAAGGGCAGGACTCCCCTGAAGAGAAAGCCGCGAATGAAGAAGAACTGGCAGCGGAAGCCACCGATGAGCAAGCTCAGGAGAATATCAAAGAAGATGATCGCAATGGCATGGAGGATATTGACTGGAAGACCTATCTGGAAAGCTACAGCCTGGGTGGTACCACCGCTGACAGCTACGAGGATGATGATGATCGGCCTTCTTACGAAAACCTGTTAACCAGAAAACCTTCTTTGTCTGACCACCTTTTATGGCAGCTTAACCTCTCCCGATTGGAAAGTCAGGAAAGAGCCATCGCCCGTGAAATAATTGGTAACGTGGATGATGATGGCTATCTGCATGTATCTGTCGAGGAATTAGCCGCACAGGCTGGTTGTGATTGTGAATATGTTGAGAGAATTCTCACGGCGGTTCAGAATTTCGATCCTTCCGGTGTTGCCAGTCGCAATCTTCAGGAGTGCCTTCTCAAGCAACTTGAACAGCTGGAGATGTCAGAGGACATTACTGCTGTCATTCTTAGAGATCATCTTGACGAGCTGGAAAATCGTCGTTATCAAGTAATTGCCAGAAGTCTCCAAGTCCCCTTGGATGAAATTTTCTCTGCGGCTAAATTCATCAGTGGCCTGGATCCTCGTCCTGGCAGTCAATACGGTCAGGAAGACGTCCATTACATTATCCCTGACATCTTTGTGCACAAAGTCAGTGATGAGTACATCGTCGTGCTTAATGATGAGGGTTTGCCAAATTTACGGATCAATTCCTTTTATCGTAATGCTCTGTCAGGTTCTGCACAGGTCGATAAAAAAGCAGGTGAGTATATTCAGGAAAAACTTCGTGGTGCTCTTTGGCTGATTAAGAGTATTCATCAGCGCCAACGGACAATTTATCGTGTCACCAAGAGCATTGTTAAATTTCAACGGGACTTTTTTGACCGCGGGGTTGCTCATCTCAAACCTCTTGTACTGCGTGATGTGGCAGAAGATATTGAGATGCACGAGTCCACTGTCAGTCGTGTGACGACTAACAAATATGTGCAGACCCCACAGGGTCTTTTTGAACTGAAATACTTCTTTAACAGTGGTATCAGCACGACCGATGGAGATTCAATAGCTTCAGAGAGCGTGAAAAGCAAGATTAAGGAAATTGTTTCTGCTGAGAACAGCCGTAAACCTTATTCAGATCAGAAAATTGTTGAAATCCTGCACAACCAAGGCATTGATATCGCCCGACGGACAGTGACCAAATATCGGGAGATGTTAGGCCTCGGTTCTTCTACTCAACGTAAGCGTTTGTTTTAGTCGTTCCCTGTTAGTTTCATGGCCACCATGTTAGTTTTGTTCAAGTAATGGTTTTATGAAAACTAGCAGGTATAATCATATAAATACGATCTTTTTCATAAACAGCTACGAGGAGGTACGAAAATTATGCGGATTAATGTGACCTTTCGACATATGGAAACCAGTGAACCTGTACGTAACTATGTTGAAGAGAAGCTACCAAAGGTCAAAAAATACATTGAGGAACCCGTTGAAGCACAGGTTGTTCTCTCTGTAGAAAAGAAGATCCGTCACAAAGCTGAGGCCACTCTGAATGCCAAGGGAATCACCATCAAGGCAACAGAAGAGACCTCAGATATGTATGCCGCAATTGACGGTATGCTTAATAAACTTGATCGACAATTGAAGCGCTACAAGGATAAGATTAAAAAACACAAGCCACTGAGCGGGCGGGAACGGCGTGTCGAAAAAACAATTTACACCGCTGAAAGTATTGATGAAGCCCATGCAGAGCCAAGCATTATCAAAACTGACAGTTTTCAGATGAAGCCGATGTCGGTGGATGAGGCCGTCATGCAGATGGATCTGTTGGAAAAGGAGTTTCTGGTCTTCACGGATGACTCATCTGAGGAGATTAATGTGGTCTATCGTCGCAAGGATGGAAATTATGGCTTGATTGTCCCCCAGGCCTAAGGCTATCTTCTACGGCAGGCGGTCAATGTGGCCGTCTGCTGTTATTTTTATTAACTTCCAGACAGTAACTAGGTTAATCGTGAAATGAAAATTTCGGAGTTGCTTGATCCTGCGGCGATTGTCGCAGAGTTGAATGGTACAGGGAAAAAAGAAGTTCTCGCTGAACTGACAGATGCTCTGTTGAAAGCTGATTCGAGTCTGGTCCGGGATGATGTCTTGAAAGTCCTTATGGAACGGGAGCGACTCGGATCCACGGGTATCGGCGATGGAGTCGCGATTCCTCACGGAAAGTTGAAAAATATCGATCGTCTCCTGATCTCTTTTGGTTTGAGCCGTCAGGGTGTTGATTTTGATTCCATGGATAGCAAACCAGCTCACCTTTTTTTTCTCCTGGTTGCACCAGAGGAGTCCGTCGGTGTCCACTTGAAGACACTGGCTCGTATTTCCAAGTTGCTGAAAAGTACGGCAGTGCGCGAGCGTCTGCAGTCAGCGGTTGATAGCGCAGAAATTCATCGCATTATTTCTGAAGAGGAAGAACAACTATAAACGGTTGAATCTATGCCCCGCCTGAGTATCTCTGAATTATTGTCCGAGACGGAGGCCGGGCTCGACCTGGAGCTTTTGGCCGGCGAGCGTGGCCTGAACCGTTTTGTTCAAGTCCCAAGAATTCAAAAACCCGGTCTAGCGCTGGCCGGTTATACTAAGAATCTCCATCCTGATCGCATCCAGATCCTGGGAGCTACTGAACTCTCCTATCTTTCAGAACTGTATCAGCAGGCCCCGGCTAAAGCTGAAGAGCATGTCTCTCAGCTTTGCGCGCTTGATATCTGTTGCTTTATCATCACCAAAAATCTGCATGCACCTGAAAACCTTTTACGTGAAGTGGAGAGCCACAATATTCCCCTGTTGCGTAGTCATCATCAAAGCTCAACCTTCATCTCCCTCTTGACCCAATACTTGGAAGAACGTTTGCTTGCCCAGACCAATGTGCACGGCGTGCTCGTCGACGTGCTTGGTGTCGGTGTTCTCCTGCTTGGTAAAAGTGGTATCGGCAAGAGTGAATGTGCTCTTGATCTGGTTATTCGCGGACATCGCCTTGTCGCTGACGATGTTATTAAAGTCCGCCTGAAACTGCCCGCTGTGCTCTTCGGCGAAGGCAGTGACCTGTTGCATTACCACATGGAAATTCGAGGCCTTGGCATCATCAATATCAAACATCTGTTTGGTGTCGCTGCGATTCGCGAACGCAAGAAAATCGATCTGGTTATCGAACTTGTGGAATGGCAGGATGGCCATGAATACGACCGCCTTGGGCTTGAAGAGAGCAGTTATGAACTGCTTGGGGTCAAATTGCCACTGCAAACGATTCCTGTTCGTCAAGGCCGAAATATAACAACCATTGTTGAAGTCGCAGCCCGTAACCAGTTGCTCAAGGAAATGGGTTATCATAGTGCGGTAGAGTTTGAGGAGAGGCTCGAGCAGAGGATGGCTGAAACAGCAAGAATTCATGCACAGTCTATCATTGGGGATAATCTGGAATGACGCGGCAATTGGTCGTTATTACCGGGCTGTCCGGTTCCGGCAAGAGTACTGGTGCTCGTGCTCTTGAAGATGCCGGTTTTTTTGTGATTGATAATCTCCCTCTGGTCATGCTTCCTGATTTCCTCTCTTTAACCGGTCATGAGTATGCAAAGGTCGCCACTGTTGTTGATGCCAGAAGTGGCAATTTTTTAGGTGATTGCCATGATGTTCTGCGGCAGGTCAGGGAGAATGGGCTTGAAGTTGATGTCCTCTTCTTTGATGCCTCGGATCAAGACCTGGTAAAACGGTTTTCGGAGACCCGCCGTCGTCATCCACTGGTACAGAAAGAGGGGATTCTTGCTGCTATTGGTCGTGAACGTGAAATCATGTTCGAGTTGCGAGGTCTGGCAACGATTATTCTGGACTCTTCCGGTCTGACTGTTCACCAGCTTCGCCAGAGAGTTCTGGCCTCCGTTCTTGGATCGGAAGATCATGAAGGACATCTGCAGGTGCAAGTGCAGTCTTTTGGCTTTAGAAATGGTCTGCCTCTGGGTGCAGATCTTGTCTTTGACGTACGTTTTCTTGAAAACCCCCATTTCGTTGAAGAGTTACGTCCCAAAACCGGGCTGGACCAAGCGGTCAGTAACTTCGTTTTGAGTCAGGCTGACTACCAGGCTTTTCTTGGTAAGCTGAAAGACCTGCTTTTCTTTCTCTTGCCACGTTATTGTCAGGAGGGGAAAACCAGCCTGACAATCGGCATCGGTTGTACCGGTGGGCGTCATCGTAGTGTTGCTGTTGCAGAGGACTTGGGGCCGTACTTGCTTGGTACCGGAAGTGTTGTGCAGGTAAACCACAGGGATATTGATAAGGATTAATACTATGGTCGGTTTGGTTGTTGCGACGCATGGCAATCTCGGCGCAGAGCTATTGGCGTCAGCGCAGATGATTATCGGTCCCGTTCGAAATGCCAGGGCTGTCAGCATTAACCAGGACAGCTCGATGGAAGATGTTCGTGATGCCCTTGTGGCAGCTATTGCAGAGGTTGGCACAGATGATAGCGGTGTCGTTATTGCCACGGACATGCTTGGAGGTACTCCAGCCAATGTCAGTATGACTTTTCTGGAACCACAGGCTGTGGAAGTTCTGACTGGCGTCAATCTACCTATGCTGCTTAAATTTTTCAATAGCCAGGAAAACCTTGGTTTGGATGAGCTAGCAAGAATCCTCAAGTCGTATGGACAACAGAGTATCGCATTAGCTAGTGAATATTTGCAGAGATAGGAGGTTTTCTGGCAGGACTCTTCGCAGTCGTTTCTTGTCCAGTACCCCCCTCGCAGGAGCCATTTGTAATGAGTATTGTTCTGGCGCGTATTGACAGCCGCCTTGTACATGGTCAGGTCCTGGAAGCCTGGGTGCCCTACGTCAATGCCGATTGTATTGTGGTTGCAAACGACGAAGTCGCGGGTGCGTCTTTTCAGTGCATGGTTATGCAAGCTGCAATACCGAGTTCAATCAAGTTGATTATTGGTACGTTAGAGGAAACAGCCAATATCCTCAGCTCTGCTGACTTGCTTAAGAAGCGGGTCTTGTTGCTTTTTACCAACTCCGAGGACGCCCTGAAAGTTCGTCAGCTCGGTGTCTCTTACGCAAAACTGAATCTCGGCAATATGCATTCGAGCGCAGGTAAGGATCGTTACACTTGTACGATAGCTCTTGACCAGTATGACATTGATATGTTGAGGCAGGTAGAGGATCAGGGAGTCACTATTGTTTCTCAATGTGTCCCTGCAGATCGAGAGCAAAACTGGCATAAATTGATTCGTTCTGGAGGTCGTTAAATGGTCGTAGGCGACTACCTGTTGGCTGGCCTGGTGGCCATGCTGACTGGCCTGGATCGGGTCGCCCTGATTCAGATTATGATTTCCCGACCGTTGGTTGCCGCACCCCTGACAGGATGGGTCCTTGGTAATCCTCTGGTTGGTATGGAGGTCGGCATGCTGCTCGAGTTGCTCTGGCTCGGCAGGTTGCCGGTTGGAGCAGCGATTCCTCCCGACGATACGCAGGTAGCCGTGGGTGCGACTGTCCTGGCTTTGAGTGTGGGTCACTTACTCGACTTTCACGGTATGCCGATGGTGATTCTGGCTGTGTTGATTGCGATCCCCTTGGGCAAGTTTGGGCAGGTTTTTGATCGTCTGGCGCGTCATGCCAATGACCGCCTTGCACTCTCTGGTCACGATGCTCTTATGGCGGGAAACACGACTGGGTTGGAACGTTATCATCTTTTCGGCTTGGCCAGTTTCGCCCTGGCGAGTCTGGCTACAGCAGTCGTCATTGTTCTGATCGGTAGTTTTATCCTCTACTCAGTTGCTCCTCTACTGATTGGAGCGGTACGCGAAACGGGTCTGAGCCTGCAGTACAGTCTGATTATGGTAGGGGCTGCGTCACTGCTCGGAACGATCAATGTCAATCGTAGCACGTCCCTGTTCTGTGCCGCGTTTACCGGAACGATACTGGTCCTCTGGATGAGATGACACTATGAAAGAGATACGCCTTTCCTGGCTGACATTTATACGCATGTATCTTCGGTCTTTTCTACTGCAGGCCAGTTGGAACTTCGAGAAGTTACAAAACCTCGGGTTCTTCTATTTGATCCTACCGGGGTTGCGCAGTATCTACGGAGATGAAATTCCTGCCGATGTTCGTCAGCGACATGGGGCTTATTTTAACACTCACCCTTATTTTGCGCCGCTGGTTGCAGGAACTACTTTGCGCCTGGAATCACTTAGTATTGCCGGTGAAGCACCTGCCGTTAATGCTGAAACATATAAAAAAATGGTTATGGCGCCTCTTGCCGCGATGGGAGATGCCCTCTTTTGGGGTGGTGTCCGTCCTCTGGCTGCATTGATTGGTCTTCTGATAGCGAGTCAGGGGTCTCTCTGGGCTCCGGTGGTTTTTCTGGTGCTCTTTAATCTGCCCCATCTGCTGTTTCGTGGCATCGGGC
>PVMS01051748.1_pt1 | contig 12536 bp, 8 predicted proteins | sample 1853461 | NCBI WGS metagenome assembly PVMS01 (sample SAMN08582032, study PRJNA380276) | Marine sediment metagenome, whole genome shotgun sequencing project. | isolation source: ocean sediment barecode stripped | collected 2017
ATAACGCGAGAGGATGTCCGGGACGAGCTCCAAGGACGGTTAGGTCGGGAGCCTGGTGGCAGGGGGAACGGGCGCCCGCAGCGCAGATAATAAATCAACAACCCGGAAGGTGCAGCGGGTTATTTTGGAAATATTCGAGGCTTCAGGCAGATTTTCCAGGGTAACCCGACTGAAACGACGATTCAATTTTCGATTGATAAATTTCCTAAGACCTGAGCGGAAATAAGAACTTGTCGGGCTGCATTTTATTCCCATGCCTTATCGGCACATTCGGGATCTTCACCGCCGCGCTTACAAACGCTCTGCAATTGGGATGATGATAGTCGCGCTTATAAACAGGACGACGATCAGTATAGCTGCCAGCGGTTTTCGGAACATCACCGCGGTTGCGGCCTCTATCATGGTTGCCATCCCACCATCGGGGCGATCCAGGGGATCCCCACAACCGCTCCCGCAAACATGATCGGGAAGAACTCCCCGCCCTTCTAGCCGTTCGTGAGGTCGAACAGCCTCGGGAAGATATTGGAATTAATCTTGCTACCTTTCATCTATCGTCGAGGTTGTTGATTTAATCACAATAGCCAAAAACAATGAAGAGAATTCGATTAATCCTTAGCATAATGATCTGCAGAATTCTTGACAACCGTTTGGTTTACAATATACAAAATTCGCCTTGGCTGGATAGAATTAGTTCACCTTCATCCTCCCAATCCTCACGCCAAATAACCTGACACCTGGAGATACCTGATAAAATCACAAACCCCGCCTACCCTGGTTATCTACAATCCAACCGCTGGAAATGGTCGCGCTCGAGCGTATTGGCCCTTAGTTGAGAGCGCATTGCGAGAGTCAGGACTGGACTTCAACGTTGCAACTACGAGCGCGCCTTTCGATGCGCGAGAGCTAGCCCAACAATCTGTGCATGAATATTCACAGATTATCGCGGTCGGTGGTGATGGGACCGTTCATGAAATCGTCAATGGACTCATGCGCGCATCTGAAGAAAATGAAACGATACCGCTGGGAATCGTCCCGTTGGGCAATGGCGATGATTTCGCAAAAATGATCCCACCAGAAACCCCGATCGGCAGCAAGCCATTCGACTGGCGCGCGGCTGTGCAGAAGATAACCAATGGGCAGACCCAATTATTCGATGTCGGGCGGATATCCGCCGATCATCTAAGGCCAGAATATGGTAGTGGACCATATTATTTCGTAAACGGCTTTGATGTAGGCTTCGGGGCTCAGGGTGCTCTCAATTTGACAACACTCCCGACCTACTTTAAAGGATTATCTGTTTATCTTGCCATGATAGTCAAGACGATGATCAATTACCCTACCCTAAATCTTCGCCTTCAACTGGACGATAATGCACCCTTCGAACAAACTTCAACCATCACTGCAGTCATGAACGGTCGCTGTGTGGGAAATAGCTTCTGGTTTTGTCCTGATGCAAGCGCAGACGATGGTGTCTTTGACTTGATGGTGAGTAAAAAAGTGGGCCGCTTCACGATACTGCGCCTGATCCCGAAACTTATGCGGGGTACACACATCGATGAACCAGTCGTCCACATGTACCGTGCCCGGCGAGTCTTGATCGAATCCCATGAGCCAATCGTTGTCGAAACCGATGGAGAGATCCCCTATCTCCAAACCCATCGCCTTGAACTAAGTGTATTGCACAGGAGACTACGCGTCATTATCTAAAAGGCAGCCTCCATTTGACTTGAGATCGATAACCTTACCTGCATATCCCCTCCGCCTATTTCAACACGGGCTTTGATCAATTGATTTGGTTGATATCTATCTCAGAAAATCTCCTTTTTCATGCATTAATTCCACAATTGCTTGGGAGATGAACAAGAGAAGTAAGCACCTTGTGAGTGACTGAATTCAAATCGGGATGTATCCGATCTCTGAACTTCCACCTATTGTCGTCAAGCATCCCACCAAATAAAAAATAGGTATCAAACTCGAGATTAACTTAAGCGGGGACAGAAATAACGCAATCACCTAAAATATTTTATGAAAAAACGATCTGCCCCATTTACCTAATTACCTAATGGAGCGGATCGTCCGACTTGTACCCCCACTGCGACTCGAACGCAGGCTTCTGCCTCCGGAGGGCAGCGCTCTATCCACTGAGCTATGGGGGCGTTACTAGTTGAAATTTTACCATGACATAATGATGATTGCCTGTTTGTAAAATCAATCCTGAAAAACCAATCTTGTGCGCTCAATGCGAGTGTTTTCCGGCTGGATATCCAACGCCAGGAGCACCTCTTCCGGCCTGCCAGTACCCCCTTCTTGGGCGGAAAGGCGCATGCATATCTTATTGGAACTGTTTTCACCTTCTGGTGAGAGGGTTAGTTCCTTGATTAATGGTCGTAAATCGTATGATTTACCGCGTCTTTGGCGCAGTATCCTTTCAGAATTCAGCAGAATCTCGATTTTACTGTCCAGATTTGGGGTCTGATCGAGCAGTGCAACCGTGTATTCAGCGGCGCATACTTTCTTCTGTAAGGGAGGAGAATCAGGTTTAACGAATTTGACCTCCAGGACTTCTATTCCAGGGGGTTGGGTCTGAATGAGTTGTGAGTTTATAACCTCAAGGTTATCAGGACCTCCCGCAAGCCAGATATCGATGATTTCGAAGCGGCTGGTGATGCCGAGCGGCAGGGGTGAAGCGAACTGTAAACGCGGACGAGGATTATACCCCTGGCTGAATACCACTGGTAGACCTGCCCGGCGAAGCATCCGTTCCCAAGCCCGGTGCAGGTCGAGGTGAGAGGTGAAGCGCATGGGCATAGTTTTGGCGAAAGTAACTCGGATGCGCATAGTCTTGTTGTTGCTGCCGTTTGATCCCATCGATTTGAATCTCTCAAGCGTCCTGAACAGGCACTGCGACTTGAATTAGATCAGTTTTCCCACGGCGGGGAGAGACATCCGGGCAACCCCAGGCATCTCCTGGGTGCTCGCGGCGTGCATCAGCGAATGTTGGCAGTACACCACAGGCATAGCAGCTATCCCGGCAATCCTCCATGGTTTCGCTGGCCTGGCTGCGGAGCAAATCCTGGACAATGAAATTCTTGCGAACGGAGGTGCTGATATGGTCCCAAGGGAGTTTTTCGGACACCTCACGCTTCCGGAGGGTATAAAAATCAGGATCGAGGCCAACAAATGAAAATGCGTCCAGCCAGGCCTGGTAGTTGAACTGGTCTTTCCAGGCATCGAATTTCGCACCACGCAGCCAGGCCTGGTAAATTACTTCGGCTAAGCGTCTGTCGCCGCGTGAAAGCCAGGCTTCCGTCATTGATTCATCCGGATCGGTCCAGGTTAGCTTGAGTCCTTTGCCGCGCAATTTGCTCTTAAGCAGTTCCTGTTTGGCAAGAATGTTGTCTTTCGTATCGCAGGGCGACCATTGGAATGGTGTGTGGGGTTTGGGTACAAACGTGCTAACCCCAGCGTGCAGTTTGGCGCGGCGCCCGATCACATTCCGACCTTCTTGTAGTACCGCCTTACATAGATCGACAATTGCCTGCACGTCTTCTAAAGTCTCTGAAGGGTGACCAATCATGAAATACATCTTGATGGTCGGCCAACCGCGGGAGTAGATCTCACGTGCGGTTTCGAGCACCTGCGGAGTGCTAACCGGTTTATTAATGATTTTTCGCATTTTCTCGGTAGCAGCTTCCGGGGCCAGGGTGAAGCCGCTGCGGCGTTCATCCATGATGGCATCCATCAAATCTACGGAAACCGTCTCGATGCGTAGCGAGGGAAGAGAGATGGAAAGGTGGCGACCGAGGAAGCGCTGGTTGATTTCCTTGACCAATTCGAGAATATGCGTGTAGTCAGATGAAGAAAGGGAAAGTAGGCCGATCTCTTCGAAACCGGTATTCGCCACACCTTCCTCGATGGCATTGACGATCTCCTCCACAGAACGCTCACGAACAGGGCGAGTGACCATGCCCGCATGGCAGAAGCGGCAGCCACGGGTGCAGCCGCGCATGATCTCAATCGGAATGCGATTGTGGACAGTATCGATGAATGGCACTATCAGACGAGTGGGTGGAGGCGGAAGTTCGGGGACAATGCGTTTTACGACTGGCAGCGATGCAGAGTGCTCAAGGCTTTGTATATCTGCAAGAGTCCCGTCTGCATTGTATTCGGTCTCGTAAAATGACGGCACATATACACCCTGGATAGCGGAGAGCGCTCTCAGAAGCTCAATACGGGCTGTCGCCGTCGCTTTCCAAGCCTGGTAAGCATCGACAATCTCGTTGATCACCTCTTCTCCCTCTCCGATGACAAAAGCATCGATAAAGGGATGCATCGGTTCTGGATTAAAAGTTGCATGACCACCGGCGATGATTAATGGGTCTGAGTTACTTCGCTGAGCACTGAATAACGGAATCCCACCCAAATCGAGCAAATTGAGGGTGTTTGTATATAGTGTTTCGTAGGGTAGAGATATGCCAAGAATATCGAAATCCGCGAGTGGATGTTTGCTCTCTAAGGAGTAGAGGGGTATATCTGCCTCGCGGAGAGCCGCTTCCATATCCGTCCAGGGAGCGTAAACGCGTTCCGCTAAGGTGTCTGGTCGCTGGTTCAAGATATCATAAAGGATGGCTAAGCCCAAATTGGACATGCCTAAGTCATAAATATCCGGGAAAACCAAAGCTACCCTGGTATTGATCTGCGACCAGTCTTTAACCACCTGGTTCAGTTCCCCTCCGGTGTAGCGTCCAGGTTTGCGGACAGTTGGCAGGATTCGTTCGAGGCGTAATTGAATCTCTGAGGGTGTAGATACCATTAAATACCTCTTATTAGAAGTGAATATTGAACTAATTTGGTGATTATAACTTACATTGAGACTTAAGAAAATAAGTCAACGATTAGGAGTAAGACCGGTAAAAAATAATTACAGCAGGCAGGATTTCTGAAGGATGGATGTCAAGGGCGATGGATTTTATTCATCATTGCGTGTAGATAATTCTAGGGAGTAGAACCACGAGATTTACCTGCCATTTCCTGGCAAAATTCAGGGAGATGAATAGGCAAGCATTAAATTCAAAAGCCACCCCCATATGGAATTTCGGGAGGCGGCTGTGACTTGAATTCGTGATTTATTCAAATACCCAGGGGTCGATGGCACGCTTCCAGGGTACGAGCTCTTGGTCTGTGAACCAAAGGGAAACTTCGGCCTGGCCGTTTTCAACGGAATCGGAGGCGTGAGTCAGGTTGCGACCGACTTCAAGGGCGAAATCGTGGCGCACTGATCCTGGTGCTGCCTCGGTTGGCCGGGTAGCTCCCATTGTCTGGCGGACTGCCGCGATGGCATTTGGGCCTTCCCAGACCATAGCCATAACTGGTGCAGAAGTGATATAAGCGATCAATCCATCATAAAATGGTTTTCCTTGATGGATAGCATAATGGGTCTCTGCCAATTCCTGGCTGACCTGTAAGAATTTTGCACCGAGCAGGCGTAAACCACGCCGTTCAATCCGGGCGATTATTTCTCCGATCAGGCCGCGCTGCACCCCATCCGGTTTGATTAAGACTAGTGTACGTTCCAAGTATTTTCTCCTGGATTATATGATTAAATCTTCAGCCCGATTATAGGCATCTAGGGCTTCTTGCAGCATGTTTGCGTGCAGATAGGCATCACCTAAAGACTGGTAAAGCGCCGCATCTTGGGGGTATCTTCCCAGGGCCTCTTGTAAATCCCGGATGATCTCATCGAGGTGTTCGTCCCGATTAATTAGCTGAGCATACTGGTCAACAGCGGCATCAATCTCTCCACCGTTAACACTGTTCCAGGCTTCTTGTAATTCTGGGTGGGTTGATATTGGTGGTGCGGCTTCTGTGACAACCTCAACGGTGAGGTATGCATGGAGATCTTCAACCATTTCCAAGGTGAGACCAGGCACTTTTTGAAGGTCATCCAGCTCCTTGAATGGCCCAGATTCGGCTCGGTAATTCACGATTCTTTGCGCGTGGATGAAGCCAATGCCGGGGAATTTTTCGAGCTGGGCGAGGGAGGCAGCATTTAAGTCAATTTTTACGTCTGATGGGACTTCGATGATATCCGGCTCAATGTCTTTTTCATCCAGCATTGTTGGAGTCCATTCTGCTGCGACTTCAACTTCCGCTTCTTCTTCTGTAAGATCGCTAAGCCACTCGGGGATATCCTCTGGGGGTTGTTCGATCTCTTCCTCCTGGACCAGATCCTCTTCTGTGGGCGAAGGAAACGCTTCATCGACTTCAAGTTCATCTTCACCTTCACCTATCAGGGGAACGACTTCAGGATCCGCTTCGAGCACCTCAGCAGTTACTTCGACGAATTCTGGTTCAACATCTTCGAGAGGTAAAACTTCTTCATCCGCAGGTTTTCCGGTAATTTCTGGTTCTTCGGTGATCTCTGGTACCCACTCAGAGAGGTCTGCAGCAGGGACAGCAGCTGCCTGTTCGTCATCCTCTTCCTCTTCACTGCTCAGGACACCAGCGGCAACACTTGCCAGCGCGGCAGCTGCAACGGTTTCGACTTTATCATCCTCCGCTTCTGCTTCTTCGAGTACCTCATCCTCCAAGGCAGCTTCTTGAACCCACTCAGGGGGTTCTTCCAGGCGTTCTTCTGGTGGAGTCAGTAGTTCATCCTCAGCAGCACCTTGCTTTGCAGCCAAGCTTTCGAGCCAGGCCATTGCCGCATCTCCATCCTCTTCGGTCAATGGTTCAACTTCAGAGCGAGTTGTGGCCTCTGTCTCTTCAGTGACAGAAGGCATATCAAAGTCTGAAACCTCGGGTTCCACAGGAATCTCACTCCTGGCTTCTGCACGGGGTTCCACTTCATCTGCAACTACGACGGGTTGGGTATCCCCGTCCAACAGCACCTCTTCAGCAATCGCTCCAGCCGCAGCGAGTTCTGGATGTTCGACGATACCTTCGACCGGTTCAATGGCAATCTGTTCACCCTCTGCAGCTGCAGTCACTTCCTCGGTCTCAATCTCTTCGGTGAGATGTTCATCCTCCAGCTGCTCTGAAACGACATCATCTGTGAGCGCTGCAGCAGCCAGAACTTCTTCCGCTTCAATCCCTGCTGTGATGGCACCCTCTTCAACCTGCTCTGGGATAATCTCATCTTCAATTTCCGCTTCTACTGGGAGCGGTTCCTCAGCTGGCTCAGCAAGGATCTCGCCGATATCTTCAACAGCCGATATTTCTTCTGTCTCCATGGCAGTCATCAACCAGGATGGCACGTCTGCCCCAGTTAATTCCGTAAAATCCGAATCGAATTCGAGTGCCTTCAGGTTTTCCGCTTCACCTGCGGCAGCTAACTCCGCTTCATGCTCCTGTTCCATCTTGCGCAACCATTCGGGAATCTCTGCTTGCACGATGCCAATCTCTTCATCGTCAAGGGCGGCATCCTGCATGGCTAGGTCTGGTACCCCTTCAGGAGATACTTTCGACAACCAATCTGGAATTGTTTCGGGGAATTCAGATTCTAGCGGTTCATCCTCAACGGTCATACCTGGGACAATATCAGGAGTACCTTCGATCTCTGTTGGGGATTCATCAATAGCGGAGATTAAATCTAATTCTTCGATATCAGTTTCCGGAACCGCTGCAGGACTGATTAATTCTTCACTCTCAGTAGGTTCCTCTTGAAGGTCATGCTCCTCAGGAGGTGTGGGGAGGTCCTGACCCAAATCCTGCAACCAATCAGGGATATCTGGATCAGTCTCCGGAAGGCTTCCTTCAGGCGCTAACTCAGATTCAAGCTCCTCCTCTGCCAGTTGATCAGACTCAGGGTGCATTTCTGCCGGTGCATTCTCCTCTTGATCTTCTTCTTCATCTTTACTGGCTCCCAAAACTGCTCCGCCAACTGCGGCAGCGGCCACAACTCCAGCAGTGACGCCAACTTCTCCGATAGCAGCCTCTTCAATAGGTGAACCAGATGAATCCGGTGCACCCTCAACCACAGATTCCATTACTTCAGAATCTTCTTCTCCAATATCTGTGATCGGGGTGATTTCCTCCTCGGAATCCTGAGCATCTGCCTTTGATTCCTGATCATCAGCAGATAAGACGGCAGAAACTCCTGCAACAGCTGCCCCTTCGGTGAGGGGAATCTTTTCTTCAGGCGATTCTCCCATTGCATCGCGCAGCCAATTTGGTGTGTCACTTTCAACAGGTTCTTCTGCTTCGCTCATCCAATCCGGTAGCTGCTCAGCTTCAGCGTCTGATGGCGGTTCTTCGAATGGGACAAATGGAGCAGTATCCTGCGCCTCGGATGGCTGCTCTACTTGGATATCAGTGATTTCTGGCTGATCTACTTCGTTTATCCATTCTGGAGTTGGTTCAGCTTCCGTTGTTTCGGAGGGAAACAGTTCGCTTTCGTCTTCTGCAGGCGGCATGGGTTCAGGCTCGGGGTCGTCCTCAGGTTCAATTCCTGATATTGGTACATTATCTTCCGCTTGCTCCCCAAGCCATTCAGGAGTATGCTCTTCAATCTCCATTTCATCATCGAGAGTAACACCCAATGAAGTCGCCCACTCCGGTTGAGTAGATTGAAATGTTTCAAGGTCTTCACCAGAATAATCTAAACGCTGGATAGTGACTGCTCCATCTGGTACTTGATCGACAGTTAATGCAACCGGAGATAAATGAGCGTAATAAGGATCGAGTTCAGCAAGACGTTCTTTATATTCTTGGGCTCGCTCAGCACGTTCCGTATTAGGTAGAATTTCTGCCAAAAGTCGATTGGCTACCAGACAATAAGGTAATTTACTAATCAACGAATTGCAGGTTTCAATCGCCTCCATGCGAGCACCAGTCTGGGCATACATCTCGGCCAGGACAACTTGAAGATCGGGACGTTGCGGATCGTTGCTCAGCGCTGTACGTAACTCGGCAATAGCTTGAGTGAACAAGTTGCTTTTGGCTGACATGCGTGCTAATGCACCGCGAGTGAGTTGGATTTTCTGCGGGGTTAAGCCATCTCTAAGTCCATACAAGCGGCGAAGTTCTACCTGAACAGCGGCATTAGAGGGTTGGACTTCAAACGATCGCTCCATATGCCAAATGGCTGCATCAAGATTACTCTCGTCTTCTCGAATAATACTCATGCCCAGGTGAGCGATGAAATCATCCGGAACACTGGATAAAACGCGATGAAATACATCTGAGGCATCGCCGAAGCGTTGAGCTTCTAATAAAGCTTTACCCATTAATCGGTATGTGTCTATATTCTTTGGGTAACTTTCAAGGATATTGCGGCAATGAGCGAAGGCTTCGTCGATCTGATTGCCATCGATAATTGCTTCAATATCGCGATTATAGGCACGTAAAGATATACGAGCCATTTTCTCACCCCTTTCCAAGGTGCTTAAACGTGATAATTAATCTCCAGTCGAAGGGTTAGCATCGATCTCCTTAAGGCTGGGGGCTGGTTTCTTGCTCTGAATAATGGCCCAAATCAAAGCGGCGAAAGCAAGAATTACAATCAACCAACCAGAGAATCCCAAACTCTTATATGCCACAACAATTGGCGCTATGATCAGAGCCACCAAATTGGTCACTTTGATCATCGGATTTAAGGCAGGTCCAGCGGTATCTTTGAAAGGGTCACCAACCGTATCACCAACCACGCTGGATTTATGCCGTTCAGAACCTTTCCCAAGATTATTTTCTGGATCTGCGGGTTCATCCTCGATAAGTTTCTTAGCGTTGTCCCAGGCACCGCCAGAGTTATTGAGGAAAACTGCCAGAAGCTGTCCTGATAGGATAATACCAGCTAAGAATCCTCCCAGTGCTTCCACCTGGAAGACCAGTCCGACAATAATCGGTGAAAGAACGCCAATGAGGGCCAATGGGATCAATTCTTTCTGTGCTGCGCTGGTGGAAACCTCGATTGGACGCGAGTAATCTGGCTCTACTTTACCGTCTAATACTCCCAGTTTGAATTGCCGCCGGACCTCCAAGATAATCAAGGAGGCTGCCCGGCTGACTGCCAGGATCGCGAAGGAGGAGAAGAGCCAGGGCACTATTCCGCCGATCAACATGCCGACAAATACTATCGGCATTGACACCCGGATACCGTCTGCTAAAGCGGTTGGATCGACGCGGCTGACATCCGTGATAAATGAGCCAAATAACGCCACAGAGGCGATTACCGCGGAGCCAATAGCAATACCTTTGGTGATCGCCTTGGTTGTGTTTCCAACGGCGTCAAGATCAGCCATAATCTTCTTGGCCTTGTTTGTCTCCTCGTCGTCTTTATCATGCCAGGCCATTTCGCCAATCCCATTGGCATTGTCGGCGATTGGTCCAAAAGAGTCCATGGCAACGTTGTTTCCAGTTAATGTCAACATTCCGATTCCGGTCATAGCGACACCATACAAGATAAAAATAAAGTCGAGCATAGGATCCGTCGAGATGCCGCCGAATATTAGGATCGATGCAAATATTGTGCCAGCTAAGAGCAATACCGACCAGGCGGAGGATTCGAATCCAGTTGATATTCCGGACAGAATCAAGGTAGCAGTACCTGTGTCAGCAGATTTCTTGATTTCTTGGACAGGTTTTGCATGGGTTCCTGTGAAGTAATCCGTCAATCTGTCAATTAATATTGCGAGAATGACACCTACTGTAGCCGCCAGGAAAGGTCGCCACCAGCCACCCGGTACACCATGCATGTAGAACACCGCGATGATACCGAATAATACGACCGAGATGGAGCGGAGGTGAGGAAGCCGGTAAATATTGCCCGCATGGCATCTCCACTCTCGCCATCACTGCTGCGCACATTGTATGTTCCTACGATGGATGCGAGAACGCCAACACCGCGTACCATCAGGGGGAAAATGATCCATTCCACATGGCCAGTCATACTGAACAAAGCGACACCCAAGATCAAACTGGAGACGATGGTGACCTCGTAAGATTCAAAAATATCAGCTGCCATTCCCGCGCAGTCTCCGACATTGTCGCCGACCAGATCGGCGATCACAGCTGGATTGCGAGGATCATCCTCAGTAAGCCCATATTCAACTTTTCCGACCAGATCTGCACCAACGTCCGCAGCTTTGGTGAAGATACCTCCTCCAACTCGCATGAAGAGAGCTAATAATGTTCCCCCAAAACCAAAGCCAAGTAAGGCATCCGGGGCCGCAACCCCAAAAATCATGAAGATCAGCGTACCTCCGAAAAGACCCAATCCATCGGTGAGCATGCCGGTGATCGTCCCAGAACGATAAGCAATGCGCAACGAGTCACCAAATGAATACCTGGCTGCAGAGGCAACGCGCACATGCCTTGAACAGCCATGCGCATACCGATCTGGCCGACTGCCAGGGAAAATCCTGCTCCCAAGACAAAAGCCAACGCTCGCCCAATGCCAATATATGTCCTGATTTGTTGGGTCTCAGGAACAGTGAGGGTTTCGACACATTGTTCGGCCAATTCTGCAGGAACTTTTTTGATTGCCATACAATACCACACAGATGCTTCCGATGTCGGTGGGACGATATAAATCGAAGCGAACAGGACGATTGTCAGAATGAGGATCAGGGGCAATATGGTCACTAACTGGCGCCGAAGATAAGCGTTGGCACCTTCCCGGATGGCATTCCAAACATCCTGCATCTCGCGTGTCCCTTTGTCTTCCTTCAAAACTTGGTAGCGCAAAAAAACTGCGTACAACAAACCCAGGATGGCAATCCCCAGGACGCTCCAGATAGCTATTCGCTCAAATGTATCAAGTCCGTACATATTGTTTCTTCCTCCAGGTTGAAATTTGATGATTGGACAGGAAATATTGTGTCAAAGGATTTTGGGATCAACTTGTATGTGCTCTCTGCTCTTGCAGTTGCAGGGTCGTTGAAAACAAAGTCACTTCGACATCGATTTTTGTAAATTAATTGTGACTGTATAATTATTTGGATTTAGTTCACCAATGCTGAGGTACTTGTAAACTGGTCAGATTGTACAGGGGGGATGCGAATGTGTCAAGAACCACAAGTAGATTAGGGTTTTATTAGAACCGATATAACTGCTTGACTTGGGTATTTTTTTTGTTGTATAGTGTACCGGGTAATGGAACGAAGGAATCCCCTATCGGCGGGTGCAATACAACAACGCCGCTAAGGAATTGATTAAAACTTATACAAGCACTGGCGATTTGAAATATTCGCTGTGCTTTTTAATTTGTTGCTCTGAAGAGCGCACAATTATAAAATTGAATGGTGGATTGGGTAAAGGTCTCGGTGACTGGAGAGTTGCGGAAAATATAATAATTAAGACAATAATCGCGGGGTCTCGGGAAGAATTTAACCAGATTTTACACTGGAAATCGGTTGAAAGGTTTGATAATCCCCGTGATTTCTGGGACGCCAACCATTGCTCAAGATATGTGAACAGAGCAATTAGCGTATGTCAAATCTCGAATCATATTTAATTAGTTAGCAAATTCGAATTGGGTATTGATTTTGGAATGGAAATGTTGTATTCTGGATAGTAAATATAGAGAAATATTATCC
>PVMS01181369.1_pt1 | contig 12534 bp, 8 predicted proteins | sample 1853461 | NCBI WGS metagenome assembly PVMS01 (sample SAMN08582032, study PRJNA380276) | Marine sediment metagenome, whole genome shotgun sequencing project. | isolation source: ocean sediment barecode stripped | collected 2017
CCGGATCCGAACCTTCCGGAGCCCGGAGGGTGATGCGCTCGTCATCGAGGTGAGCGACACCGGTGAAGGCATCCCCGAGGAGCACCTGGCCCGGATCTTCGCCCCGTTCTTCACCACGAAGAACCCGGACGAGGGCACCGGTCTCGGCCTGATGATCTGCCACCGCCTGGTGGTCGATCACGGCGGCACCATCGAGGTCCGCAGCGTCGAGGGCGAGGGGAGCACCTTCTGCGTGCGTCTGCCCGCCGGCAACGCGGCGGGCGGGCTGGAAGAAGACCCGGAGCCGTCGCCGCTCCCTCGCTGAGGCCGATCCGGGGCCGCCCCGGCGCCATCGTTGACGCCGATCCCGGGTTTGGCACTCTTGGGTTTACCTGTCCCGTTCCCCCGGAGACCCATGCCCTTGCCGATCCGATCGATTGCGATCGCTGCTCTCACGTTTCTCTTATTTGGCCCGGCCGCTGCCGAGGCGGCCACCCGCATCATCCTGCTGCCCATCTCGGTGCACGCCACCGGGGCGGAGGTCGATTACCTGCAGAGCGGTCTGATGGAGATGCTGGCGTCGCGGCTCGACCAGTACGACGGCTTGGTGGTGGTGCGGCCGGGCGGGGACGCGATCACCGCCCGGGACGGAGACCTTGCCCGGGACGCCGGCCGGGAGCAGGGGGGCGACTACGTGATCTTCGGCTCCTTCACCCGCTTCGGGGATGGAGCGAGCCTCGATCTTCGCTGCGCATCGGTCACCGCGCCTCAGGACGACGAAGCCCGCGACGTCACCCGCCGGGTCTTCATCCAGTCGGGCACGCTCTCGGAGATCATCCCGCAGCTCGACACGGTGGCCCAGAAGGTTGCCCGCTACACCGTCAGCGACGGCGCCCAGCCGATCCGCGTGGGCGAGGGCGGGCCGAGCCAGGCCGCGTCCGCCGCCGACTACCAGGCCCTCCTGCGCCGGGTCGAGGCGCTCGAGCGCGCCGCCGCCGGAGCCGCAACACCGGAGCCGGTCGTCGGTGCGGCACCCGGCGAAGCGGCGGCCGAGCCGGACAGCGACTCCTAGCCCGGGCCCCGTTCGAGTACCCGACCGCGGCGACGCGCGGGGTGTCCGGGTGACCACCGGGGCTGGAAGACCTTGCCCGGGCTGCTGGACCTTGCGCTAAGCTCAGCGCCCCCGCCGCGGCGACGCGGTCGGGATCCGGTGGCGGTGTAGCTCAGTCGGTTAGAGCACGGGCTTCATAAGCCCGGCGTCGGCGGTTCGAGTCCGCCCACCGCTACCACTTCTTCCCCGTCCGTCTCCGGGCGACGCGCGGAAGTCTCGCGCGGAGCCACGTCGCGCGGCTCAGCTGCGCAGCTCGTGCTTCTTGACCTTGCCGGTCTCGGTCCGCGGGAGCTCCGCCACCCGGAAGAAGCGCTGCGGCCGCTTGAAGTCGGCCAACCGTTCGGAGGCCCAGGCGCGCAGGGCCTCTTCATCGGTCTCCCTCCCGGCCTCGGGGACCCACCAGGCGTGGCCCACCTCGCCCCAGCGCTCATCGGCCACGCCGACCACGGCAATCTCCCGGACGCCGGGGTGCTCGAGGAAGGTCGCCTCGACCTCGGCCGGGTAGACGTTCTCGCCGCCGGAGATGAACATGTGTCGCGCGCGACCCACCAAGGTGTAGAAGCCCTCTGCGTCGACCGTGGCGAGATCGCCGGTGCGGAGCCAGCCCCCGCGCAACACCTCGGCGGTGGCTTCCGGGCGCTGCCAGTAGCCGATCATGGTGAGCGGCCCGCGCACGACGATCTCCCCGGTCTCGCCCGGGGCGACGTCCTGCCACTGTGCCGGCGCAGCCTCGATCCCCTCGGTGCGCACGCAGCGCACCTCGGCGTGGGCCACCGGGCGGCCCACGCTTCCCGCCTTGCGCACGGCATCCCGGGCGTCGAGGCAGCACAGGATGGAGGTCTCCGTCTGGCCGAAGCCCTGCTTCAACACGAGTCCGTGGCGTTCGAAGCCGCGGATCAGCTCCACCGGGACGGCGGCGCCCGCGCCGAAGAGGAAGCGCAGCGAGCCGAGGTCCAGATCCTGCGCCTCGGGCGACTCGAGGGCCTCGAGCAGCGCGCGAAACATGGTGGGGACGCCGCCGAAGAAGGTGATCTGTTCGCGGGCGACGGTGCGCCAGATCTCGGCGGCGTCGAAGTGGGCCTGGAGCCGCACGCTGCCCCCCGAGTGAAGCGTCGGCAGCGCCAGGATCTTGAGGCCGAAGCTGTGGAAGAGGGGAAGCACCACCAGCACCCGGTCCGCGGGAACCAGCCCGAAGAAGAGCTCGGCGTTGCGCGCGTTGGCCAGGGTCTTTCGGTGGGGGAGCAGCGCCCCCTTGGGCCGCCCGGTCGTGCCCGAGGTGTAGAGCAGCAGCATCGGGTCGTCGGGCGAGACGGCGGCGACGCTCGGGTGGGGCGAGGCGTCAGCGAGGGCAAGCTCGTAGCCGTCCGCGGCCGCGTCGAGATCGAGCCAGCGCGGCGGTGGATCGGAGAGTCCCTCGCAGGCGCCTCGGGCCGCCTCGCGGTGGCCCGCGTCGGTGAGCAGCAAGCACGGCGTACAGTCCGCCAGCAATCCGCGGAGCTCGCGGGCGGTGAGCCGTGCGTTCAGCGGAACGGCGATGGCGCCGAGCCGCGCGCAGGCGAGCACCGTCTCGAGGAAGGGCGTCGCGTTGCCGAGCACCAGCGCGACGCGGTCGCCGCGGCGGACGCCGCGCTCCGTCAGCGCGCCGGCGCAGCGCTGCACCCGTTCCTCCAGCGTCGCGTAGTCCAGGCGTCGCGTGGCGTCGGCCAGCGCCGGCTGATCGCCCCGCTCGGCGGCGTGGCGCAACAGCCACGAGGCGACGTTGGCATCGGGGGACGACATGGCGAGGGCATATCAAAGCGGCCGGGCGCGTCGCAATCGTTCGCCGCCGGGTGCGGCGCAATCGCTGGAGGCCTCCGGCACCAGACCTGCATTGCCGGAAGCCTCCGGCATCAGACCTGGAACGGGCGCGGACGGCGGAGGAGGGACAGGGCGACCGCGCCAAGCGTGACGAGCACCACCGCCGCCACCAGGAGGAAGCCTGTGACGCTGCCTCGGTCGGTCTGCTCCTTGGCCAGGGAAACAGTGGGAAGCTTCAGAACTCCGGCGTGGGCAGCAGCCTCGAGGTCCCCGGGCAGCACGGACACCGCGTCCGGAAACTCCAGTCCGCGCGCCACCAGGTCGGGAGCCAACGGTGCGCCGTCGGCGCCGAAGCGGATGCGCCAGAGCTTCCCGTCCGGACCCGGTCCGACCGAGAAGCCGTTCAGCGTGAGATCGAGGTCGACGTAGTAGAGCGTCCCTCGGGAGTCGACCGCAATTCCCTGTGGGTTGCCCGTTTCATAGGGCGGGAGCCAGGACCCCGGGTCGAGAATCATGCGCACGAACGCGCCCTCGAGGTCGAACTCCGCGATGCGGCCGGTCGCCACGCTCGAGACGTAGAGCGTCCCGGACGGCGAGAGCGCGAGCCCGGAGTAGGTCACGAGTCCGTTTCGCCAGGAGGGTCCCAGGAAGCGCTCGCGCTGGACGCGGTCGGCCATCGGGGCGCCGGTGGCGTCGGAAGCACCGCAGCCGCCCGCGGTGCTCGCGGACGTGGGGAAGGGCGGCGAGAAGCGCACCACCTCCCGCCCGCTGGCGGCGGCCACGTAGACGCGCCCCTCGTCGTCGACGGCCACGCCGAGGGCGGTGCCGAGGTCCGTGGCCAGCTTGCAGGCGTTGCCGCTCACGGCGTCGGTATCGGGGTAGGCGTCCACCGGGCCGGGATAGTGGCGGAGCGGCGGGAACCAGACGATCAGCTGGCCGTCGCCGCCTCCGAAGAACTTGCGCCCGACCGAGGTTGTGAAGAGCCGGCCGGCAGCGTCGAAGGCACAGCCGTAGGGCTCGGGGTAGGCGTTCAGGTAGGTCGGGGTGAGCTTGCCCACCTGAAAGCCGGAGTCGGTGATCACGCCCCAGCCGGCCGGCGGGCTCGGCTGGTTCGTGTCCTCGCCCGCGACGAAGACGCCAAAGGCGCCCGGTACGTCACAGACCATCCCGTTGATGTCGCGGCCGTCCCGGGGATCGGTCTCTGCGTTCTCGAAGACGATCTCCGAGAGCAGCGGGCCCCGGTCGATCGTGTCCGGGTCGTAGCGGCGCAGCCGGTTGCCCTCCGAGACGTAGAGCAGCTCACGGGGCTCGGCCGCCGCCGCGCCGAGCGACAACAGCAGGGTGACCGGAATAAGCAGGGCCCACGGGGCCATCACGGGTGCTCCTTCATTCGGGCAGCGCGAAGGCCACCAGGCTGTCGCCGCGTCGGCTGCGCATCTGGCTGTGTCCTCCGGCGGCGATCACGACGAACTGCCGGCCGCCCGATCTCACCCGGTAGGTCATGGGCGTAGCCTGACCTCCGGCCGGTAGCCGTCCCTTCCACAGCTCGTCGCCGGTCTGGCTGTCGAAGGCCCGGAGATAATCGTCCAGCGCGGCGCCAATGAAAACCAGCCCGCCGGCGGTAGCGATCGGGCCGCCCATGTTCGGCGTTCCCCAGGGCAGAGGGATCGGCAGCGGCGCAAGATCGCGGGTGGTGCCCAGGGTCACCTCCCACAGCACCCGCCGGCCATCGAGATCCAGGGCGGTCAGTGCACCCCAGGGCGGCGGATTGCACGGGACGCCGAGCGGGGAGATCAGCACGCCGAAGCGCCCGAGGTAGGGGGTGCCGCCCATCTCGAAGGTCGAGAGCCGCGCTCCCTGGCGACGGATCGCGAGCTCTGCCTCGGGGTCCGCCACCGCGTCGCGTCGGACCAGCTCGATCGTGTTGGCGATGCGTGAGGTGTTGGCGAAGACGAGCCTGCGCTCGGGGTCGTGGGCGAGGCTCCCCCAGTTCGAACCGCCGGCGGTCCCGGGAAAGATGACCGTACCCTCGAGGCTCGGCGGGGTGAAGACGCCTTCGTTGCGCAGCTCGCCCAGGCGCCGGCGGCACCAGGCCCGGTCGAAGGAGGTGAGGCCCCACGCGTCCTCGGGCGGCAGCGGCTGGGGTGCGAGCGGGGGCGGCCAGGTCGGAAAGGGCTGGGTGGGAGAGGTCCACTCGCCGGGCACTCCGCCCTGGGGCACGGGCCGTTCCTCCACCCGGACGAGGGGCTCACCGGTCTCGCGGTGCAGGAAGAAGAGGTTGCCCATCTTGGTCGCCTGGGCGACGGCGGGGATCCGCTGCCCATCCTCGAGCCAGTCGAGCAGCACCGGTTGGGACGCCAGGTCGTAGTCCCAGAGGTTGTGGTGCACGGTCTGGAAGGCCCAGACCCGCTCGCCGCTCGAAGCCCGTATTGCCACCACCGAATCGGCGTCGCGGTTGGCCCCGCCGCGTTCGCCTCCGAACCAGTCCGGGGACGGGCTGCTCGTGGGCAGGAAGATGAGATCGCGCGCGGGGTCTGCCGAGGGCGGGGACCAGACGTTGGCGCCGCCGGTCGCGTCGGCAGACCCATCGTGCCAGCTCGCGCGGCGCGGGTCGTCCGGGTCGCGGGGCACGGAATCCCAGCTCCAGAGCCTGCGCCCCGTGCGCGCGTCGAAGGCCTGGACGCGTCCGCTCGGCAGGTCGATGCGCCGGTTCTCCCGCACCGCGGAGCCCACCACGACGACGTCGCGCACCAGCGTCGGCGGCGAGGAGATCCCCAGCTCCCGGCGCTCGCGCAGGTTCGCCGTGCCCTCCCAGAACTCCACCTGGCCGTCCTGGCCGAAGTCGCGGCAGGGCGCGCCGTCCCCCGCATCGAGAGCGATCAGCCGGGCGTCCGCACTGGCGACGAAAATCCGGTCGCGACAGCGCGCGCCCGGCACGGCCCGCGCGTCCCGCCAGTGGGCCACGCCGCGGCAGTTCAGGTTGTAGTGGCCGAGCGAGAGGTCCACCCCGGGGTCGGAGCGCCAGCGTTCGGCGCCGGTCTCCGCGTCCAGCGAGATCACGCGGCTGCGGGGCGTGCAGAAGAGCAGGGCATCGTCGATCAGGATGGGGGTCGCTTGGAAGGAGTGGTTGCGGCGGGCGAGATCGGCGTCGACGAGGTCGCCCGTGTGGTACTCCCAGGCGAGCTCGAGCTGCGCGACGTTGGCCGGCGTGATCTCGTGCAGCGGCGAGTAGCGCTGCCCGCCAGCGCCGCCCCCGACGACCGGCCAGCCCGCCGCGGGCCCGACAGCGCGCGGCGGAGCCGCGGTGTCACACCCCGCGCAGAGGAAACCGAGCACACAGATCAGGATCGCAGGACGGCGGCGCACGGACCTCTCGGATCGCGGTTTCTGATGCGAATACTGGAAGTCCCGCCGTCCTGTCAAACGTTCCGAGTTCGAATTAGACTGCTCCAGATGCAGTTTCGGAGCAGGTGTGCCGAACTCGAGCTCGGGTGATGCGGCGGGGCCTCGGCTTGGGGAGGGGGCGAGCGCCGGAGTCGCGCTCTACGTCGTAGCGATCCTGTCTTCGGCGTTCCTGCTCTTCCTGGTGCAACCCATGGTGGGGAAGAGGATCCTCCCCTGGTTCGGGGGGGTGCCGGCGGTCTGGACGCTCTGCCTGGCCTTCTTCCAGTCTGCGCTCTTCCTGGGATACGCCTACGCGCACCTCTTGACGCGCTTCGCGCCGCCGAAAGCCCAGCTCGCCGTCCACGCCCTCGCGATCGGCGCCGCGCTCGCCGCGCTTCCCGTCCTTCCGGGCCAGGCCCCGGCGGCTTCGGCGGGCGCCGATCCGACCGCTGCGATTCTCCTCATGCTCATGGCCAGTGTGGCGCTTCCCTTCCTGGTGCTCGCCTCCACGGGGCCCCTGGTCCAGGTGTGGTTTGCCCGTGCCCACCCCGACCGCTCGCCCTATCCGCTCTATGCCGTCTCGAACCTGGGTTCCCTGCTGGCTCTCTTCGCCTATCCGTTCCTGATCGAGCCGCGACTGCCGCTCTCGGAGACCGGCACCGCCTGGACCGTCGGCTTCTCTTTCGCCTCGCTGGCGGTGCTCGGATGCGCGGCCGCGGGCGCCCGGCCCCCCGCCCAGCGCCGGGCGGAACCGGTCGGCGCCGAATCGGGCGTCGGCGACGCCATCTCGGCCGGCCGCGTGGCTTTCTGGCTGCTGCTTCCCGGCTGCGCCGTGGTGCTCCTCATGAGCATCACCAACACGATCTGCCTGGACGTGGCCAGCGTCCCGTTTCTGTGGATCCTGCCCCTCGCCGTCTACCTGGCCACGTTCATCCTCTGCTTTTCGACGAAGCAGCCCCATCGCCGCTCGCTCAACCTGGCCATCACGTTCGTCGCGCTCTTCCTGCTGAACCTCGACAGCCTGCTACCCGCGTCGGTCGCCGGCTGGGTCGGCCGACAGCTCAACTTCATCCCGGCGCAGATCGGAATCTACTCTGCGCTGCTCTACGGTTTGTGCATGCTCCTCCACGGGGAGCTCTATCGTCTCCGGCCGGCTCCCGATTCGCTCACCGTCTTCTACCTCTGCCTCTCCGGAGGAGGCGCGCTGGGTGGAATGTTCGTGGGCATCGGCGCCCCGATGTTGTTCGATACGTACCGCGAACTCGCCGTGGGTCTCGGCCTGGCCGGCGTCCTGGTGCTCGCGGCCTGCGCCACCGATCCGAGCAGCGCGCTGCGCATGGGCGGGCCCCGCTGGCGCTGGGGGCTGGTGGCGACGCTCGGCCTGGGCGTACTCGTGGCCGCCGGTTGGAGAGCGGCCCACGCGCCCCCGGGCATCGTGCATCGCGAGCGCACCTTCTTTGGCGTCCTCGAGGTCGTCGAGCGCGGAGAGGGGGTGCATCGCCAGAGGCGGCTGATGAACGGAACGACGCTCCACGGCGTGCAATTCCTGGCTCCGAACTGGCAGGACATGCCGTCCTCATACTATGGCCGGGCCACCGGGCTGGGGCTCGTTCTGGGGAGACGGTCCGAAGAGACGGCGGCGCGGATCGGTGTGGTGGGGCTCGGCGTCGGGACTCTCGCTGCCTATGGCGGCGAGGGGGACGTGGTCCGCTTCTACGAGATCGACCCTGCCGTCGTGCGCATCGCCGGGGACGACGGATACTTCAGCTATCTGGACGGCTCGGCGGCGCGGGTGGAGATCGTCGTCGGGGACGCTCGGCTCTCGCTCGCTGAAGAGCAGGCGAGAGGGGCTCTCCAGGCCTTCGATTTCCTGATCGTCGACGCCTTCAGCAGCGACGCGATCCCGGTTCACCTGCTCACCCGGGAGGCATTCACCCACTATCGCGCCGCCCTGGCGGACCATGGTCTACTGGCCTTTCATGTCTCGAATCGACACTTCAATCTGCAGGGGCTGGTGGGGCGGATGGGGACGGAGGTGGGGCTGCACAGCCTGGTCGTCAACACGCGCGCCGCGCCGAGGCTCCAGAGTGCGACCGCCCGATGGGTATTGCTCGCTCGTGAGCCCGAGCAGATCGAGGAGGTCGTGAGGAGGATCCTCAAGCGCCGGCGCGAGCTGGGGCTGCCGCCCGGCTCGATTCAGATGATTCGCTTCGACGAGGATCTTCTCTCGCGCATTCCCGCCTGGACCGACGACTACAGCGACCTGTTCCGCGTGCTGAAATAGTGGAGGGCTGGCGACGGATTTCCCGGTTCACGATGTTTCGGGCCGGGGGCCGAGGAACCGAGGCGCTGTCACACGTTCAGCGGCCGCAGTAGAATCTCAGCCTGCAGAAGGGAGCCTCCGTGAATCTCAAAGGCGAGCCCGCCCACGTCGGCCGGCACTGTGGATCGAACGAGTACGAGGCGACCCCGGAGGTCGCGGCATTCTACGCAGATGCCCTCGACGACCACCACGAGCTCTACACGCGCTACGCGCCGCCGCTGCTGCACCACTCCGAGTGCTACAAGCACGTCGGAGAGTGGTACCTGAAGAACCTCTTCGGGAACCTCCACGCCCAGCAGGACTGGGAGCTTTTCGCGCCGATCCCGCTGGGCGCTTCGCTGCGCACGCGCTCGACCATTACCGACCGCTTCCACAAACGCGGCCGGGATTACGTCGTCAACGAGACCGACCTGATGGACGCCTCGGATTCGCGCCTGCTGGTTCGTGGGCGCACCTTCCAGTCCTTCCTTCCGCCGAAGGACCGCCGGGAGGAGGGCGGCTTCGTCGTCGACGAGAAGACCGCCGAGCGCAAGACGCCTCGGCCGCCCTTTCCGACGGCCACCGGCCCGGACCTCGCGCCGCTGAAGAAGACCATCGACGAGCGGCGCTGTTGGATGTTCTCCGGGCCGGGCAAGAACTATCACACAGATCGGGAGCAGGCCGAGAAGCTGGGCTTCCCGAACATCGTGGTGCAGGGGATGATGTCCACCTGCTTCGTCTCCCAGGTGATGCAGGGCGCCTTCGGAGAGGGCTGGCTCCAAGGCGGCCGCATGTCGGTGAAGCTCACCAACGTCCTCTGGGTCGACGAGACCGTGACGACTCACGGCAAGATCCGCGAGGAGGTCGCCGAGGGTGACCGCACCCGCATCCACTGCGACGTCTGGGTCGAAAAGGACGACGCCACCCGCGTCCTCCTCGGCACGGCCAGTGCCCTCCGCTGACCCACGCCCCCCGAACCACCAAAACGAACGTTCAACGACGCCCCCCCTTCGTCGCTTCTCGAGACGTTCAGTCTTCGCCGCCGCCGGCCGTCTTGGCGATCTGGTCGGTCTTGATCTTTCCCACGTCGAACTTCGCGGCGGCCTGCTCCATCTGGTCGAGGAGGGCGTCGGGCTCGGGGGCGGGCTTGCCGCGGGGGCGGAAGGGGCGGATGCGGGCGACGACGAAGTTGCGCAGGTAGGGGCTGTCGAAGCCGCGCTCCTTCAGGCCGGCGATGATCTCGGCGACGCGCTCGTCGATGGCGAGCAGGCGCTGGGCGCGGGCGCCGCGGATCTCGAGGGCCTCGGGCAGCGGTTGATCGAGGAAGGCGTCGCTGGCCTTGAGGGCCGGGGCGTAGGCGCCGCCGGCGAAGCGCGCGCGCTCCTCGTAGCAGGAGCCGAGGGTCACCAGGGCGCCGTCCTCCAGCTCCAGCTCGAACTCGCTCTCCTTGCGCGCGGGGTCGAGCTCGGCCAAGCCGCGGGCCATCCGCACGGCCTCGAGGGCCCGCTCCTTGGTGCCGTGGGCCTTCTCGGTGTTGAGGGCGAGGATGCGGTAGGCGAGGGCGGGGTCGGGCGAGATCAGGGTCGTGACGCTCCGGGCGCCGAGGCCCCGCATGGCCGTGAGGCGGTGGTTGCCGTTGGGCGTCCAGAAGGCCGTGGCGTCCCCCTTTGGCGCGGGCACTGCGACGATTGGGTCGAGGAAGGTCCCGACCTGGTCGATGGCGCGGGTGAGCCGCTTCACGTGGGCGTCCGAGAGATCGCGCTGAAACGGGGTAGGGGCCACCGCGTCCACGGGCAGCGCGGCGAGCACCAGCCAGCCTCCGGCCAGCGGGTCCCGGTAGCGACCGAGCAGGGCGCCGCCGGCCTTCGCGACCCGCTCCTCGAGCTCCGCCACCTCGGCGGGCGGGGCCCCGTCCGTCATCTCGGCTGGCGTGAGGCCCCGGCTGTCCGGCTCGCTCTTCTTGCGGCGGGTGGCTCGCTTCTTCCCGGTCTTCTTGGCTGCCATGCCTGGGCCCTCCGCCGCCCGGGCGACCTCGCAGTCCGCGCCCGGGGCCTTTCCGGCGGCAGCCTATACCATCCCGCCGTGGTGATTCGCGCACTCGACGAGGCCTGCCGGCGGCTCGGGCTGCAGGACGGGGCGCTGCTGGTGGCGGTCTCCGGCGGGATTGACTCGGTGGTGCTGCTTTACGGGCTTCACAGTCTGGCTCAGAAGTCTGGACTCAATCTCTTGATCGGGCACGTGAATCACGGCCTTCGGGGTGAGGAGTCCGAGGCCGACCAGGCGTTCGTCGTGGAGCTCGGGAAGGCGCTGGGGCTGCCCGTAGAGGTCGCCCGGGTCGATCTCGCACCGGCCCGGGAGGGTCGCTCGAGCCGCGATCGCCCCACGACCCAGGAGGCGGCGCGAGAGGCGCGATACACCGCCTTGCACGCCATGGAGGCCCGTCACGGCGCGCGCTGGCTGGCCACGGGCCACCAGGCCGATGACCAGGCCGAGACAGTGCTCCTGCGTATCCTGCGCGGGACGGGCCCGGACGGCCTCGGGGGCATCCCGGAGCGCTCGCCGGATGGGCGAATCGTGCGCCCGCTGCTGGGCGTCTCCCGGGCGGAGATCGAACGTTTCGCCCGGGCGCGCCGTCTCCGCTGGCGGGAGGACTCCTCGAACGCGTCGGACCGCTACGCCCGGAATCGCCTGCGTCGGCACTGGCTCCCCGGTCTGGCCGAAGATTTCAACCCGAGGCTGCTCAGGGCAATCGGAAATCTTGCCGAAGCACAGAGACGGGACTCCGAATGGATCGTGTCACGAGTCGAGCAGGAGGCGGGATCGCGCTTCACCCGGGAGGGCGGGTGGCTGGCGATCGACGCGAAGGACTGGAGCGCGCTGCCCGAGGCGCTGGCGCGCCGGCTCGCGCGGCTGGCGCTCGAGCGCTGCGGCTCCGGACGCCTGGTGACGCGCGTTCACCTCGAGCGCATGGGGGCCTTCCTGGGCTCGGCCGTCACCGGAAAGCGACTGGAGCTTCCGGGAGGGCTGCGGCTCGAGCGCCGGCGCGAGGGCTTCTATCTGGGACCGATCCGGCCTTCCAGCACCCCCCCTTCCCCGTGCTAGCCTCTCGGATCAGCAAAGGAAACCGCGCGGCGTGAATCAGCAGTTCTACAAGAACATGGCCCTCTGGGTCGTCATCCTGGTGATGATCCTCCTGCTCGTGACCATGCTCCGCCAGAGCGAGACCCCGCTTCCGGACAAGGACTACACCGAGTTCCTCGCCCTGGTCGAGGGCGACGAGGTCGAGCGGGTCACGATCGAGGAAGGCCACGTCAAGGGCGAGCTCACGGACGGCACAGGCTTTACGACCTACGTGCCGGACGTCAACGCCGAGCTGATTGCGCTGCTCCAGACCCACCAGGTCCAGATCAAGGCCCAGCCCAAGCCCGAGAGCAGCTTCTGGCGCCAGATCCTGATCATGTGGTTCCCGCTGCTGCTCTTCATCGGGCTCTGGATCTTCTTCATCCGCCAGATGCAGGGCGGCGGCGGCAAGGCCATGAGCTTCGGCAAGAGCCGGGCGCGGCTGCTCACCGAGACCCAAAAGTCGGTGACGTTCGAAGACGTCGCCGGCTGTGAGGAGTCGAAGTTCGAGCTCGAGGAGATCATCGCCTTCCTGAAGGAGCCGAAGAAGTTCACGCGGCTCGGCGGGCGGATTCCCAAGGGCGTGCTGCTGGTGGGTCCGCCGGGCACGGGCAAGACCCTGCTCGCCCGGGCGGTGGCCGGCGAGGCCGAGGTTCCGTTCTACTCGATCTCGGGCTCGGACTTCGTCGAGATGTTCGTCGGCGTGGGCGCCTCGCGCGTGCGCGACCTCTTCCTCCAGGGCAAGAAGAACGCACCCTGCATCATCTTCATCGACGAGAGCGACGCCGTCGGGCGCCACCGCGGGGCCGGCCTCGGCGGTGGTCACGACGAGCGCGAGCAG
>PVMS01072401.1_pt1 | contig 12533 bp, 15 predicted proteins | sample 1853461 | NCBI WGS metagenome assembly PVMS01 (sample SAMN08582032, study PRJNA380276) | Marine sediment metagenome, whole genome shotgun sequencing project. | isolation source: ocean sediment barecode stripped | collected 2017
ATCCGGTATCCTGACAGACTGGAACGTGTTCCTTTCTGCCTATCTCTGCATTTTTCAATATTTGTGTTAATACTTCTTTCCCCAGTGGTGATTCCTCTTTTGCAAGTGCATTCTTTAAAGAAGCAATAAGGTCATCTCCCAGGTTATAATTAGCATCTACACAAATATTGAGAAATGCAGAGATAGGCAGAAAGGAACACGTTCCAGTCTGTCAGGATACCGGATATGCCGTTGTGTTCGTTGAGATTGGCCAGGACGTCCAAATTGTGGGAGACGGCCTCCAGGAAGCTATTAACGAAGGGGTCAGGCGAGGATACAAGAGTGGCTATTTGCGCAAGTCAATAGTAGAGAATCCATTGACCCGCGTAAACACGGGCGACAATACCCCGGCAGTGATCCATACAGATATTGTCCCAGGTGATAGCTTAAGGATTACGTTTATGGCAAAGGGCGGTGGATGCGAGAATATGAGCCGCACGGCAATGCTCACGCCAGCTCAGGGACGTGATGGTGTGATAAGTTTTGTAGTAGAAACTGTAAAGACGGCTGGGGCAAATCCGTGTCCGCCCATAATTGTTGGTGTGGGGCTTGGTGGAACGTTTGAATATGCATCGTTATTATCTAAGAAGGCCATATTACGGTCTGTGGGTAGTCATAATAAAGATAACGCTATTGCCGGTTTAGAGGATGAGTTACTGGAAAAGATAAACAAACTTGGTATAGGTCCGCAGGGCTTTGGCGGAAGGATAACGGCATTAGCCGTACACGTAGAGACTTATCCATGCCACATTGCCAGTCTTCCGGTAGCCGTAAATATAGAATGTCATTCACACAGACCTAAAAGTATTGTGATTTAATCTATGACAGAATACATTAATTTAAAAACACCGCTGAGTGATTCTGATGTCGAAAAGTTGCGGGTGGGAGATAAGGTTCTGATTAGGGGAATCTTATATACTGCGAGAGACGCTGCGCATAAACGACTCATGGAATTGATCGAGAAGGGAGAGGATTTGCCTTTTAACCTGAGTGGACAGTTACTTTATTACGTTGGCCCCTCTCCTGCAAAGTCAGGGCAGCCGATTGGTTCTGCAGGTCCGACGACAAGCTACAGGATGGACATATATACCCCGACGCTTATCAAGATGGGACTTAAGGGTACAATCGGGAAGGGCGGCAGGTCGGAAGACGTAATAGATGCAATGAAAAGATATAAGGCAGTTTATCTTGCTGCGGTGGGGGGGGCTGCAGCCCTTATTGCCAGGACAATAAAGAAAGCCAGGATTATTGCCTTTGAAGACCTTGGCACTGAGGCCATACGTGAACTGGAAGTAGAAAACTTTCCGGCAATTGTTGTAAACGATACAAAAGGTAATGACCTGTACAGGGAAGGCATGAAGGAATATAAATTACCATCTTAGGGAATCTGATTGAGATGCCTTAAATATTTACAAAATTCTTTCCAACTCTGAAGCAGCAAATTTTACTATTGCTGCACAATATTTCCTTCTTTCCGGAGTTTTAAACTTATCTTTTTCTCTCCATGTTTTTGTTAAGTCGATACAATTCTGTTTATGGTATCTCTTCTGGAAACCCTCTAAGAATTCACTGACCTTTTCAAATGTTAGTTTGTTATTTTTTTTAACGTCTGCACGCCCATGTTTTAAACCTATTGCCATTACAGACCCTGTTATTGCGCCACAAATGCCACCGGAGCCTCCTATGCCGGTTCCAAAACCGGTAGAACACTTCAAGACTTCTTCCGGGAAGTTTTCAATTATACCTTCATCTCTCATTGCATGCAGGATGCTTTCGGCACATGCAAGGCCATTTATATAATTGTCCTTTGCCTTTTCCGGAAAAGACATCTTTATTTTCCTTTCAGTACATTAAAACGCAAATAATAAGGTTATGCGGTTGTATCAAAAAAAAGCCCTTCGCCTTGTTCAATATGGTTCAACCAGGTTGAAAATTCCTCGTGAGTAATATTCTGCTTCTTTGTTTCCTTGATTTTTCCGTCTTCGCCAATGATTACTATATCAATAAAAACCTCTCCATCTTTTTGATAAACACAGAACCTGTAAGGAGAATTGTTTTTTTTCAGAGTGTTGTGAGCAAGATCAGCAGCGTCAGACAGGCTCTGGAAATGGTTTCCGGCCTCATCCTTGGGTTCATGCTCTCGTTTTTCTTCTTCCTTTTTTCTTTTTGAATCAGGAGCAGGTTTTTGTTGCTTTACGGGATTGATTCTATTTATCTTTAGTTCATCATTCATTTCTGTTTTTATTATGTAGACAATTTAGCAAGGCTTCTAGCCGTTCTTTAATATTGCCAGGGAAAGTGCGGAAATATACCCTGTCAACAGATTACATAAAATACTTGTGAAGGTCTACCTGTTTGGCACCGGGATAAAGTGTTTTTCTCTCTACCATGAAACCTATGGGATGGTGAAGTTATAGTTCTATTTGTTATAGAACTGTTATTGTATTACTTCAATATTTATGAAAGCATATCCATCATTTGATGGAGTATATGTATGTAGAAGATATGTCGTTTAGCAGATTGTAGAAATCCTAGGTATTATGGTAGTAAAGCTAAATATCAAAATCAAGCAAATATTTCGTTTGATTACTTGCCGCCTTGTTTTTCAATTCCTTTATCATTCATATAGGCGAGAATCCTATCGGCATGATCCTTGCAACCTTTATTCAATATCTGAAGGACTTCCATAATGCTTGAAGTAGGCGACTTCTTCATCGCAAGCTGAAATTGAAGTTCGCCAGCCGATTTTTCTATATTCAACGCAGTATTAAATGCCGATTCTCTTGAAGGCGGTTTCTCGTTGTATTTTTTGAGCAAGGAAATCAACTTATTGTTTGTTTTGCATAACGTCTGCACAGATGAAGCTAGAAGTTTAGATGGAAACTGAGTTGGCAATAAGAACGTACCTTTACCGCTCTTGATTAGATCGGCATGGTTTTCTTCTTCTAAGACGAGTTTCCGCCAGAACTCCGAATCTTCAGGAAATGTGTTACAAAAAAACATATATATTTTAGAAACGTTTAGTTCAAGTTTTATTGATTCATCTATGAGTTGTACTAGTTTTTTATCCATATGTAACACTTAAATATACACGATGATTTATAAAATGATGCCTATTTATTTCCAATTGTGAGTCAAGAATATATTAGATAAAGGTATATTATTTTCTAAACATATCGTTGGTTATTTAAACATAATTAGCCCTCTATGGCAAATAATCGAGTAGAAATAGGATAGAAATTGTTAAGTACCGTGGTGGAAACCCAATCTTATTGGGGAGTTGGAACTCTGATTTATAAAAGTGAGAAGTTCTGCAAATTACACAGCACATTTGGCACGTTCATTGCGAACTTACTTATGGCATACAAGAGGCTCTTTAGTACAGGTGTATAGTAACTCTTGGACCTAATACAAATATAAAAATATTAAATAACTAGGTTCTAAGGATACTACACGGTACATATAAAGAGCCTTTTTGTATTATTGCCATAAAGGAAAACATAATAGGGTTTCCCGAAGCATCCCCTTATTTCTTTTGACATGTTTCGCAAACTGTTCCTTTTGTTTTACTGTCAAAACAGCCTTTGCAAGTAATTTTCTCGCCGTTTATATAACCGGCATTGCAAGACTCACACCAAACGCTTTTTCCGGTCTTACCGTCAAAACAACTCTTGCAGTCTATCTTTTTCCCATCAATAAAGCCGGCATTGCAAGTATTACACCATACTGTTTCACCAGCTTTTCCCTTGTCACATGCAGTGCAAACATGTTCACTGGATTCACTACTAATGGCTATTTGCTGTGATTGGTATCCTACGAATAATAAAAAGAGAATAACTATCGATATGGTAAAAGATTTAATTGCGATTTTCATAATCAGCTCCTTAAAGAAAGTTTATAAGAAATATATATTTACAATTCAGATTATATATTATAAATTTAAGGTTATCTAAGTCAAGTGCAAAGGAGTGTATGGTTTTTGTAAAGCGTCCACCCTGAATTCAGTTTTACCCGATGAGGGTGAAATATTCCATCTGTGAATTGAATGGTAAATTTTAGCTTTTATTAAGCTTCCAAAATAGATAGAATGTAAATTATATATAGACGGAAAGTCAAATCCAGCAAAAAGATATTAAATCATAATAAAGCTAAACAAAAGGGAGAAACAAACATGGCTAAAACAAATTCAAAATATTTTTACATGCTCACAATTGCAATAATTTCTTTTGTATTATTTAATGCAGGATGCTCTTCCCCGCCGAAGAGGGTTGATAGCCTGGAAGAAAAGGTAAGTGCCCTGTCTCGTAGCGTAGAAAATTTAGAACCTAAAATTTATGAGCTTAAGGAAAAGCTTAGTGAACAAGGGTTAGGAATTACAACTACGCTAAGTTTACAAAATAGTTCTCGTAATCGGCTGGAAGAAGGATTACATGAAACTAGGAATTTGCTTCAAGAAATCAAACAACGTCTGGCTTTAATTGAAGAGGACAAAGACAAAATGAAGACTCAATTGAGTAAATTAGAAACACTTTGTTCAAAATCAACTAGCGCAGAAGCAAAGCTTACCGAAGGTTTGTTGGATAAAGCAATCAAATTATACAGACAAGGTGAATTTGAAGAAGCTATTTCAAAATGGGAGGAAGCTTTAGCTCGTGATCCCGGTAAGCTTGAAGCTAAATTTAATATTGAAATTGCAAAAGACAGGATCAAAGAAAAAGAAATACACGAAGAACTGAAAGCGTTGCTTATCCAGAGAAAATAAGAATAAGACGTCCAGAAAGAAAAACAGAACCCCTCCCACCGCCACATATGACAAATCGTCTTCCTGATAATATGTTGTTAGTTGTGGCCATGAATAATTATTGCCATCTGTTTCTATTTATCTGCTGATTCCTTTTCCCAGGTAGGACTCTTTTAATTGAGAAGAAAACGGCATGCGTAATGAAGTAAGACTGTTTAATTCTTTGTTTTAAGTTTTCGAATGTACCGATCAACTGTCAGTCCAATGATATACAAAAGAACAGACGGAATAATCCAAAGTAAAAAAAGTATACCAGCTTGTTTCGCTTTAACCATAAGAGTAGTTTCATTATTCAGCAGGTAGCGTGTTGTCCAAAAGCAAATTAGCACAGAATAAACGGCTGTTACTACAAACCAAGATCTTTGCCAGCCTGTGTGCTTGTTAGGTGATTTTGACATAATGGTATGATAAGTTAGTAGATTGTAGAAATTCTGATGATTATAATATTCTTGCGAGATATTAAAATCAAGCGTAAAAAGAATGATAACCAACCCAGAATGGCTTAAATCTGAGGAAAGGCCATATTTCCATCAAATCTCACTTGCTTGTATTTCAAAATTAGTTGAATGTATGACAAAGTTTGATAAGGGTGAAACAGATGCGGATACTTCCGTTAAGATGGAAAAGCAGATACTTACGGGTGAAATTGACGATCCGGAATTTCTTACGTTTGCTATAGCGAACGTAAGTGAATTATTTTCATACATAGTTACAGGACATACAACTATCAGGATTCATCGGAATGATGCAGATGAGATATGGTTTGATATAGACGAAATACAAAAATAAATGGATAGGCTCACTTGTTAATAGAATTATGTCTTATCTCTATCTAGGTATTGTAAAGCAAAATCTTGTGCCTTTTTCATCTTTAACAGGGCTTTCCACCCAGACCGTTCCTTTATGTACGTCAACAATCTTCCTGACAATGGCCAGGCCAACACCAGTTCCCTCCGTCTCTAAAGCCTTAAGTCTTTTGAATATTTTAAAGACTTGAGCCTGGCAATCTAGCTGAATACCAATACCTGTGTCCTCAACAAAGAATTTATAATAATTTCCATCTTTATCACATCCAATCTTAATCTGCCTTTGCTTGTCGTCACCCATAAATTTAATTGAATTAGTAACTAAATTTGAAAATACAGTTTTCAGTTTTTCTTTGTCGCACAATACAGTAGGTAGATTGTCCTGGATTATGACATTAATGTTATTGCTCTTTATCCTATCTTCCAATGTATTCACAGTATCTCTGGCAACAACATCACTATCATTGTTCTTAAAATTGTATGCAACCCTTCCTATTTTCATTACATTCATAATCTCACTAATCCTCTGAGACAATTCTTTTATGTTTACCTGAATTCTGTCAACCTGTAATTTTCCTTTATCATCAAAGGTATCTTTATAAGTTTTGAATAATCTTGACGTATGTCCTTCAATTGCAAACAAGGGTTCTTTCAAATCATGTGAAATGGTATAAATAAAACCTTCTAATTCCTTATTTGTTCTCTCTCTCTCCTTTGATTTTCCAATCAGCTCATCTTCTGACTTCTTGTGCTCAGTACCATAGCGTTTTACCTCGGCCAACAATTTACTGAGCCTCTTATACTTGGACCACTGCAGAAAAAATACAATACCCGTAAGGCCTACCAGCATCACTCCACCTAGGATTAGTATTTCGTTTACCGCCTGAGATCCTGCATGTATATCATTGTGTATTGGAATTTCTGCATCGCCCAGGAAGCTCATGGTGAGAGAAAAATGCCGGGACAGTTTAGTTATAAGGTGATAGTGTTTATTGTCGTTCTGGAAATCGGTGTTAGCTGAACCAGTACCAGCTACTCTGTCAAACATAGCTTGCTCCATTTTGATCCAGGCCTCAAAGGCATTTGCAAGTTGTTCAACACGTTGTAACAGCTCCGGGTTATACGTTGCAATAGTTTTGAAGTTGGCGATAAGGCCTTTGCCATGGTCTATCCCGCGTTCAAGACTTGCCTGGACAGCTTTGCTATAACCATCGTTGAGTAGGGTCGAATGTGCGTTATGAACATCCAGGAATGGGCGTCTTACTTCATCCAGAGTCTTGATTGCAATACGCCCTCTGTCACCATCGTCAATGCGAGACGGGATATCACGTATGAACAAAATGACGATGGAGACGCTTAGTGCAGTAGAAATGATAATTAATGCCAATCGGCTCCGTAAGTAAGACATTGATGCGCCGTATGCCTTATTTGGTTTCATAGTTAGCAGAGATTTCCTTGCGAATTATTGATTTTGGCCGTTGAGATTTCGTAAAAGTTTTCGAAAGTACTGAGTAGACCTTTCTTATTCATATTCTTATGTTTATTTGTAAGAAAGGAGCATGCATGTTTTTTAATATTTCTTAAAGATATCCTATGGTCATAAATTAACCGGGCTACATCCTGGATTTCCAGGTATAATTCGAGTATATCGCCGCTTGGGCTGTTTATGGAACAGCGATTTTCCCACCATTCCCATCTGCATGTCAAATTTAGATTCTTTCTAATAAACTTGTTAAATATAGTTTGCCACCAGACGCGATGATACTTTCTATCAAAATTTATATAGGCAGACTCACCCCAATGGCCTTCGCATGATGACCATGTTGATATTCCAATAGAAGAAGCAGATTTTACTAGACGGGCTATGAATGGTTCCAAATCATATACACGTATTTTGGGCAGACACTCAAACTTCTTAAATTGATTAAACTTACCATACCAGTCTCGTTCCCAGTTCAAGCGAAAAAGATCAATAGGGATTTTGTTCATAAATATTTCAGTCAAATACTGATTGTTGTTTATATCAAATTGTTGTGTGTCAATATTATCAAAGTATACATGGCGGTCTTGTGCAATATCTTCTTTTATAGAATCCTGATGGGGCTTATTATAAATCTTTTTATAATTAATGTTTTGCAATATTTCCAGGAATTCACAATCATCAATATGTGAATTATCACTTAACCGTATTTTTCCGGAATTACTATCATATTCCAGTGAAAATCCTCGTGCTGAGAAGATTTCGTAAAAACGATCAGTACGTTCTTTTTTGCCATTTGTTATTTTTTCGACAAATTCTTCTACAAACGATGTTTTTGTTTGTTCGTCGGAAGTACAAGTGGACATAAATCCTCACCTCAATTTCTCACAATTCAAGTCTAATATATCGTAAATGCCTACACGTTTTATAATTAGGCTTACTAATTTCCATTGATACCCGTCATTTAAACCAAATCATACAGGATTGTATGTCAAAATTCATTACAAATATACTCTGCCTGGACAAACAGGGAATGCGGAAAAATTCACCCACATGGTGGTGAAAAATTGTACAAGAGTAACACACAGAGAGATAAAGAAAGGATTGCTAACGATATGTTGTTTGTCTATTCATTATGTGTAAACCCCTTTATGATAATAGACTACTAAAATTATTTCTATAGACATGCAAATCCTAAATAAAAGATCATCTTTGGCATGAATTTAGCGATAGCTTCAGTGCGTAGTTAAGGAAATTTAATTATTCGCTTCTTTTATACGAAATAACAATAATTTAAAGGACCTAAAGACATGTTTGGAAAAAAGAAAGATGCAAAGCAGGAGCAACCTACTATTCCGGGAAAAACGGAAGAACCTAAATTAACTAATGATAGTAAAAGGGGATTCAAGAAAGTAAATGAATCCAGAAAGGAGTCAAACATGGCGAATCTGACATCAGACGCTAATATTAAGGGAACAATCAAATTTGGGCAAACTATGAGGATAGATGGAAACTTTGAAGGAGAACTGATAACCGATAACGGAGAGCTCATTGTTGGCAAGACAGGCAATGTTAAAGCAACCATTAAGGTAAGAAGTGCAGTTATTGAGGGTCGAGTTGATGGAAATATTAAAGCGTCTGATAAAGTTGAGCTAAGCAAAATGCACATCTTATCGGTGATCTGCAAGCAAAAACATTAGTTGTGGAAAAAGGTGTTGTTCTTGTTGGACAATGTAATGTGAATCCGGAAGGAACTAAAGCAGAAAGTCAAAGTAATAGTTATAAAGAAGAAACAAAAGAAGAAACAAAATCTAATAGGTTGATAAACGTATAAAGCATAGGGTTAGACATTATAAGATTCCGCTGGCCTTATGTCAGGCCCCTGATTAAATCGGGCATGATCGAAGTTAAACATGAGTTGACTGTTCCAAGTTAGCCATATTATCCAGATATATTATAATGGATAGATTTCTTACTTAGGAATTCTTGTGTTATTCAGTACGATCTGGATCGTCATCATATTTGTCTACAATGCCATCGCCGTCCTTATCTCTTAGGAAATCTGAATCATTATCATCGGTTAAGAATACCTCTCCAAAGGGATTAGGGCTTGTGCAATGGGTTCTATACGAGCCTGGTGATTCTTGAAAACCAGTTTCAAATTCCGTTACCGATATTTCTCCGTTTACAACGAAACTGAAGATATTGGACCGATCGCCAGGTTTTATTGTTTCATCCGGTTTTTCAACTGTATAATTAGTAGTTGATGATCCAAAATACCCATCAAACGTCCAGGTAATTTTTTGATTCTTACCATTTATTGTAACTTTAGAATTCCACAGGTTCGGTTCTGTAACATTGCCTCTGAATAGATGGTCTGCCGGTGTTGCGTTCTTGGAGATATATTTTAGAGTCAATGATGCAATGGGTTCAATATGATGCTTTGGGTTGGGTTCATTTTGATCATCATTGGTTACTTGAAAACAATATCGCATGAAGTCAGGAACGTGAGTCGCACTAACGTCAACCCTGATAGAGTCGGCAAAGGTACTCTTTGCCCCTATAAGGAGGCCAAGACACAGTGCGATAGAGAGTAATGTGTTGTTATATCTAAATTTTTTCATTAGGGTGTGTCTCCTTTCCATTAAACAGAATATCATTAATCATACGGATAATATTCCATTTATACATTTTTTGAAGTACATATATTAGCACTGAAAATATCATGAATCACGCAGAAAATCAAGGGTACGTAATAAAAAAGATTGTAACCTATGTCTTGGCATTCTGTTAAAAATACATAATATTATTAATCTTATCTGCATTTAGCTCCGTATTTAACAACATACTGGTTGGAGCAATGAATTGAGTTCCAATCATGATGGCCAGAATCGATTGGCTCAAACCTGAAGAGAAACCATGCTTTCGTCAAGTCTCACGGCTTTATAATAAGAGAAATTAGTTGAGCTAAAAATTAGAATCAGGTCAAAAGAGGGGTGGTTTGCGTGTGAGGAGACAGGGATAAGTCCATGTAAGTTGTTTTAACGTTTTCAGTTAAAGACTTTTGCACATTTGCCGATAATAATGTAATAAGTCTGCGTATTTAGGTCTTATAGCCTGATGAGAGAAATATAAAGTGAAAAAAGGGAAAAAGAGGAAAAAGAAGAAAAAAATGAAAACTGATATTTACAAAAATCTTTCAAGTCAAAATAGTCCCCGATTTGGTGAGATTGCAGTGGATATGGGATTTATAACTGACAAGCATCTAAAAGAAGCCCTGCACGAACAAATTGAAGATAAGCTTGATAATCATCCACACAGATTCATAGGATATATATTGTTTGAAAATGGTTGGATAACTAAAGAGCAGTTTGATACTGTTTTAGATACCTTATTTTTAAAGGTACCTGCCTAGGCTAGATGATCAGGCCTGAACATCTTATTGATTCATCATTTCATACTCATCATAGAGAATGTCTTCTTCATTCCTCATCCTTTTATCAAGAGCGGTGAAAAGGTTTTCAAATTCTCCCTGAAGCTCCGTTTGTAATTCGTCTAACTTATAATTCAGTTTTACTTACTTACACATCAAAGATAGAGGGCTCTGACGGGTTGAATCCATTTGCCTATAGATTTGGCTTGGTACTACTCCTTAATTATGATAATTTAAAAAGGGTATTAATCTCCAAATGGTAAAAATTTCTTCATAGTATCAGTAGCCTTTTCTATGGTTTCCTTTGCCGCCTCTTTAACCTTTTTTCCTACATCATCTTTGCCGGTTTCTATCACTTTGTCTGCAGTTTCCATAACTTTCCGGGTGGTCTCTTTTAGCTTACCGGCAACATTTTCCTGTAATGCTTCCAAATTAAAATTTGTTAGACGGGCAATAGTAGTATGCTTAAGTGCCTTAACTATAATAAGACTAATAAATGCACGTGGGTCTGTTATATTCTCATATCGCTCATCAATATTTACATTGAATTCTTTCGATTTTGGCGGAGTTCCTTTCGAATAATCTTTATATACAACTTTGCCTATTTTTAATTCCAATACATCTATTTGAAGCTCAGGCATTTTTGTCTTTTCCTTTTCTTTTCCCTCTTCACCTTCAACCTTTTCTTCTTTTTCCCCTTTTACGACTCTTAGATAATCAAGGTTAAGCTCACCTTTTTCATTTTTTATAACTGAAAATTCCTTTAAGTTTAATCTAACCTCTTCCAGGTGTATCTTCTCTTGATAAAAGCCCCCAAGTCATAATCTACATATACCTCAGGTAAATCTACCATTAATTCATCTACAAAGCCGGGTGGATTAAACAACTGCAACCCATTTATACCAATTAAGCTGTTAAGTATTCCAACATTCATGCTTTTTATATTTAATTTAAGGCCTGTCATAGCCTTAACCCCTGCTTTTACAGAAGTCTTAACTATTAGATTCTTGCCAAAAAAAATAGCAACCAATAAAGCAAATATAATTGAAATTATGATAAATGATTTTCTCATAATGCAATTCCTCCTAATTTCCTATATTAATAAATTGAGTCGAGCTTAAGATAGTTCCGATATAGATAAAATACACATTATTCATTATTATTCAAATACCTTTTTCCGTTGCAAAAAAGAGTTTTGGTTTTGCAATATAAATTCATATGGCTTATGATCTTAATATCTTTTTGAAAATTTTATAAAATTGCCAAAGTTTTATGAATTGAAAAACCATAAACTATTATGTTATAAATAAGCATTGATATGAATGTGTTAAGAAACGTCTGGGTTTGATGGAGACACAGAAGGCATGATGTGGTTTGTAGATAAATTTAAGGGCTTGGTAAAATAATCCCCAGAGACACAATACTTGTTTCTGCTTTTTGTTTATCAAAACACTTCTCATATTCTCAAATTATTCCCTGTATGTATTATGTTAAAATTTTCGCTAAAGTCAGCTTTATATCAAGTACCAGGAATAGCATATCTGATTTCTAAGTGCCGGCTTCAAATTGAGTACGACCTAATCAGGAAAAGGTCACATGATGAGGTATATAGCCGTGCTCATGCTTTTACAAAACAGCTTTTGAAATTCTTAAACGTAAAAGTAGAGATATCTGGTTTAGAAAATTTGATTAACAAACCTGCAATAATATGCCAAAACCACACCTCGATAATGGATATTCCCGCTATACTATACACAGTTGGAGGAAAGTCATTGTTTTGCACGAAGAAAGAGTTGTTTAAAATCTGGGTTTTTGGCAAGGGAATTGAAATTTTAGGTATGGTTAAGATATATAAGGATGACAAGAGAACCTGGAGCGTACTAACAGAAACAGCTAAAAACATAAAAGAAACTGAATTGAAGAATGGATCTTTGACTCCTTATTTAGTGGCATTTCCGGAAGGAACGCGAACAA
>PVMS01120302.1_pt1 | contig 12532 bp, 10 predicted proteins | sample 1853461 | NCBI WGS metagenome assembly PVMS01 (sample SAMN08582032, study PRJNA380276) | Marine sediment metagenome, whole genome shotgun sequencing project. | isolation source: ocean sediment barecode stripped | collected 2017
ACCGGGGTCATCGGTGAACTGATGCCGATAGACAAAATCGAGGCAGCAGTTCCGGATCTTATCGAATTGTTGAGCACCGACGGCGTTTTAAATTTTGCCCGATCGATTATGACAACAGATACGTTGCCGAAAGTGGTCACCCGACAGGGGCAATTGGATGATCAAACGTTCACCGTAACCGGGGTTGCCAAAGGGTCGGGGATGATCCGTCCAGATATGGCCACTATGTTATGTTTTATCTGCACCGATGCTGAAGTCGCGCCTGATCTGCTTCAGAATATCCTTTTTGCTGAAACCGAACAATCTTTTAACCGTATCACTATTGATGGAGATACCAGCACGAATGACATGGTTCTCATCATGGCAAACGGATTATCAAATATAAAAATCGAGCATCCAAAGCAAAAAAAGTATTTCCAACGCACACTGAATGAGGTCATGATCACCCTGGCAAAAGAGTTGGTAAAAGATGGCGAAGGAGCAACAAAGTTTATCGAGATAGAAGTAAAAGGCGCTGGGTCAGATCATGACGCCCATCAAATCGCCGATACGGTCGCCAATTCAAGCCTGGTAAAAACAGCATTTTTTGGTGAAGACGCCAACTGGGGAAGAATTATTGCGGCGGTGGGAAGAGCGGGTGTCCACGTAGAACCTGCAATGATCGATATCTATTTTGATGATGTTATGATGGTGAAAAAAGGTTTGGGGTGTGGCAAGGTCGCTGAAACCGCCGTGACAAAAGTACTAAAAAAGAATCAGTTTTCCATATCAATTGATTTGCACATGGGCAATTGTCGAGCCACCGTATTCACCTGCGATTTTTCTACCGACTATGTCAAGATCAATGCGGATTACAGATCATAGCCGGCATTCCTCCCTCTGCCTCGATACATTGATTAATTGAGATAAAATGATGCCAATGGTGCGTTTGCAGAAATTTCTTTCTTCCGCAGGGGTCTGTTCAAGGCGGCAGGGAGAAGAATACATCAAAAAAGGATATGTCAAGGTTAACGGTGAAGTGGTTATCGAACTCGGTACAAAGGTTGATCCAACCCGTGATCGGATCGAAATTGACAGAGAGCTCATAAAAGAAGCACAGAATAGGGTTTATATCGTTCTGAATAAACCAAAAGGTTATGTAACAAGTTGCAAACAGCCGGAAGATAAAATCGTTCTGGACCTTATTGATATTTCAGAACGGATCTTTCCGGTCGGTCGCCTGGACAAGGCCTCTACCGGGCTTTTAATTTTGACAAACGACGGCCTGCTCCATCATAGAATTTCGCACCCATCCCATGACCACGAAAAAGAATACGAAGTTGTCCTGGCAAAACCGATACCAAACGGGGCGCTAAAGAAAATGGAAAAAGGGCTCCCGATGATGGGCACAAAAACACGATCCGCCAAGATAGAAAAAATTTCTCCGACCCGTTTTCGAATTGTCCTCAAAGAGGGTAAAAACAAACAAATCCGGCGGATGGTCAGAAAGGTCGGAAACCGGGTCCTCCGGTTAAAACGAATCAGAATTTCAAACATCAGACTCGGAACACTCGCCGAAGGCCGATGGCGCTACCTTACAAAAAAAGAAAAAAAGGGGTTAATCAATATGTTGTAAAGCAAGTGGGTCATCAGCATCTTTCATCTCCCGCGCATCCAGTTTGATAATTTTAATGCTTTTAGTGTGATTTTATGGTAATTAATTTGGGTCTAGCAATCCCTTATTTTGTATAAAAACAGGGGCGTTTCATAGAATAAAAAGAATTCCCCATTGATGGACGTTTTCTGCAACTCGCTGCAGGAAGCTTTATATTTTGGGGTAACCGACGGGGGAGTGGAAATGGTAACCATAGAATCTTTGACCACACAAAAAGACAGGATTGCTGTGATCGGGTTGGGATATGTCGGCCTTCCGTTAGCCATACAGCTCTCAAAGCATTTCAAAGTTGTGGGATACGATCTTAAATCAAAGAGAATCGAGGAACTTAAATCCGGGTGTGACCGCACACTAGAAGTTCCCGAGGAAAACCTCCGAAGTGCCGATATTTATTTTTCAAACGATCCGGCCGCTTTATCTGAATGCAAGCTTATCATCGTTGCCGTCCCGACACCGATTGATCAATATTTAATTCCGGATTTAACTCCCCTTCGCAGCGCATCCAGGACAGTGGGAAAACATATGAAAAACGGTTCGTGCGTTGTATATGAATCGACCGTTTATCCGGGTGCCACCGAAGAAGTCTGTGTGCCCATTTTAGAACGGGAATCAGGATTCAAACTTGGCGTCGATTTCGTGGTGGGTTACTCTCCTGAACGCATCAATCCCGGAGATAAACTGCACAAACTGGGTAATAATGTAAAAATTGTATCAGGATCCGACCCAAAGACAGTTGAATTCCTCTCTAAGGTCTATGGTAAAGTGGTAAAGGCCGGGATCCATCAGACGTCCTCCATCAAGGTGGCCGAGGCAGCCAAGGTCATTGAAAACACCCAGAGAGATTTAAACATTGCCCTAATGAATGAACTCGCCATGATTTTCGATAAAATGGGAATAGATACGAAGGCGGTTCTTGATGCGGCTCAAACCAAATGGAACTTTCTCCCTTTTATGCCGGGTCTCGTTGGAGGACACTGCATTGGTGTTGATCCGTATTATTTAACCTATAAGGCGGAATCGATAGGGTACCATCCGGAAATGATCTTGGCTGGACGCAGGATAAATGATCGTATGGGGAAATACATTGCCGAAAAGGTTGTCAAACTTCTCATCGGGGAAGGAAGACAGGTTAGGGATTCAAAGGTGGTTGTTCTAGGATTAACCTTCAAAGAGGATGTTCCGGATCTCAGAAATAGTAAAGTAGTGGATATGATAGATGAACTAAAAGACTACGGAATTGAAGTGCTCGTTCATGACCCACTGGCAGATGCTGATGAAGCAAAAATCTATTACAACCTTAAACTGCAGGATTTGGACAGTCTTTACGGCGCTGATGCGGTTATTGTGGCGGTGATTCATCAACTATACAGAAAAATGGGGCTTTCAGATATCGCAAAATTATGTTCGAATCATCGTCCCCTGGTGATAGACATAAAAGGAGCTTTTAACCCTCCAGATGAAAATAGCCCGGACATGAAATATTGGAGACTTTAGAGGCGGCGAAAAGGAAAAGGGCTTGATACGGGGGGATGTTTAAAAAGCAAATCGCAATGCAGGAAGCAAAAGAAAATGACACTTGAAGAAGCCATAAAGACAGCCATTGAATATGAAACTAAAATTCGTGATCTTTACAAAGAGGCGGTAACGGTTGTTGACGATCCGCTGGGGAAAAAAGCCCTTCAGATGCTGCAAGAAGATGAACAGAAACATTTGGACTATCTCATGGACAGGCTTCAGAGATGGAAAAAGACCGGAAAACTGGTTCTTGATAAACTGGAGACAATAATTCCCTCAAGAGAAATCATCACCAGCGAAGTAGAAAAGCTTGCGAGAACAATGCCCAGGGAAGACAGGGGCGACGAAAAACAGCTGTTGAGTAAAGCACTTAAAGTTGAAATTGAAACCAGCCGTTTTTATCAGAAAATGGTGGGCGAAACCCCTGGGGAAGGGAGACGGATGTTTGCGCGTTTCCTGGAGATCGAAGCAGGGCATATTGCCACTGTTCGCGCAGAACTGGACTATTTGAGTCATACCGGGTACTGGTTCGATTTTCAGGAGTTCGATCTGGAATATTAGTAACTCAAGGTTCGCACCCCTAATCCACCGGCGAGACACATCCGGTTTTTTACAACGGCCAACTTAATCGGCCTGTTGTGTCATATCGATCTGAGTCGCTGAGGTATTTTTCGGCTCTTCGATGCAGCAACACGAGGATGAATCTCTGCCCAACGCATTGTTGATAATGGCAGCAGCACATCCCACGCCTGCCTGCACGGTGACTGCATTTGCAGCACAGTTTTGGGCACAGGCGCCGCATTCCATACAGGCATCCCGGTTTTTAATCAATGCATGACCATTATCAAGCCCGAAAACCGCATGGGGACAAACGATGAGGCACATGCCACAGCCGTTGCATTTTTCCTGATTGAGCCTTAACGAGACAACGTCTTTGAGATAAGCCAACTTTTTCATCTTTTTATCTCCTCATGTTATAAATCGCGACCCGAGCCAGAGGAATAGGCCGATTCCTCCTGCACTGATTTGCATCGGGAGTGCCCATTTCATCTCTTTTTTAACCCCTGAGAGCGAAGTATAGGTGGAAGAACCGGTAAAATTCATTGCTAAAAATGCGGAAAAAGCCGGGATTAGAAAAAACCAGGCCAGAATTTCCATACGATCCTGCAACAACCCTTCGGTTCCGGTTCTAAAAAAGGCCAAAACGATCGCAGCGATGAGTCCCAAAGAGAATCCTTTTAGTGAGAAAGCACGCCCAGGCAGCCACGGCAGCAATAGGGGTGTCAGAACCGCACCGGTTGTGAGGGCGACCAGCAGAGACAACACGGCAAAAAGACCGTCATTTAAGGTATTGGACCAGAATCCACCGGTTCCACCCAAACCCCCGAGGAAAAAAAACACCGGAAGGATCAACAGGGTCCATTTGAGAGCGCTGACCAGCTCGACCGGGATCAGGACCGCCCTCTCCCGGGTAGGGAAGGTTTTTAGTCTCATCTTTGGCGTTGCTTTTAGTCTCGCATCCATAAAGTTCGGCAAATCGACAGCCTTTATCGGTCCGTAGATCACCCTGAAGCCTGAAAGTTTTTTTACCTTATGTGACGCAACACCTGGACCCGCCAACTGTGGCAGAATCAGTTTGCGGTGAGAAACGATTGTTGCCAATCCACTCGATTCGATGCGCTGGACCAGTTCCTCGGTTCCGAATGTTCCCTTACCCGCCGCACACCAGACATTGATTCCCTTGGTATCCAGAACCAGTATCCATACATGGCGATCACCCAGTGCTTCACGCAACCGATCAAAACTCATTTTGTAATTGCCGGTCACCAATACAGAACTTTCGGATCCTGGATTTCCCAGCGCATAGAGTCCGGGGTCGAGCATATAGTTCATGCGGCCGATACCCCACCGGGCCTTAATAGCTCCCCAGTGATCCGGCCAGCGCAGCGAGGGTTTAACTTGCGGCAACCGTCCCATTGATGTTTGAACTGCACCCGTGACAAAGGATTGTTTAAGACCGGGCAGGCTCAACTGAGCCTTTTCGTCAGATGGTCAGCAGCGATTATCAGAAATGACTTTTTGATCTTCCGGGGACGGATCACCAATTTTCTCATCCATGAAAGTTATCCTTTTATTTGTTGCGAGTCTTCACAAATTTAAATTTCTCCTGCTATTTTGCCTACAAATTATCTGCAATCGAAACGACTCTGTCTCCGAGCATATGTACATAACTTCCCATTTCGTTATCATACCATCCATAGACCACAACCTGGGTTACCGGTATCCGGATTATATCATTTTTTAATGAAGAAATAATATCCTTATCAATTCCCGGCACATGTTCCAGATTAATGGTTACTTCTGCGGTCCGTGTGTGTGTTTCATGGCCCTCTATGATCGCAGCTGCTTTGGGCATGCCTATAATATCCCCGGACACGTTTTGCTTATCGGTGTAATGGAGGTAACCATTTGAATCGTCAGATGCAACCTGTCTATAAATTTGGTTTATCATTTTCTTTCTTATCGGTTTCCCGGAAATTTCCTCCTGAAGATTTATCACCAGAATGATCAAAGAGCCTGTGGACGTCGGAATTCTTACCGATTCCGCAATGATACCGATAGGTTCCATCTCGGGAATCACCAAACTGAGCGCCTTGGCCGCACCGGTGGTGGTCAGGATGATATTGTTCATGATGCTCCTGCTTTTCCGCAGGTCACTTTTGCCGGCTTTTGGCAAACGGTCCAAAACCATCTGTGAACCGGTGGCCGCATGGATTGTGGCCATGGAAGCGGACAACATTTTTTTTGCCCCAAAAAAATTGAGAATCGGCTTTATCATGTGTGCGAGGCAGGTTGTGGTACAGGATGCATTGGAAACAATTTTATGCCGTCTGGGATCATAGTCATGGGAATTGATCCCCATAACGGTGGTAACTGCATCATCCGGTATCTCCTCGCCCTTGTCCCTGATCTTAAATGGAGCGGATACGATCACTTTTTCGGCGCCTGAATCCAGATGGCCTCTTAGAGCGCCTTTGGGGTGGGTCGAGGAGAGAGTCGGATCGAGAAACTGCCCTGTTGTATCGACCACGAGCCTTACATCGTTTTCCGCCCAGTCTATTTCAGCCGGATTCCGGAAAGACCTTAAAAACCTGACCCGTATGCCGTCAATGGTCATGCACCCGTTTGTATGATCCAGGTCGGAGATAACCGGTTTTGCCTGGTGGCCATACAGAAATCCATGGAGCATACCATAGGTTGAGTCCCTCTCCACATAGTGAGCAAGGTCTTCGATCGAGGTTCCGACCTTCCGGCCGATATTGACGATGAGTTCATCAAAATATTTTCGCTCTACGTGATCCCAAACCGTAAGTTTTCCAATCCGGCCAAATCCGTTTATGCCGAGTTTTCGCTTCTTTTTTTGAGGGCTATTATGCAAGGTATGCTCGATTTGTTAGCAAAGTTCAGTCATTAAAATTCAACGTTCAGCGACTTCCAGAAGGCCGGCGTAAACAGAACCCTCCTGGCCGTCAATGCTGATGTGATCTCCTGATTTTATGATCATATCATTGAAAAGACAATATTTTTCTCTTTCGTTGCAGAGCAGATCTCCACACCCGACAACACAGGTTCGTCCCAACTGGTGGGCGACCACAGCGGCATGGGACGTCACACCCCCCCTTGCGGTCAAGAGGGCATCAGCCGCATAAATCTCTCGAATATCATCGGGAACAGTGTCGGATCGGACGAGAATCAAGGACGTATCGGGTTCCTTGGTTCTCCATTCGTCGATCTCTTTCAGGCTGAAGACGGCCCGGCCGCTCATTGCGCCACCACCCGCACCGATTCCATGCCCCAACCGTTTATTGTCTGTTTTTTCCTTAGGATCAAATGTAAAAACCTTTTCCCGCTCCCTCATTACCATGTCTCTGGATTGCAGCAGGTACAGATCGTCTTTCGAAGGGCTTTCAAATGTGAATTCTATTTCCTGTGGGCTCCATCCCTTTTTATAAACCAGATCGTTTGACCAGGCTTCTAACTCCGTATAGATCTCAGGGAAGGCGGCTTCGAGTGTCACATCCGTATCCCGCATTTCGATTTCTTGCTGGGTAATCGAAATTGGGAGGGTGGTGACCAGCCCTGAAGCCACATCTTCACCTTGGTTCTGGAGGGTAAAATCACCCCATAACCTCAATGTATCCCCTGACCATCTTGGATTGTGAGTAAAAAAGACGCCTGTCCCGGATTGCTGGGAACTATTTCCATATACCATTGACTGAACCGTAACGGCTGTGCCCCAGTCGTCTGAAATACCCATAATCTTGCGGTATGTTTTTGCTTTGGATGAGTCCCAGGAATGGAAAACCCGTTTGATAATCACAATCAGCTGATCAAAGGGGTTCTCAACGATATCGATTCCGGCATCTTTTATCATTTTTTTATAGCTGAGCGCTATTTTTTTTTTTTTTTTACCGGTGAATCCCCTTTTGTATGAAATTCCGAGCCGTTGCTTGAAGTCTCCCATGATGGCATCAAAATCATCCCTTTCAATTCCATAGGCCATACCATAGCTTTGGAGAAAACGACGGTAGTTGTCCCAGCCAAACCAGACATTACCGGTGTGGGCTGCAATACCGGTTGCAATATCTTCGTCGATACCCACATTTAGAAACGTGTCCATCATCCCCGGTTGGGAAATGGAAGATCCACTCCTCACGGAAAAAAGGAGAGGGTTTTTTGAATCGCCAAACATCTTTCCTGTCACCCGCTGCAAGGCGGAAATATAACTGCGGACCTGCTCTTTAAAATTTGACTCTGCCGGTCCAAAGCTGTCGATGATCTCTCTGCACCTAAATGCCTCGGTTGTAATGATAAAACCTGGAGGGACCGGAAAATCAAAACTTTTCAGTTTGACGATATTAAATCCTTTGTTCCCCAGATATATGATCCCTGAAATCCGGCCTTTAGGCTCGGAGATCGACATCATTGCCCGTTCAGGGTCATAGTTCAACAGTCTATGGAGTTTATCCTTGGCGAGTCGGTCTGACTGGTGAAAAAGCGTGTTGAGTATCCGGCTCAAGAACAGATCGAGCTGCTGCAGCCCCAGTGAAAGGGCGATTCTGTCACGGAAAAAAATCTCTGATATTCGATGTTTCAACCTTTCATGGTCAATAAAGTCCTCATGAGATAAATATTTCGGTACCAGATGGTCAACCGATATTTGAGATAGAATTTTTGTGAGATTTTGTTCGTGGATGTTATTGAAATAATCGGTGGTGATATTTGATACCGCCTTGGCAAGTCCTTTGAAGATGTCTAGATACTGGGTAAATGTAAATCCTTTTGCTTCCAATGAATGGGATAGGAGGTCGAGTTGACGTTCGATTTCGAGCGATAAAATACCATCCAATTTTAAAGCCTTATCAAATAAAATAAGCAGATTGTAGACCTGAAAGAATGTTGCTTTTGTGATCAGGTTAAAATTGAAATTTTGGATAAGCTCTTCAAACAAGACATTGATCAACGTTTCGATCCGAAATGTGAGGCCCAAGGCATCAAATTTCAATTCGTGATAACTCCCATACATAGATGGAATATCTGTAGTGAAATGTCTCTTTTTATAAATATCCTCATTGATTTCATACGACTGGGGGGACAAAATTAGAGATTTTAACGACTCAAGATAATTTAGCAACATCAAGAGTTTTTTCATCATATCAGATTCAGAGAGCGCCCTCTTGAGTTTGTTTAGATTCGGTAAGGCTTCGGTTTCAAGCTTGGCAATGTAATTGTCAATTTCAATAAAGTCGAGGCTGTATTTTTGTTTTAAAAGTTTGTAGAAATGTATGGCGAGTTCCACTTTTTCAATATCTGTTTCAGATGCATCTGATATTTCACCCAGATAATTTTTTAGCTTTTGTTCATGGATATTAACGAAATCTTCAAATGTAGTGAGCCCCATTTCCTGTAAATGTTGCATAACCTTGCGGACACCGTCGATATAGGGACCTTTTGAATCGATCTGACTGTAAATGCTCGGTGGAACAAAGGGTTCGACGAAATCAATCTTACCGGTTTTCCAGAAATTCAGCGTGGCTTCCATAAAATCAAGGATTTGATTACTGCTTTCAACGTGACTCTGTTTTCGTAGAAAATGAATAAGCACGTCTTTACGACGATTGATTTCATCAATCTTTGTTGAGGTGTCTCGCAATCTCCCTTCAGCGCCGATATCGTTGAAAAATACCGGAAATAGTCGGAAAAGCTGCTTGACAAGGTTATAAACCGGCTCAATCGGGCTGTTTAATAATCGGGTAATATCACGGGGGAACAGGTCGGTGTCCTTGATAAAAACACCGCATAAGGATAGATAGATGATCAGCGGGGAAAGAAGTCTGGTGGACCATTTGGGATTAAGTTCAATCAGCTCAAGCCAGGTCCGAATGTTCATCAGATGGGTCTTGTTCGCTTTGATCTGCCAATCATTCCCGACACCGGAGATCCTGGGGGTCTGGAAACCAAGATCAATCAAAGCGTCTGTAAAAAAATTGATGAGATCTCTCTCATCAGTTTTGTAAACGCCCTTCCCCACGTTTAGCATACAATTCAGGGCAGTGCTGGGGAATATCTCTGTCTGTTTTTTTAAAATAGAAAAGGTTTTTTGGATTAATTCTTCTATATTTCGATGGTTTTCATTGGCGATCAGCCAGCTCAATGTTCGATTGATATCCCTTAAAGACTCCTCGTATATCATCGAAAGATCGGCGATATTCATGATATGAAAAAGGAATATCACTTTCCATTGGTTCCCCCTGCCACTTTTTATACCTGCGTCAAATAACCTTTTGGGGAGTTCTCTGTAAGTTTCAACGATCCTATTATAACCCGGAAGGGACATAAGGTCGTTTAAAATATCTCGTGATGCGATGTTTTTGCTTTGAGCGAGCTGTGTCAGTTGGACATCCCATTGTTTGATCCGTTTATGCGATATATCATTGAAGATTTCTTGTAATTTTTTTTTGTTCGGTATTTCACCGGCCTCTTCTTCGAACCAAAACTGTGGATCAATCTCTTTCAGCCAGTAGGCATAGGTGCATTTGAAGTATTTGATGAGAAGAATATTTATTGACTTAAAATTTGAACTGGCCTCAGAGGAATAATCTAAAAAGAATTCCGCAAGCCTTTTAATCTGATAATAGCCTTTAACAAAAAAGAAAAAATACCTGTCTTCGAAATTGCTTATTTCTTGAAAAGCACCGTTGATGAGCGGTTCAAACTTTTTAAAATCAGATCCAGCATCTTTTATAATTTTTTGAAGAAAAAGGAGATAGTTATCGACGGCATCGCTTTTAACGTCCAAATGGGTTGTCGATTGAATGGCATGGGAAAAAATGTCGAAAAACAATCTGGCGGCATTTTCACCGTTGGGGTGATTTTTGATGAGATCAAAATAATCGAGCGAATAGATTCTGGCTTCCTTAACGATGAATTGCCAGTTTTTATACGGATGGGAAAGCTCTTTTAAAAAGGTATTCAGCCCCTCCGTTAGGCCGTAATATTTGGACATCACCTCCTGCAGAACGGAATATTTGGGATCTATGGTGACATCCACCTGATAACTGGCCAAATTGATTTCAAGGGCTTTTGATTCTACCATAAGAATACCTAAAATATGAACGGGTGAACCTTAAAAACTGACATCCTTCAAAGCCGTCAATTTTAGTTGCACATAAAGAATTAAGATTAGCAAAGGGTATATCTATTTTCAAGAAGATTTGAGAGCCGATTTAGGCATCATAGTGAAAACCCGGCTTGACCGGGAGTACGCAATATAAAAGCGGCGGGTTGATTATCTCTTTTGTCATATTTTGTGAAACGTTATTAGTGAAGTGGAACAAAAAAAATGCCGCTTGGTAAAGTTTTCCCCTAATTGCTTTTTGAGAAAGTTGATGTTGCGATTCCAATGTGATATCATGACCGACATTTAATTGATTTAAACCCTTGGGCTGAAAAATATGGATACCCCCCCCCGTTTGATTTTGTATTCAGAAGAAGACAGACCTGCCTACAGCGAAGATGGAGTTGATTTGACCCTGATTCGCTGGATGCTCACATTCACACCAACAGAGCGGCTGAACATATTGCAACAGAATATGATATCGATTAACAGGCTGAAAAATGCAGGAATCCGTGCCGCAACTCATCAAAATTTTTCGCGTTCTTGACAATCACCAAGTGGAATTTATCGTCGTAGGCGGTGTATGCGCTGTTCTACACGGCGCACCGATCACCACATTCGATCTCGATTTGGTTCATTCCAGAACACCGGAAAATCTCAATTGTTTGCTGAATGCTTTGATAGATTTGAAGGCGTATTACCGGGGACATTCAAAACGGATTCAGCCGGACGTCAAATCACTTGCATCGCCGGGACACCATCTTTTGATAACAAGGTTCGGGCCGCTTGATTTTCTGGGAACCATCGAAAAGGGTTTGGGATATAGCGATCTAATCAGGAATTCGGAAAAAATTCACATAGAAAATCTTGGAGTTCGCATCCTGAGTCTTGAGTATCTTATCGAAATCAAAGAGGTCGCCTCTCGAGAAAAGGATCGTTTGACGCTGCCGATTTTGAAACACACATTGAAAGAAAGAGAGAAAAACAAAAAAGCGTAACGTCAATCATCCCTTTGGTTAAGACTTATTTTTTACTCAGCATTTCACGAATTTTATTAATGGTCTCAGGATCGCAATCGTTGATCATTGACTTTACCGCTTCTTTTTCAGAGGCTTCTTTTGTAACATCAACTTCAACTTCCAGTATTTTACATATAGCTTTAACAAGGCTGGCCGGGGTTATCGGTTTTTCCAGTATGTGTTTTGGCCGTTGTCCCGCAGCAAATGCTTGAAAATGCTTTATGTCTTCACTTCCGAATTCGTCTCGGGAATGAGCCGTGATGACGATTACCGGAATTTCGGCCCATACTTTGTTTTGTCGCAACCGGCGTAAGAGCTGGAGCCCCGACTGCCTCGGCATAACCAAATCAAGCGTTATCAAATCAGGGACATTGGCATTCATTTTTTCTAAGGTCTCGGCGCCGTCCTTTGCTGTTTCCACATTAAATCCCGCGTCTTCAATACATGCGCGAAGGAAATTTCGCACATCAGGTTCGTCGTCAACCACGAGAACACGTTTATCGGATGCTTTAACCATTGTTCAGCTCCTTTTTCGACGTTACCAATAAAAATGAATTAATCCTTAATTTTTTTCAGATGGGTAGTTTCTCAATACCTCAGGGCCTTGACCCCTCACCCTGCTCTTATTCCGGCTTTTCCATAACCTCATACATGATTTCACATATA
>PVMS01012537.1_pt1 | contig 12531 bp, 8 predicted proteins | sample 1853461 | NCBI WGS metagenome assembly PVMS01 (sample SAMN08582032, study PRJNA380276) | Marine sediment metagenome, whole genome shotgun sequencing project. | isolation source: ocean sediment barecode stripped | collected 2017
AGACCCCCAACTCTATCGTGCAAAGGATGAGGTCAAGGAGTTAAGGGAAAATGCCGACCCGGTCAAGAAGTTCATCACTCGAGTCACGGACTCCGGTAAGGTCACCATGGATGAATTGACAGCAATCGATGCTGACATATTGGCCATGCTCGACGAGAAAGTCGCGGCGGCCAAGGCGGCGCCGGAACCGCCCTCTGATGCGCTCTACACAGACGTCTATATTAATTATTGAGGTTATCGCTATGTCCATTAAAACCATGCGTGAAGCGATTAACGAGACACTCAGGCAGGAAATGCAACGCGACCCGACCGTCATCATTATTGGCGAAGATGTGGTTGGTGGCCGCGGCGGAACCTCAGGTGCAGAAGAGGCCAGTGGTGGCGCATTCGGGGTTCACGCGGGGCTGGTTCAGGAGTTTGGAAGGGAGCGTGTGATCGACACGCCCATCACCGAATCCGCCATCATGGGAGCGGCCGGAGGTGCGGCACTCACGGGACTACGTCCGGTTGCAGAGCTCATGTTTGTTGACTTTGTCGGGGTGTGTTTTGACCAGATTCTAAACCAGATAGCGAAATTTCGTTATATGTTTGGCGGCATGGCAAAAACGCCGGTCACCATACGCACGACGATCGGTGCGGGCTTCGGCGCCGGGCCTCAGCATTCCCAGACTCTGTATCCGATTTTTACTTCGATTCCCGGGCTTAAATGCGTGCTTCCCTCGAACGCCTATGATGCAAAAGGCCTGCTTGCGCAGGCCATCAGGGACGACGACCCCGTCGTCGTGTTTGAACACAAAATGATGTACACGGACGAATGTGAGGTTCCCGATGAGCCTTACCTGATTCCCTTTGGCCAGGCCAATGTCACGCGTAGCGGTGATCAGGTCACCATCGTGGCCTTTTCGCGGATGGTCAACCTGGCGAACCAGGTGGCGGACAAGATGGCAAAGGATGGTATTTCCGTGGAGGTGATTGACCCCAGGACAACTTCGCCCCTGGACGAAGACAGTATTCTTGACAGCGTGGAGAAGACGGGCCGCCTGGTGGTGGTGGACGAGTCTAATCCGTATTGCAGTATGGCCTCTGAAGTAGCCAGTCTGGCCGTGTGCGAAGCCTATGACTACCTCAGAGCACCGGTGGTGAAGGTCACTGCGCCGCACACACCCGTTCCGGCAACGCCCGCGCTGGAGCAAGCCTACATTCCGTCCGTGACGCAAATTGAAACAGCAGTCAACACCGTGCTTGATATCGATTCGCCGAAGACGGAAATGGTCTGATTTCAGCTTCAATTGCCTGTCGATGAATCTGCTGACAAAAAGATCCATCAGCATATTGTTCTGCTGCTTGCTGACAGCGACCGATGGGGCCGAATGCGCTGACCCATATGGTGGATGGGCATACTACGGCGGCACGCAGGACGGCATTCGTTATTCTTCGCTGGACCAGATCAAACGCAGTAACGTGGAAGACCTGGAAGTAGCCTGGACCTACCACACCGGCGAGATGGAACGGCGCGGACCGGATCTCATTACCAACAGCTCGACCCAGAACACACCAACACTGGTGGGGGGGTCGCTGATGATCTGCACGCCCTTCAACCGGCTCATCGCGCTGGATCCCGCCACGGGAAAGGAACGTTGGGTATTCGATGCGCAGATTGATCTGGACCACGCCTTGCCGTTTCAATACAACTGCCGCGGCGTGACTGGATGGAAAAATCCTGAAGCAGACAAGAATTCTGACTGTCAACACCGGGTGTTCATGGGAACCAACGATGAACGATTGCTGGCCATTGACGCGAACACAGGCAAGCGCTGCAAGGGCTTCGGGACCAATGGCGAAATCTCCGTAACGCAGCGAAGACCGCTGCAGTTTAGCGGGGAACGCAAACTCTCATCGGCGCCAGTGGTTGTCAATGGCGTTATAGCAATCGGATCTTTTGTGATGGATAACCTGCGAACAGACGCACCGCTGGGAACCGTGTTTGCTTATGATGCGGTCACAGGGGATGAACTGTGGCAATTCGATCCGATCCCCCGTCACGCCAATGACCCGGCGTATTCAAGCTGGTTTGACGGCAGTGCACTGAAAACGGGTGCAGCCAACGTCTGGACAACCATGGTTGCCGACCCGGAGCGGGATCTTATTTTTGCGCCGGTCGGTTCGGCATCACCCGATTTCTGGGGTGGAGAGCGCAAAGGCGACAATCTTTATTCAGGTTCAATCGTGGCCCTGAGCGCATCGACTGGAAAGGTTGTCTGGCATTTTCAACATATTCACCACGATATCTGGGACTATGATACGCCGTCGCCACCGATGCTGATCGACATCACGCACGACGGCAAACAAATCCCGGTGGTGGTTCAAAATACCAAACAGGGTTTCTCTTTCGTTTTGCACCGGGAAACAGGCGAACCCGTATTCGGTGTGGAGGAGCGTCCCGTTCCGCAAAATGCACTGGCCGGTGAATGGCTTTCACCGACCCAGCCGTTTCCGCTAAAGCCGCCCCCGCTGGTGCCTTCGAAACTGACGGCTGAAGACGCCTGGGGCTTCACCTATTTTGATCGCAAGGCCTGTCGTGAAAAAATCGAGGGCCTGCGCTTCGAAGGAATGTTTACACCGCCATCGACAGCGCCGGGTTCCATCATTTATCCCGGTACAGCCGGTGGTATGAATTGGGGCGGACCGGCTTACGATCCGGCGCGCAAATGGATGATCGTCAACACCATCAACGTCCCGCAGGTAGTAATCATGGTGCCCAGGGAACAGATTGAGGGCGTCGTTGGCATCAGCCTGGAGGCCGGAATCGATGTCGCTGCAGCCCTGGGAACACCCTATGGCGTACGCCGGGAGTGGTTGTTGTCGCCGCTTGGTGCGCCCTGCGTGAAGCCGCCATGGGGTGAGTTGCTGGCGGTGGATATGGAAAAAGGCAGCATCGAGTGGCGGGTGCCGCTGGGTTCAATCGAAAAGATGCTGCCGCTGCCTATAGAATGGAACCTGGGGACACCGAATCTCGGCGGCCCCATCGTGACAGCCGGGGGCCTGATTTTTATCGGGGCGACCATGGATGGCTATCTCCGCGCTTTTGATATCGATTCCGGTGAGGAACTGTGGAAGGATGAATTGCCCGGAGGCACACAAACCACACCCATGACTTACTCGGCTGGCGGTAAGCAATATGTAGTCATGGTCAGTGGCCATCACTTGTGGTTCGGAAGCCCGGCCAGTGATGCGGTCGTGGCCTACAGCCTGCCGGGTCAGGGCGGGCGATCGGATTAACTTGGATCAGGAGGCGTAAATCATGCGGTTATCAGGCAGAGTGGCACTAATCACCGGAGCCGGATCGGGTATCGGGAGAGCGACTGCCCTGATTTTCGCCCGAGAAGGAGCCGGGATCGTGGTGAACGATTTATACCTTGAAAGTGCCCGGGAGGTAGCTGCTGAGCTTAAAGCCAATGGCCACAGTGCATTGCCTGTCCAGGCCGATGTCTCAAGCCCGAAAGCAGTGGGCGAGATGATCCGGCAGGCATTGGATGAATTCGGCAAAGTCGATATTCTGGTCAACAATGCCGGTCACGGCCATGGCACCCCTTTCCATGAAATGAACGCAGAAGATTGGGACCGGATATTTGCCGTACACGTCGGTGGGGCCTTCAATTGCACCCGGGGCCTGATCGGTCAAATGATGGAAAACAAGTGGGGCAGGGTGATCAATATGAGCTCTGTTGCAGCAAATGGTGAAGCCGGACATGTTCACTATTCAGCAGCCAAGGCGGCCCTGTGTGGCTTCTCCAAGGCCCTGGCGAAAGAGGTTGGATCTTCGGGCATCACCGTCAATGCAGTCGCTCCGGGTCTAATCGAAACCCCCATATTCCAGGCCATGGGAATTTCACAGGAAGAAATTGAAATAGCGTTCGAGCACTACCTCCCCCTGACAGTGGTCGGCCGCATCGGTAAGCCGGAAGACATTGCCAACGCCTGCCTCTATCTTGCCTCGGAGGAAGCAAGCTTCGTTACTGGCCAGGTCATTAGTCCCAATGGCGGGTACTACATGTAATTTCCGTCACTGCGGTCTCCAGATCAATTACCGCCCACGGCAAAGGCGAGCAAGACGTTGCCGCCCATCCGGCCGCCAAAAAGATAGCCGGAGTTGATCAGCACGTGGCCGTGGGCGATGACCGGCCCGTCAGACTCGATCGATCCGCCCCTGGCCAGATCCCCCGACAGAGTTTCAAACTCCCGAGCCGTGTCGAAATCCCAGATGATGGCACCGGTCAGACTGTCATAAGCCCGTAAGTGCCCATCAAAGCCACCCGCAAATACCACACCTGGAATGGCATTCACTGCAGCTGATAATCCGGGATCACATTGAGGTTTGTCCTTTTCGGCGCATACGTCCGGCGCCGGTGTGAACCAGATCTGCTCTCCATTTTCTGCATTTAGAGCATAGAGCCCCGGAGTTCTTTCCCCCTTCCACTTGTTGATGAAATTCGTATCTGCGTTCGGCGCAAATAATGTCTCGCCATCCGCAGCCATGCCCCAGTGCACACCACCCGCAAAGCCACCCAAACCTATCCGCTTCTTCCAGATCAGTTTTCCTTTCCGATCAGGATCCAAAGCATAAACGAAGCCTGATTTTTGTCCTGCCAGGAGAACATCCCGCCCATTGGAAAGTGTAAGTAATACTGGTGGGGCGCCGAAATCGAAATCCGGCCCATCTTCCTGCGGGCAATTGGTGGCCTGGCCAATGAAACAGGACATATTCCAGGCATCGCCTTGAGTGGCCTGATATACCCATTCGATCTCGCCGGTATCCAGATTAAAGGCGATGATTGAATCGCTGGTGGCAGCGGCTGGCGAAGTATAGGCCTGACCCGTACCTGCGTATACAACGTTGCGCTTTACGTCTATGGTCAGGCTGCCCCATATCGGCGCGCCCGCCGGCGCCCACATTGAAGCGCCCGCGGAGTTTTTTGTGCCCGTGAGCTTCGGTTGCTCGGGGATCGTATGGCTTTTCCAGACCATGTGGCCATCGGCGGTATCAAAGGCGGCTATACCTCCGCGAAAGGTGCAGCATTCATAGGCGGGATCAGCCGCGGAAGCCCATTCACTGGAAGACATCGGCACGTACAGGCGATCCTTATGCAACTTCGGTGATCCGGTGATGGTTACGTTGTGATGGTCTTCCAGGCTGGATTTCCATTTCAGCGTTCCCGAGCCAGCATCCAGTGCGTATACCTGGCCGATGAAATCACCGAAATAGGCATATGGCCCATGTCCGGTCTCGCCGCCCTGTGCGGCTTCGATCGTGATGGCGGAGCGGACCTCGGCATCGGCTTCGAAGGTCCAGCGCACACAACCCGAATCGACATCCAGCGCGTAGATGGTGCCGTCCTGGCTACCCATGAAAACGGTATTGCCGGCAATGACAGGCTGCGAGCGGGCGCGGGTTGCGTGCGGATAAGCGAAAGCCCACTTCAAGCGCAGTTTTGGCACATCCGATGATTCCAGACCGGCGGTATCTGCTGTGTTGAAACGTGTGTTTTGGGGCGTGATTCCCCAGTCGGAAGACCTTGGTTCTTGTTCCAGATCAGGCGACGCCATATGTTCCTCGCACATTTTAAGGGGCTGAGTGCTTGCGCTATCCAGTGAACTGCCGCCAAGGTGCTCGGCGAGCCGGTGCAGCTCGTCCGTTGTCATGGGTTCGGCCTGCAGCTGCATAACACCGTCGATCATCGATTTAAGCACAGCCTTCGTGCCGATCATTTGAAAGGTAATGCTGTGAGGCGCCTTGGGCACGCCACCCTCGTGGCATTGCGCGCAGTGCAGTTGGTAGTTTTCCACTGCAGATTTCTGACTGATTACCGGCGACTCGGCGTCGGTCAGGACAGCTGGCGTTGGGGAAGAAGAACGCTCGCAGGCGCTCACCATCAGGAGACCCAACAACAGAAAGTAAGTGCACAAATTTTGCTTGTTCCTAAGCATTGTCCTCTCGCTCATGGCCTTGAATCAGCGCCATAACCAATTCAAATAAAAATCAAAAATACCCTGCATCCCAGTACCAATCAGTCAAGCCTCCTGAATGGCAGGATGGCCTGCAGTTTTTCTTTTAAAAATTAGAAAAAAAACAGCCATGACTGTATATTATATAGACTTGGAAGGCCTGTCACCTTAGAATAGATATCGCACTAATTGGCTTGAATGATTTTAATGCCAGGCTCGGTAGATTTGAGATGAAACTCCCGCAGTTCGTACCGATACTGACCGCGTTTACGGCACGTGTCGCCGGCCGTGAGGTGACCGGGTTGTTACAGTCGCCAACTGCCCTGGCCCGGGCCCTGGCCGACACACAAACAGTTGTCGGCCACGACGGCGTACTGAGTATTTTTGACCCGTTGCTTTTGTCGACTGCCTGTATCGGGAAACAGGATGAGATGAATTCTGCCGCCGGCGCTCATGGCATTGGTCTGACACCTCCAGATGAGATTCTGCAAACGGCGCCTTTGGCCACCATACTCGAATCGATTCAACCCCTGCGGCACTATTTACCGGACAGAGCCATGATCTTCGCCACTTTCACCGGACCGGGATTGCTCTATTACCAGCTGCAAGATACTTTTGAATCCTGCGGCATGACCGGCGGGGCCGATTCTGACTACGTGCTTGATGTGATCCGGAATGTGGTTCGATCGTCGCTCGAATTGAAAGCCGATGGCATTGCACTTATTGAGCAGACGGTGCCGGGGACTCCTTCGGAGTTGCAGCGTTGTCACAAGACTGTTCGAAAATTGGCGGATTTCTATGACGCCGGTTTCCTTGCCTTCAGATTGCCGGGGGCTGAAAATCAAGAGCCAGGCATCCCGGCGCACTGTGTATTTGACCTGGCGCCTCCGGAAAATTGCATTGGCCCGCTTTTCGGTCAACTTGGAAAATCGGCTGCTTCGAATACGCCCCCGGCCACTACGGCCGGTGACGTGCCTGCAAGCACGACAGTTGACGAACTGAAGACTTTGCTGCAGCAAGGACGGGCCGCTTGAGGTTCAAGGCTCTATGAAATTTATAAGAATTAAAAAATTGTATGAATACGATCGATATTGACACAGGTGGAACGTTCACTGACGGCGTGTTTCGCCTGGGTGACCGCGTGGTTACCGTCAAGGTTGATACCACGCCTCACGATCCGGTCAAGTGCTTCATGGCGTGCATCGAGGAAGGCGCCAGGCAGTTGGGGATAGATGGGCCGGAACTGCTCGAGGTCACGGACGTCGTTCGTTATGCGACAACGGCGGCTACCAACGCCATTGTCCAGATGAAGGGCCCGAAGATTGGCCTGTTGGTCAGCGCCGGTGCTGAGAGCCTTCTTTATGACGAGGAAGGTGGCGGGGAGGATGGCGGCCAGGCGCCGATCAGAAGGTTCCTGGACAACTCCCTGGTCGCCGGGATTCCAGAGGCCGTGGACGAACAAGGCGCCGTCACTGCCAGTCTTGATGAAGAATCATTTCGCACGACAGTAGAGCAATTGCTTGATGGCGGTGCCCGCCTCCTGATGGTGGCGTTTCAGAATGCAGATCTCAATCCGGCGAACGAACTGCGGGCCAGGGCACTTTTCGAGGCAATGTTGCCGACATATTACCTGGGTCATCCATTCCTGCTTCTCTCCCATCAGGTCAGCCTTTCCGGCTCTGATGCGGAACGCCTCAACAGCGCTGTTATTTCAGGATATTTGCACCGCGAGCTGGTGGGCTACCTCTACCGCTGCGACGCTGCTGTGCGGCGCTGGGGTTATCGGCATCCGCTGCTTGTCGTTCATTCCACTGGTGGATTGGCAAGAGTAGCGAAGACGAAGGCGTTGAACACCTATAACTCGGGTCCGACTGCCGGCGTATTCGGGGCAGCGCGCATTGCACGACGCTATGGATTCCCACGCGTCATTACCATGGATTTGGGCGGCACCAGTACAGATGTCGCCTTCATCGAAAACGGTGAGCAGAGACTCTCTTTCCGCGCCGAGATCGAAAAGGTGAATGTAAGCGTCCCCATGATCGATGTCGTGGGCTTGGGTGGTGGCGGTGGTTCGATCGTTTCACTCGATGGCAAGCGCCTTCAGGTGGGGCCTGAAAGTGCCGGTGCGGTACCCGGTCCGGTCTGCTACGATCTGGGCAGTAGTGCGCCGACCGTGACTGATGCAAATGTAGTCCTGGGTTTGATTTCACCTGATAATTTCCTGGGAGGCCGGCGGCGCATTAACATCGATTCCGCCCGGCAATCGATTCTGGAGACGGTCGCGCGCCCCCTGAAATCAGAAGTAGATGATGCCGCGCTCGAAATTCGGTCCGTACTGGCGGACAACCTGGCCGGGGCCATTCGTGCCGAAGCCGAAAAACGATCATTCTCGCTGCGCGGGGCCGTGATGTTTGCCTATGGTGGAGGAGGACCTCTTCACGCCGCTGAGATAGCCGCCGCCGCTGGCGTCTCTGCTTTTTACATGTTTCCGGAGAGTCCGGTATTCAGTGCGGCTGGCTCGTCAACGATGGATGTTCAGCATTTCTACGAGAGCCGCGTGCAAACAGGGGAAGGCGAAAACCTGAGCCAGGCGCTCATTCGGGTGGCGGCCGGAATGCGAGTTCGGGCCCATCGTGACATGCGCGGTGAGGGTTTCGCTCCTGCCACGGCAAAGCTGCAGTTTGTACTGGACTCATTGGACAGTAAACAGTTCACATTTGATGATATGGAATTGGACACGGCAGTAGTGGAGGCTGCTGCTGGCGGTCTGCTCCGATTGATGGCCACGATAGAGAGAACCGGGCGAGATGACGCGGTCAACGGGATCTCATCTCCCGCCAGCCAGGCAAGCGGAGAGGAACGCGAGATTGGATGGGCCGGTGGGAGGAACATGACCGCGGTTTATTCCTACCCCGAACTTGGGGTGGGTGAACGGATCGACGGCCCTGCACTGGTGGAGACCGCAGAGACGACTTGTGTGATTCCACAGCAATGGCGCGCCGAAACCGACTCCTACGGTGCGCTGAAGGTTTGGCAGGATTGAACCTCGAGGCAGCTACATGAATCTGAGACCAATTACCGAGTACCTGGCCATCGATCTTGATAATGAACGATGGCGATGCCGGCGCTGCGATCATGACATTGGAGACGCGCGCAAGGACTATAAACGGGGCCTTGTAATGCGTGCCCGGGACCCGAAAGAGATTCATTCCTCAGGATTGAATGTGCCGCGTCTGTATCCGGACCCGCAGTGGTGCCAGGTGATTGAAATGTTTTGTCCCTCCTGTGCGGTTCTCATCGAGGTCGAGTATCTGCCTCCCGGCCACCCACTGACGCACGATATCGACCTGGATATTGATGCACTGAAGAAAACCGAAGCTTCGGGGGACAAATGAACGAAATGATGGAATCCTCCGGCGCCTCGATCAGCATCGATATTGGCGGTACCTTCACCGACTGTTACCTGAGCCTGAACGGCAGAGCTTCATGGGGAAAAGCATCTACCACGCCTGATGATTTTTCGCGTGGTTTCCTTAACGCTCTGGCGGATGCCTCGCATGGCCTGAACCTCGAAGTTAAAGACCTGCTGGCCGGGGCGACACTCCTGCGTTACTCCACTACCATCGCACTGAACGCACTTCTGCAGCGCTCAGGCCCTCGTTTGGGACTGATTACGACGCGTGGACACGAGGATATGCTATTCATAGGTAATGGCCGGGCCTGGGGAGATGGACTTCCTGTCAGGGAGCAGCGCCGCGTTGCTCAAGCGCAGATGCCGGAAGCATTGATTCCGCGCGATATGGTGGTTGGGATAAGTGAGCGTGTTGACATGTTCGGACGGGTCGTGAGGCCACTGGTCGATGAAGAAGTGCTGACCGGATTGCAGTACCTGGTTGATCGGGGTGTCCAGGGAATTATTGTATCGTTGCTTTGGAGTTCCGCGAATTCTGATCACGAAAAGGCGGTCAAGCGGATCATCAATGATGAGTACCCGGAGGTTTACCTGGGCAACATCCCGGTTCTCCTTTCCAGCGAGGTCGTTCCCAAATGGCGTGAATATACACGTACTACAACCACTGTTCTGAACGGTTATCTCCACAATGAGATGACGAATCAGTTGATGGGAATCGGTGACCGCCTGCGGGATCTGGGTTACAGGAAACCGCTGCAGATGGTGCAAAATACAGGGGGTGTCGCCAAACTCTCGCGCACACGAGTGGTGGATACCTACCAATCTGGTCCGGTCGCCGGGCTGATGGGGAGTGGCGCCAGGGCCCGGGATCTGGGAATCGACAATGTAATATGTACGGACATGGGTGGCACCAGTTTTGACCTCGGCGTCCTGATTGAAGGAAGCCCGAGGTTTTATTCGGTAAGGCCGGTAATCGATCGATGGGCGGTTGATCTGCCGCTGCTGGAAGTCAAGTCAATCGGGACCGGGGGTGGTTCAATTGCGTGGCTGAACAAGGCCTTTGGAAATCGGCTGGAGGTCGGTCCGGCCAGCGCCGGATCAATGCCCGGTCCGGCCTGTTATGGTCTGGGCGGAACCCAGGCCACGGTCACCGATGCCGACGTCGTGCTCGGCCATCTCAACCCGGACAATTTCCTTGGCGGGCGTTTGGAACTCGAGGCCGGGGAATCGAGCAGAGCGATCCGCCGGTCCATCGCCGAACCCATGGGCATATCTGTCGAGCAAGCAGCGCTTTCCATCAAGCGCGTTGCGGATGAGAAGATGGGTGTGGAAATCTTCAAGGAAGTGGTGCTCAAGGGTTTCGATCCTCGCGACTTTGTTCTCTTTGCCTATGGGGGAGCCGGTCCGACACATTGCTGCGGTTACGCGCAGGCACTCGGTATCAGCAGGATTTTCCTGTTTCCCGAATCTTCGGTTTTTTGTGCGTATGGGGCGTCCATGCTCGATGTGGCGCATATCTACGAGCGCGCCCGGCCGTTGATGCTGTTTGATCCTTCAGATGGCTCATACCTTCAGGATTACTCGGCTTTCAACGAGGCGATCAGTGAACTCGAAGATGATTTGAAACGGGACATGATCGCGGAAGGACTCGATCTCGGGAGGATGCGGCTCGCTCTGGAACTCGAATTGCGATACGGCTCCTCGCCGGTTACCCAGCGGATTCGATGCGAAACACTTCGACTTGAGGGCGAAGAAGACGTCAAAGCGCTCTATCGGGACTTTCGCTCGCACCTCATGCAGCTCAGCTTTGGCGTTGACCTTCCTGAAGCCCCGGTACGAATCGAGACGTTTGCGCTTAGCGGGAGTATCCCCACCGTGCCTGAAGAGCGGGGAGGCCAGAATTCCACCAGCGATAAAGGACCTGGCAAGCAGCCCAAATCTCCTCCCGGCGAGCGGGGGGTGATTTGGGATTCCAGCCTGAATCGGGTCAAAACCCTGGTTTTCCGCATCGAGGAAATCACTGAAGGTGACTTAATCGTGGGTCCTGCCATCGGTGAGGCAAAGGATACTACCTACATTATTCCACCTGGCTGGGAACTCTCGGTGATGCAGGGAGGGGTTTGCGAACTGCGGATGCATACCCGGGAAAGATGAAGATTGGAGGTAAGCGAACAATCGTCGATCTCTTTCTCGAGAACGTCGACTGCGTTCCGGATAAGCCCTTCGTCAGGTTTGCCGGAACCGAGCTCTGCTATGGTGAACTGGGCCGCATGTCGGCGCAGGTGGCCGAAATCCTTGCCGAAGCCGGCGTTGGATACCGAAGCCGGGTGGCGATTTCCATCAGTAATCGGCCAGCCTTCCTGGTTGCTTTTCTGGGCGTTCTCCGTCGCGGCGCTACGGTGATCCCGCTGAACACACTCTACAAGCCTGATGAAGCCCGTTACGCCCTTGAACACGCGCAATGCCAGGCGATCGTAACCGAGCAGGCCCTCTGTTCAAACGCCGATGAAGCCTGCCGGCTTGCCGACCATGAAGTGGCCATGTTGGTCGCAGGCACTGAGACTGAAGGCTCTTTCCGTCTCCACAACAGCCAGATCCGGGTCGATCATGAAATTGAGCCGGACACCAGGCCGGCCCCGCACGATCTGGCGGGCATATTCTATACGTCTGGAACGACAGCCCGGCCCAAGGGAGTCATGATCTCGCACGAGAACATGATGTATTCAGCAGAAGTCACCATACAATCTCTGGGTTTGCGTGAGAATGACGTTCCTTTGCTGGCGTTTCCGCTCTTCCATGTCAATTCACTATTTTACGGAATTCTTACCGCCATTGTCCTGCAAGGGGCGGTGGGTCTGGTCAGCGGATTTTCTGTGTCCGCTTACTGGAAAGACGCCGAACAGGCGGGCGCCACCTGGACGCCGGGGATTACGGGCGCCCTGGTCCATCTCCTGCAGCAGCAAGACGAATCAGAAGCTGAGAAGCGCCACGCCATGAGATTTGCCGTGGGCGGTATGTTTAACAGTGTTGAACAAATTCAGGAGTACCGTGAGCGTTTTGGTGTCGCTCGGCTCCGAGGGTGGCGCAGGACAGAGTCGGTCAGCCGGGGAACCCTC
>PVMS01171733.1_pt1 | contig 12531 bp, 11 predicted proteins | sample 1853461 | NCBI WGS metagenome assembly PVMS01 (sample SAMN08582032, study PRJNA380276) | Marine sediment metagenome, whole genome shotgun sequencing project. | isolation source: ocean sediment barecode stripped | collected 2017
ATCAAAGCTAGTAGATACATCCCGGAGTTTCAACTCGGATTATATACTAGCTTTGATTTTGGGAGTGTTACCTTATCTATCCATTTAGCGTAATCCGCCCCGTTCAGCAATATTAAATCAGCTTTTTGAAATTCCCTTACAGCTTCCCTGCCGGGCGACCAGAATGCGGGATCGATATCCGTAGGAGCCGGGAAAAATACATCGGCATAATCGCCACCAATCCTTTCTGCAAAATATTGTAATGGATAATTCACTACGTAGATTTGAAGATTTTGCTTCGGATTTTCGGCTTGAGATATCAGAGTGAAAATTGGGATTGAGTAAGACAACAAAACCGTAACACATATGATCAGAGTTATATTTAAATTCTCTTTGTTCATCGCTTAATGTCCTTTTCTAGATTATATGTCACAGGGACTCACTTTACAAAATGGTTCTGCGGAAAGTTAAAATATAGCACCTACAATCACATGGAAACATAGAACATCATAAATAGTTAATCATCTAGGTTAGTTACAGAATTAGAGCGGGGCTCTCATAAGGCCTGTGTCGGCGGTTCAAATCCACCCGTCACCACTATTTTTAACACTCCCAATTCATTGCTCCAGTAAATTTACAAGCTTAATTCTACACGGTTATTAATGGAGAGCAGTATAAACGTAGTAACAATCTTGTGACAACTTTGTGACAACTATTCTTTACCGATACAACTTTTACACGCCTACAGAACTTATACAACTTTTGTAAGTATCCGCCATTATTTAATATGTAGTGTTTGCAAATACTTATAAAAATAATCTATCCGCTCTGTCAAGCCAGAGGTCGCGAGTTCAAATCTCGTCGGCTCCGCCAGTTTTTAAATCACGAACGAAGATTTAATTTTATCAGAGGATGGGTTGACCTGCTTGCCGTTTAAGTTTCATCTTAATAGTCTATTTAAGCGCGTCCCACAGTACTTCTGCCGGATGGTAGGCGTGCCTGTGAGCGCCGTCTTTGATTTGATGGCGGCAGCTTGTGCCGGGGGCCACCACTAGTACATCATCTCCTTGCTTTCTAATTGTCGGGAGCAACACTAGTTCTCCTACCTTCATCGATAAATCGAAATGCTCACTTTCATATCCAAAAGACCCCGCCATTCCGCAGCACCCGGATGGGATCAGCTCAACACTGTAATTCTCGGGGATAGAAAGCATCTTCTTTGAATGATCAAGGCTTGAGAGGGCTTTCTGTTGACAGTGACCGTGGAATATAAGCTGCTTCTCCTCTTTATTGAAACTGTCCGATGTTATATTCCCTTTGTCGATTTCTCTGGAAATAAATTCATCAAACAAATAGGTGTGTTTAGCAATCTCCTTTGAAGCTTTTTTAACATCATCTTCTGCCAGATCGGGATATTCGTCCCTAAAGCTGAGCACCGCTGAGGGCTCTATACCAACTAGAGGAGTTTCATCACTGATCAGGTCTTTGAATATCCTTAGATTCTTATTGGCTATAACTTTCGCGTCACGGATTAGACCTTTGGAAATATGCGCCCGCCCGCTCTCATCATGCTCAATGACTTCCGGATAGTATCCCAAGTGGTCCAATAATTTAATCATTGTAATACCGATCTCGGCATCTAGGTAATTGGTAAACTCGTCGCAGAATATATAGACTTTTCCTTTATTTCCAGACTGCAAGGAGCCTTTGTTCTTTTTGTACCAGTCCCTTGTTGTTTGAAGGGAAAGAGGGGGGACTGAACGATTTACCGCAAAGCCTGTGAGTTTTTTAATGATAGGGGCGGTAATTGAATTGCTGAACATAAAATTATAAGCCTGTGGGAAAATGGAGTTGAGTTTCGCAAATTTATTAAAATTCGCAATCATTTTAGAGCGCATCGGCACTCCGTGCTTATCGTAGTAATGCTGCAAAAACTCTCCTTTTAACTTAGCGATATCCACATCTGACGGGCACTCGGACTTGCACCCTTTGCAAGACAGGCAAAGGTCGAGCACATCATGTATTTCCTCATTCTGAAAAGGGTCAATATCGCTTGAACGGGTGAATATTTCCCTTAGCATATTGGCCCTAGCCCGGGTTACGTGCATTTCATCACGGGTGGCCATATAAGAAGGGCACATAGTGCCGCCGGCGTGTTCTGTTTTCCTACATTCCGCGGTGCCGTTACACCTCTGTGCGTGTCCGACAAAACCTTCCTTGCCAAAATCAAACACAGTTTCAAAACGAGGTTCCTTATAGTCTCCACCGTATCTGAGGTTAATATTATTTCTTGGGGCGTTTACTATCTTAGTAGGGTTGAAAATGCCTTGCCGGTCCCATAGGGTTTTAATATCTTTCATTAGGCTGTAAATCTTCTTGCCCAGCATAAACTCAGTGAACTCACCCCTGAGCCAGCCTGTCCCGTGTTCACCTGAGATAAACCCCTTGTATTTCTTTACAATCTTGGCAGTTTCAAATGTGATGTCTCTAAATAATTGGACCCCTTGTTTAGTTTTTTGTATTGAAATAGGGCGTAATGTGGAGCTCTCCGGCGCTTGCGTGAGCGTAATACATTACAGGCAGGTTGTTTTTCTTTAGAAGAGCATCGACGTCTTGAATGAAATCAGGAAGGTCATCTATCGATACAGCGCAGTCGTCTATATTAGTGGCGGGTTTTTCATCACCCTCGACATTTGACGCCACACCCAAGGCCGCATTTCTCAAGTGCCACACATGATCCACATCGTCGCCCGTGACAATCGGAAAATGGTAACCATAGCCCGTCTTCTTAACCTCTTCAATTATTTTTTCAATGTCGGCTTTTGCCTCTTCTTTTGTATCCCTGGCGACTTCAACGATAAGCACAGCCCCTGGTTTGTCTTTCACAAAGAAAAGTTCTTCACTAAGCAGTGGATTTTCTCTTGCGCACTCGATTGTGTAGTCGTCAATTAGTTCGCACGACATTATGTCGTGCTTGCATATCGTAATATTGGCCCTAAGAGCGTTATCAAGAGTTTTAAAATTAATGCAAGTGAGTGTTCTGAATTCAGGAGGGTGGGGTACCAAATTTACCTTTAATTCGGTAATGAATACCAGAGTACCAGCCGAGCCCGCAATTAGCTTGCAGAAATTAAAGGGCTCGCCATCCTCTGTAAACGGCTCCATTTTAGCCATTACATCAAGAGCGTAACCTGTGTTACGTCTAAATATGCACTCGTTGGGGAAGTTTGCTGTAATTTCCTTCTGATTCTCCTGATCGGATAGGATATCTCTAATCTGACAATAGAGTTTAGTTTCAAGAAGACCCTTCTTCCCATTACATTTCTCTTCGAACCCTTCTTTTGTAAGTTCCCCGAATATTACTTCAGAGCCGTCCGCTAAAAAGCCCTTAACTTCAAGCAGATGTTTGCGGCTGTCTCTGTAAACAACAGAATTAGCTCCACAAGAGTTGTTTCCCATCATACCGCCAATCATGGCCCGGTTCTGTGTAGAAGTCTCAGGACCAAAAAATAGGCCATAAGGCTCAAGATATTCGTTTAGTTCGTTTCTTATGACGCCGGGTTGGAGCCTTACCCATTTTTCTTCTTTATCCACCTCAATCACCTGGTTCATGTACCGCCCAATGTCTACAACTATTCCCCTTCCGATTGGCTGTCCGGAGAGCGAAGTGCCCGCAGCTCTTGGCGTAAGTGGGATATCTGTTTCTATAGCGAAATCGACAAGCTTTTTAATATCTTCGTGCGTTTTGGGGAGCGCAACCGCCATAGGAAGCATTCTGTATGATGACGCGTCAGTTGCATATAGCGTGCGCATAGTGTGGCTGTAGTGTAAATCACCTGCAAGCTGCTGTTTTAGGCTATTCCACAGGGATGATTCGATTTGATATGTGGCTGTGCCGTTTTCACTCATATATAGAACCCTCCATATCTATTTATACACTTTTTTTAACTTCTAGACAATCAGTAAAGACAATACTTTAGATTTTAATATTAAGATCAAAAATTATGGAAATGTAGGGCCTGATTCACAGGCATTCCTCGGCTTGGTCGGTTATTAGTTGTTTTGTTGACATGGCGGATTAAAATTTGTTACTATAGCTTATAGTATTAATTGCCGTGGTAGTGGGGGTATCGTATGAATACGAAAAGAGCTGCCGAAGAGGCGTCTAAGCCTGCGTCGATCTGGGAGCGTATGACGCGGTCGTCGCGGAAGAGGATTATATGGAGCTTATGGTTTATTACGTGGGTTGCTTTAATGATCGGCTTTTTTTACCGTGATTTCTACGACTATGTAGTGGTATTTACTGCGGTCCATCTGTTGTTATTCTTGTTCTTTTTCGGGTTCCAATTAAAAGCCTTCCCGGTTCAGCTAAGAATCGTATATTTAATCTGGGTTGTGGTCGGAACTTATGTTCCCCATATGGTGATTTTGATGTACATAACCACAATCGGACTTGCTTCGAATCTTTTTATCAACTATTGCCCGCTTGCGCGTATGATGTACCTTCTGCCATGGAACAGAGAAGAGCCTCTTTCGTTTGGCCTTCTTAAGCGTGTTGTTCTTACTCCACCCATGCCCGGGCAGTTCAAGCCGACATCCCCGGCTCGTTAATTTTCTCTGCGATAAGACTTGTGATATTAACAAAGCTATACTATTGATAATAATTATTATTAATAACTGAATATTGAGGAAGAGTTAAAGTGAATCTAGTTAGAGTTTTTACAATTTTTGCTGTTATATCTTTTCTATCTCCTTTTTATTACAACTTTGATGGATACTTTGCTTCTGATAGCTGTTCTTCGGATCAAGCGAGCATAACTACTCCGGAGCCTATAAGTTTTACGGAAAGTGTCGAGTTTCTTTATGCTCATGGGGGAGGGCTTAATAAGTGCGGATGTCACTTCAACCGCAAAACCGGGAAATGCCATTGCCACCGCAATAAAGGCTGCGGGTGTGAGTGTCAGCCATCTAGTTGTGAATAATACTTTTACTATTGCAATTCTAATTATCACTCTTGGGAATATTGCCGTTTCCGTTTAGAATATTCCTCAATCTGCTAGATGCTGCCGGAGAAAAGAATATTGACTGTTAAAGATACTGTTCTTACAGAAGAAATAATATCTCAGCTAAAAGAAAAAGGTGTTTCTATAGATGCCGCTGTATCGCAAATAGAAACTTTCAAGAAAGGGATACCTTTTACTGAACTAATCAGACCCTGCACCATTGGGGATGGAATAGAGAATATAGATCAAGAAACGCAAAAGTATGCGGGGCTTTATGAAAATGAATCTGAATCGAAGAAAGTAATTAAATTTGTTCCCGCCTCAGGTGCTGCCAGCCGTATGTTTAAAGAGCTGCTCGCCGTAACTGGCCGTGGGAGTGAGATTAATAAGGATGCGCTCACCGGTGCGGGGGATTCGGATTCGAGGGCTTTCCTTCGATTTATAAGCAATATCTCAAACTTCGCTTTCTACAATGAGCTTAAGGCTATTCTCGAAAAAAATGGTTTTAAGATGGACCAGCTCCTTGAAGATGGTGAATATAAGGAAATAGCAAATCATGCTCTAGGGCTTGCCGGGCTTAATTACGCGAAGCTACCCAAAGGGATAATCAAATTCCACCGTTACGGGGATTACTCTCGCACAGCTTTTGAGGAGCATCTGGTCGAGGCAAGCGTATATTCAAAAGATTACAAGGGAATATCCCGGGTCCATTTTACAGTATCTCCCGAACATCTGGGGAAAGTAAAAGAGCTGTTAGATCACGAAATTAAGGTTTACGAGAAAAACGGTGTTAAATTTGAGATTTCATATTCAATACAAAAACCCTCTACAGATATAATAGCGGTCGATATAGAAAATAGGCCTTTTCTAGATGATAGCAGCATGATTGTATTAAGGCCTGGCGGTCATGGTGCTCTTATAGAGAACCTAAATGAGCTCGATTGTGACGTGGCATTTATTAAAAACATTGATAACGTAGTGCCGGATCGTTTAAAACCTGAAACTACTACATATAAAAAAGCGCTCGGAGGATATCTACTAAATCTACAAAACAAGATGTTTGGTTATCTACTAGATCTGGACGAGGGGCGCTCTGATAGCGAGTTTCTAGAAAAAATATCAAATTTTTTAAATCAAGAACTCAAAATAGAACTCTCATCAGACTTCGAAATTTTATCAGAAGATGGGAAGTTGGATTATCTCCGAGAAAAACTCGACCGGCCTATCAGAATCTGCGGTGTGGTTAAAAACATAGGTGAGCCGGGTGGGGGCCCGTTCTGGATTATGGGTAGTGACGCTAATCTTACAAAGCAGATTGTTGAATCCTCACAGGTAGATATGAACTCTCAAGAACAAAAGTCGATATGGGATGCCTCAACACATTTCAATCCGGTTGATCTGGTGTGCGGATTGAAAAATTATAAAGAGGAGCATTTTGATTTGAGGAATTACGTTGATCCGGATATGGGTTTTATATCGCATAAGTCTAAAGACGGAAGAGACCTTAAAGCCCTTGAGCTCCCGGGATTGTGGAACGGGGCGATGGCGGACTGGAATACATTATTTGTAGAAGTGCCGCTTAGTACTTTTAACCCGGTTAAGACAATATTTGATCTCCTGAGGCCTGAGCATCAAGCAGAGAAATGATCTTAAGATGATAAGACAAACCACATTAGTTGATATCCCGGTCGATATTCCAGAAGAACTTAGAGATCTGTCAAAATCTTTTGCTTATGTGCTTTTGAATATCGGATCACTTTACGAATTACAGCTCAAGGGTGAGCTTTCTGTAACGGTGGAAAACGGCATTTGGGGTGAAATACCCAAACAGCTAAGAACGGTTGAGATCCCTGCAAAACAAAAGAATGAATACGAGGAACAAATTCAAACGCTTGAAAAAGGAATATTTGATCTCTATCCGGTAACAGTACAGTGCGGTAAAGACGAGATGGATTTGATTATTGGAAAAGTCTTCTCGTCAGAAGGTGATAGTGTTAGCTACTACTGTGGAGCGGCGGGCCTTATAAATAATAATTATATAAATGTTATTGACCAATTTGATTCTAAACTAGAGACATTATGCAAACAACTTGCGGTCAGATCGTTCAATGATGGTGAGTCAATAAGAAATAAGGCACCGGAGATAAAATGTCTTGATGTGTTTTCACTCGCGGGCGGGCTCGATGTTTCTCATAAGCCAATATGCGTATTCTTCTCAGGAGGTAGTCCGGAGAATATCTCATCCCTATCCAATATTAGGGTATTTCTGAATCTTTATTCCGCGCGCTTTATGTTCCTAACAATGGATATAGCACAGCGGTATCTATTCGGATATGAAACCTTGCGGGGCCTCTCGGATTCAGAAGTCTCGAAGCTGCTTCTAATCTGGCTTAGGGGTCATGACATTGGGCATTTTATCGGGGAAGACAAATTAGCTGTTACAATGCAGGAATTTGATACGGACTATATGATCTTGCATGAGCTTAAATCCGATATGATAGCTCTTTATTCGTTTAGGCTGTTTTCAAACGATCTTTTAAGTAAGGACTTACTTGAAAAGATTTATTATCTTTCGCTATCCGAGATGCTGCGTTATATAAGACGAGGTAATATCTTAAAATATCCGGACTCCGCATCGGCTTATTTAGCATGGCGTTATTTTGAGCGCTCAGGAGCTATTAAATATGATCCCAACGGGGGGAAATTCAAAATTGACTTGCCATTGTTTGAAGATGCGATATCAGTTTTTACACGGGAGCTACTCAGCATATTCAGTGAAGGTGACGCTCGGCAGGCCAGACAGCTAGTAAAAAGCTTCGGCAGCTTAGAGATAACAAATGAAAACGATTTTTCTCCCAGGGACTGTTCTGAAAACCTGAGAGAAGTTATAAACGATACTGATATTGCTCATTACATAGACTATAATTTTATAACACAAGAGTAAGACACCCTACAGATCAAGCAGGATTTTTTCTTTTAGGAAAGGGGTGTGTAGTAAATTAATTCCCCCCGGTTCCCCATTCTTTACTATTTTCTATAAGGTTATTTATATTCTCTCTATCCTCACTATTTATAGCGTTAATATTAAGATATAAAGAGAGAGTTTGTCTTATTATATCAGAGGTGAATCTATTGCCACTCCCTTTTGCTATAATGTTTTCAGTTTCAGATATGGATATCTTCGTTTCTTTCAGAGCGGCAATTGTAGCTATTCGTAAAAGCCCTTCTATCATAGAATCAGGTTGTTTCTCCATCTTGTTATCTGAAGGAAATGAATCACCGATACAAAGAGCAGTTTGCCTTAAATAGTAGATAAAGATTTTGTTATAACTCAAATAGAGCTCTTCTTTTATGAGAATCTCTTCTCTTAAATCTTCAATGTTTATCTCGCTATCAGATCTCTCCTCATAGCTTTTTAGGATCGTCGCTTTAATTTGATCGAGAATTGTTTTATAAGCCTTGATCAAACGTAGCGCCATTTGGAAAGATTCCAGAGCTAAATGAGAAAATTTATCTTTCTCTTGAGTTTTTGTGCCCCTTAAGATTTGCCCGGCTATTTTTAATGCTCTGATTGCGGCTGAGAATTCCTCCCGGTCAAAACGCAAAGCGATACGTTCATTCTCATCAACAAATTGATCATTCCCTAGTAAGATTTGAGGTAATATTTTTTGGATACCCTCAGATGAGTAAGCTGCTATTAGTTCCTTTAGCTTTCTGTCCTTTGTTCCCAAGCGGGAAAGCTCTTCAATAAGTTCATTAATTTCAAAGGAGTCCTCTTCCATAGAAAAGGGATCCGTATCAGAGAATATAGATTCGGTAGTAAGAAGGATTTCATTAATTATCAGCGGATCTTTCGTGTGATGAGTTAAAAAAAGTACAATATTTGCGTAGTCGTCATTCTGGAGCTCCCGGCAGATGTGTCTGATCTCTTCCTTTACAGGTTCTAAGTCCATATTTTTCGATAAATACCTGGCGATAAAATAGTAAAACATGTATTTATATTTAAACCGGTACGACGATTCCTCCACAGTCATAGTCTCTGCTTTAATGAGCGTCTCGATAATATCCTGATGAGGTGGCAGATGAGGCATCTTTATTAACTGCTCTTTATAAAAAAAACTAAATTCCTCAGGTGAGATTGCTTGAGCGGGCTTCCTAAATATGTGATATGAAAGCGCGGACAGATAGTCCAGGTAAATATCTATTTCTTCACTCTTTACAGAGTTGCCCAGTGATTTGATGATCACGTATTCGTAATATTGACCATAGGAGCTCTCAGCGATAGACTCGGCTTCATCTTCGCGGGTTTTTTGTAGTATTGTCAATAAGAAAATCGGAGAGGAAGGTATTAAATTTTGTCCGATAACAGCATCAAAAAATTCCGTTGTCCCTTCATCTTCCTGGGTAGAGTCTCCTATATTGTTCCATTTTTGTATTAAACTTGAGCGTAGTTTGGGACTGAACTCCATTATTTCATAGCGTTTTATATCTCTTGCTAATTTATTAGAAAAGGTCTTAAAGTGAAGATTGCTAATTATATCAAAGGGGGTTTCCTGGGTGAAAATTATGTTATCAAAGCTGTTGCAAACTTTTTTTAATATATTGGATTGAATCTCAAAATCATCACTTATTTCTCGAAATTATCTATAAATATTACCTTTTTATCGTCAGAATCAGCTCTAATAATCTCTGTGCTTTCCCGGTGGTATAGCTCTTCATATTTTTGATCAATTTCCTCAGATATGTCCCAGGGATCTATGAATATCAAGCTGTTAGCATCAATATATATAGGGTAGTAACCGGCTCCGAGATAGTGCTTTATGAGCACCTTGACCAGTGTAGTTTTGCCCGAATCCTCACAGCCAGCGATTAAAATTTTGTTCCCGCTCTTCTCAATATTCAGAAGCTCTTTCGAACTTATGACCTTTTGAGTGTCTATTCTCAAGTCAGGAAATATAAATATATCTTCTAATAGAATATTGTCTTTAGATGGATGATTGAGCTGTATGCCGGGATCGTTTAGAAAAATTTCAAAATTATCTCTTAGCTTAACCTTTTGCATAATGGTTTTTATTAGTATTAAAATTTATCCTGCTACGCATAAGATTATCGTGTCTCAGCTGCGGTTTGAAATAACATTTTAATTGGCAATAGCTGATAAGTCTATAATTATATGCTTTTCTTAGTAAATAACAAAATAACCGGGAATAATTATTCTGCACTACTTGTTATGTTATTCTTGCACTGGGAGGGTTTTATATGTTATGGGAGTTGAGGAAAGCCGAAAGAAACGGCTCTAAGCTACCTAGATAAAGAATTTGGTGTGATATTTAATACTAGCTCATGCATTTAATAAACCCAGTAATATAAATAGCCCTCCGAACCACAATCCAAACATCATCATACATATAGTTGCCATGATAGATAAGTATTCAAATTTAGTGGACCCGAAGAGCCTTACGCTATTTATTGATTCTGTCTGGTTCGGCTCTTCAATTCCAAACATTTTTATACTCTTTTTATAGTTTGAAACAATATTGTAATAGCTAAGACCGCAGCCGATAACGCAGATCCATAGCGCGATTGTTGCTGACTTGATATAGTATGTATCAATTACTTGCTCGAGTTTGCTATGAAATATAAGTATTGCGCCTAATGCAAGGACTGAGAGAATTGATAGTATTTTGATCAAATCAACTGTGGAATCATAGTAAGCATGTTTTTTTAGTTCAACCCTTCTTTGTTCCTTTCCTGATATAATGATTCCTCCTGAGTTAACTCCAACCATCGTAATTTTAACATTAATCTATAATCTTTATATGGACGATTTTTTCTGATCTATCCATTTCTTTGTTAAAGCTATCTCAAAAAATGATTGCGGGTTATAGAGGTCTTCTATTATATTGTAATTATATGCCCATAATGCTGTATTAGTATCTGTGGTAATATCCAGTATCTTTGAGAAGGTATGGTGAAACAGAATTATTTGTTATTGGTTCAACTTGTCCTAATATTGATGTTTTCCTGCGGAGAACAGCTAGAGAATCCCATTGAGGTATTTAATGAGATGAGGAGCTTTGCCTGCGCCGGGGATACGGAGGGATTTTATTCCTTTGTAGATAAAGCCTCTGTAGAAAAGAATTTTAAGAAAATGACCCTTCAGAAAATGAGAGTTAATACGATCAATGAAGAGGAAGGGGGAAACTCGGACCCCTATGCTATTAGAGAAATGATAGAGGTTGTAGTCCCAAATTTAATGGTATTAAAATGGGAGATTATGAGCCGGGAATTAAGGCTCAGTGAGGCGGGTTCCTTATGTAATATGGAGGTTGTTAGAGAGATTGAAGGAGAAAATGCCGTTGAATTAGTGTTTCCGGACGGCAAGAGATCCGCCTGGGGTTTTGAGAAACAATCGGGTGCATTGACCCTGGTTTCTATACTGGATAGAAAACCCTTTGACATTATTGATCAGGACTGGGGCTTTGAGCGCATAGTAAAAGACTCTGCCCCAAAACGGACTGAATCCTCAGCTATGGTTAAGAATAATGATGAGGAACTAAGCATTAATAAATCGGGCAAAGAGGATATTAAAAATAGCGATCCGGATGATATGGCAATGTTGCCCGAAGCTCCAGAGCGTGCAATACCCGAGCATGCAATAACAGATTTGCCCAATGGTAGGGATATCACGCTAGAAGGAAATAAAGGGCTTGATGATGAAGTTGTACGTTTAGAGGAGGAACGATCTAGGAAAAAAATTAGGGTTCCTGATGAAATGACTAAGGAGCGCGAAAACAAAGCACATGGCCAAGTTTATGTTGGGAGCTATGATGTTGGTAAAGCAAGATGGGGAATGACAAAAGAGCAAGTAATATCCGCTGAAGTAAAAACCCCCCTACTAGAGAAAGGAGATATGCTTAAATACAACGGCATGTATCAGGGTATGAGCGCTGAGCTTACATACGTCTTTTCGGCTAACAAGCTCGTGAGGGGCAGCTACAAGATAAATGAGAGCAGCGCTGATCAGATGGGGTACATACGAAATTACTTAAGGATTAAAGAGCTGCTTTCACTCAAGTACGGAGAACCTCTATTCGATCAAGAAACATGGGTGAATCCCTCCTATAAAAATAAGCCTGACCGCCGCGGATTTGCTGTATTTATAGGCCATTTGAGCTATAAAACAAAATGGAGCACAGATAGAGCGGATATGCTGCTTGAGCTAAAGAGCGGGAATTACGATATGTTATTTGAAGTTTTTTATAACTCGAAACAATAATTGTTAAAAAAAGGAGTACCAAATGATCACAAAATTAATTTCGATCCTTTTTTCCCTTATTTGAGTGCAGCTATATTTACGGTAATACTATATTCATAAGTGGAGGTTAGATCTGTTTTGCCAATTTAGTTAATGGTTTTTTAAGATATTGCACAGATTTCTTATCCCGCATGGACATTTTCCTGCCGTCATTGAAATATTTCTGAGGAGCTTATATAATCAAGGTAAGCGCTTGGTTCTAAGATGTGTATATTAAGTGGCTTGTATTTA
>PVMS01136587.1_pt1 | contig 12530 bp, 21 predicted proteins | sample 1853461 | NCBI WGS metagenome assembly PVMS01 (sample SAMN08582032, study PRJNA380276) | Marine sediment metagenome, whole genome shotgun sequencing project. | isolation source: ocean sediment barecode stripped | collected 2017
AGGCACTAATATTGATATTGCAATCACCAAAGAGAAAGCGGTTGAGTTAATTGAAATTCTTAATGGATTTTTAACCCCCAAAGACTAAGGAGAGATGAAGAGAATGGATATAGACGCACTAAGACAAGCACACGAAAAGCTGAAGCGAAAGAGCCAGAGGCAACGTGACCGCATAAAGGAGTTGGAAGAGGAGCTTAGAAAAGTTGGAAACTATCTTGATGAGTCGGGTAATTGTGGTAGAGATGCTCTTATAGTAGAGGATATTAAACAACTTTTCTTTTGTAATGATGATCTTTAAATTAACCCCCGCTAAGCTACAAGAGATTAACCAAAGACTAAGGAGTGGAAGAAGTACAAGATGCCAAAGATTATTTCAGAGAAAACCATGTTTTTTATTATGAGGTGCACTAGTGGAATGGTTAAAATTTTCATTTTCATAAGATCAAGGTGTTGTTCTATTTGTAATAAGCAATTTCTGTGCCTTTTTAAAGGTGCCCTTAGAATAGCGTAAGGAGCGAAGTGCGCAAAGTGGTAGAAAAGTATTTGCGCAATGTGTGCAAAGGAGAGATCAAAAAGATGAACTATCTCTTATCATACACTTGACTATTTCTTATCATACACTATAATAGTACTAGGATTTAACATTAACCAGAACCAAGGCAAATAAAATGATAAAAGAAACCCTAAAATATGCTGTGACACCAAAAAAAACATTCTGTTACGGTATCTTAAAGAGAAGAAAAAGAACCCAGTATTTGGATTCCTAGATATAGCTAAAAAATTTGGGATAATAAATGCCAGGGGAGAACTACAGAAAGGAGTGGCCTGGAAGTGGACCGAATCAGGGGTCCATAAAAGAAAACCCAATCAAACTGTAAAATGCACTCAGTGTAATAAAACCCAACATGATAGAGTATTCAATTGGATCAATGATGGGGGTCTTCAACAATGAGGGAGCTATACAGAAAAGATAAAGAGAAAGCTATCAAGGGTAAGCCATTAAAAGATTGGTCAAAAGAAGAGATAGATGATGCTTTCTTCGGGGTGTGTTTAGCTGCTAGGGAATATATAAGACTCACTACATCGAAATTCTTTAAGCACAAGAAAGAAATGAAGAAAAAACAGGGTCGGCATACATTTACCATAGCTGTTAAAACAGGGATTATAAATACTATACCCCATAAATATAATGAGTACTTCATTAAGCGAATGGATAGACTAATTAAACTGGCCAGAGCTTATGGCTATACAGTACAATTCTCAAAATGGAGAACTAGCAAGGAATATGGTTGGTATTTTATGAGGGAGGATGAATAATGGAATTGATTAAAACATTAATGATTGACAGGGTGCCAGTAGAACAGTTTGCCCAATTCAATGGTCTGATAATATACTCTGAAATTAAGGATTCTGAATCTATGGACGGTGGGGAAAAGTTATTTTTCACAAAGGGTGGTAAGGTTATTCAGATTTTGATTATAGAGGCTGACTGTGGTCAAAACATGGGGTATGTAAGTGAAGTCAAGTTTTCATCCCCAGGTGGTGAATAATGAAATCATTCTTATACATCCTAGTGGCATCATCAGGTTATTTGGGTCTTGGGTTTTATATATCTCATAGAGAAATACCAGAGCCTTGTGATTGTCATATACCCTTAGAATACTGTGAGCAAAAGGCAAAAGAATGTAATCAATATATAGCTAGACACCTTACTATCGGAGTAGATTAATGATAAGAAAGATAATAGAATACATTAAAGCTAAACTAATATTCACAGACCAAACCATCTGCAACTACTGTCTTAAACTTGAATGTGATTGTGATGAATATGGATTAACATCAAATAAGGATAATTAATTATGAACCTGGATAAATTAAAAGAAGAGATGCCCTACAAATGGAGAACCCAAAGTGTTAATCAATATAATACTATCCTTGTAGCATATATAGATGCTAGAGATGTAGAAGATGTTTTTGATACACACGTTGGGCCTGATAAATGGCAGTGTAAATACTCAATGGTAGGTGAGCAAATGATAAGCGATATAGGCGTATATTGTAATGACCAGTGGGTATGGAAATCTGATGGTGGAACCAAGACAGATATTGAAGGTGAGAAAGGACTTCTATCCGATTCATTCAAGAGAGCTGCTGTTAAATGGGGTCCAGGTAGATTCTTGTATAGACTAACTCCTATAAAACTCCCTTCTATTGATACTGGAAGGACTAAAAACAATAAACCAGTATATGCTCCAATGCATGATGTCAAAAAATACGGTGCTGTACAGGATGTTCCAAAAGGGATTATACAATGGGGGAAGGATTCCAATGGTAAGTTCAATCTTACACTACAGATTAAAGATGTGGATGCCTATGTGAATAAATTCCTTAAACCCTGGAAAGAAAATAAAAAGAAATAGGATTACTACTTGACTTATGTCTTATAGTACACTATAATAAAGGACAGGACTTAACAAATTAACCAAGGAAAACTAACCATGAAATCACGATATGTTACAATAATATCTTCAGTAAACGATATAAAAGATCGTATAATATATGATTGGATGACAGCGAAAGAAACAGAGAGAGTTTATCAAAAAGAAACGAATCTCTATGTTGGAAAGGGATATGGCCTATCCAAAGAAGATGAGTTTTATTGGAAGTACAGATCACGAGCAGAAACAGCTTCAGCTTGTACGTATATCTCAATAGGCAGACAAGCAGCTTGCAGAACTTTATGGGATACGATAACATTTTCAGAGAAAGTTTCTCCTCCAGAGCCACAATCTCCAGAAGACTTTGATTTCTCTCACATAAAAGAAGAAGATATTCCATTTAACAACGAAGGTGAATAAAAATGATATACACAAACAAACAGAACTTACCAGAAGCTTTATGTAATGCCCTTAAATGGGATGACTACGATCCAGGGCATGGAGACTACAGCCCATCAAGTTTAGGCAAGCCACCTTATATGGCCCATCTAGAAAGAACACACAAAGAGGAGCTTAAATCAGATGTCTCAGATAATGTATGGTTATTACTAGGGAAAGCTGCCCATAAGATAGTAGAGATAGGATCTGAAGGAATAGATAATAATTTTTCTGAAGAGAGAATCTATGTAGAATTTGAGAGTTGGATTATTTCAATGCAATTTGATAACCTATTCTTAGATCAAGCAAATGGTATCCTAGATGATTATAAAGTAACCAGTATCTATAAATTCAAACCAGATTACCAGGGAACCTTGCCAGATGCCCCAGATTGGGATGCACAGCTAAACATAGGAGCATACATTCTAAGAAAGAAATGGCTTACCTATGATGAGAAATCAAAAACTCTTGTACCAGGAGAGGGATCAATAGAGCTAAACAAACTGCGTATTCTAGGTATATGCAAAGATCACAAGCAGACTATGGCCCGAACTTCTAAAGAATATCCAAACCACCCTATCTGCACAAGAGAGTTCTCTATTTGGGATGACACGAAAGTAGAGGAATATATCAGAGAGAAAGCAGTGGCTCATGATATTTCTAAAGAGCAGAAGATAGAAGATGTTGTACCATGTACTAAAGAAGATATGTGGGCTACTGATGATAAGATAGCTCTTATGAAGAAAGGCAGGAAATCAGCAGTAAAACTATTCCCTTCAAGGAAAACATTAGAGAAATATATCGCTAATTACGAAATAGAGATGGGACCAAAGAAACACTATGAAGAGTTCAGACCTGGAGATAGAAAGAGGTGTGTAGGATATTGTGATGTAGGTAAGAATGGTTTGTGCCCTATATATAATAAATTTTTGGAGGATCAGAAATGAAGAATATTACAGAGAGATTAATAGAATTATCTAATCAATGTGACATGAATATTTTAGTGGCTGACAACCTAAATGAGAAGCTTTTCTTACAGGGAAAACAAACAGCTTACTTAGAACTACAAATTGAACTATTAAATTTAGAGCTAAAGGGGTAAACTGATGAATAACAATACAGGCGAAAACAATACAGGGGACAGGAACTCTGGGTACATTAACTCTGGGGACAGGAACTCTGGGTACAGTAACTCTGGGGACAGTAACTCTGGGGACAGGAACTCTGGGGACAGTAACTCTGGGCACAGTAACTCTGGGGACAGTAACTCTGGGTACAGTAACTCTGGGGACAGTAACTCTGGGTACAGTAACTCAGGGGACTTCAATTCAACAACACCAGATACAATAAGATGCTTTAATAAAGATGTTGATAGGGAGACTTGGGAACAGGCAGATAAACCACAGTTCATTTATAATGTAAACCCAAATATATGGGTGAATGAATCAGATATGACAGATGATGAGAAAGAAGAGTTCTCAAAGTTCCATGATAGAGGTGGGTATTTAAAAACCATTGAATACAAAGATGCTTGGAAGATTGCTTGGGATGATGCGAGCGAAGAGGATAAAACTCTATTGTCTAAGTTACCTAATTTTGATGCAGATGTGTTTGAAGAGATCACTGGAATAAATGTAAAGGAATCCAACGCAGAAGAATTTACTGTAGGTGAAATCGAAAAGCTTCTAGGAAAGAAAATAAAAATCATAAAGGAAAAATAATAAATGGAGGCTCTGAAAGAAGGTGATATCGTTCACATGGATGACCAAACCAAAGGGGAAGTGTTGTTTGTCTATAAATTCAAAGAGGTGGCTGTTGTGGAAATAGATGGTTCCGCTATGAATATACCATTAGATAGACTCAGTAAAACGAAATTTAAAATTCAAGAAGGTAAGTGAAATGAATGAAGATAAATCGATACTCCCAGATTTTGGAGCACAATCCTCTATGTTTTCAGAAGCAGATAACCCACATTTTAATGGACCAGATTATATACCAAAGTTAGACCACAAGAGGCTCACCACACAGAAAGACAGAATCAAGAGCCTGATGATAGATGGAACCTGGAGATCCCTATCTGATATAAGAGAAGCATTAGGATATCCAGAAGCTTCAATCTCTGCTCAACTAAGGCACCTGAAAAAAGGTAAATTTGGGGGGTATTGCCTGGAGAAAAGAAGAAGTAAGAATCAAGAAGGTTTGTTTGAATATAAAATTAGCTTATAGGAGTATATATGTACAAATGTGAATATTTTAAGAGCTATGAATGAGTGCCTCCACAGGTGTTAAAGGATAGAGGACAAAAAGCATGGGAACTATTAGATGAAAATCTATTAAGAACCATTGACAGCCTAAGAGAAGCGTTTGGACCGGCAACAATAAATGATTGGAAGTGGGGAGGTAAATTTAAGTGGTCTGGGCTTAGAAACCCACAAGCAAGAAAATACTATTCACCAACGTCTCAACATACTTTCGGTAGAGCAGCAGATATGAAGTTTAAAAATATCACTCCAAAAAAGATTAGGACAATTATTAGAAATGATCCTAGCTATTGGAAGGAGATGGGAGTTCGTTGTATTGAGAATAAAACAGTAACCTGGCTGCACATAGATGTCCGAAATACCATTGCTATAAAGTGGGTGAATCCTTGAATAATGTCGCGCATGATTTTGGTTGGGCCTTAGACCGAATGAGAGAGAAACGCAAGGTAAGTATTAAATCATGGAATCCAGATGTGTTCCTACAAATACAGAAACCGGATGAGAATAGCAAAATGTCTCATCCATATATTTACGTCACTTCCAGGTTTGGGACAGTTCCTTGGGTAGCTACTCAAGTAGAACTACTATCCTTAGACTGGACTTACAATTAATCAAGGAGAATACAAATGTCAGGATCATTAAATAAAGTAAGCATTATTGGGAATCTTGGGAAAGACCCAGAAATACGAACCACACCTTCAGGAAAGAAGGTAGCCAACTTCTCTGTCTGCACAAGTGATAGGTGGACAGATAAAGAAGGCAAGAAACAGGAATCAGCCCAATGGCATAAATTAGTAGCATGGGGTCCATTAGCTGAGATCATAGAGAAATACGTGAGAAAAGGAAGTCAAGCCTATTTTGAGGGAAAACTAGATTATCGCAAATACAAGGGAAAGGACGATATAGAGCGATATTCTACTGAAATCGTTGTTTCTGAGATGCAAATGCTTGGAGGAAAGTCGGCAGAGTCAGCACCTCAATCAAGTCAAGAATCTATGCCTATACCTCCAGACGATTCGGATCTGCCTTTCTGATCTAAAAACAACACTATTTTAAATTGCCTATAGAGCCTGAATAAAACTATTTTAGGCTCTATAGGCTTTTTTGGTTTGATGGTATTATCGATGGTAAGGATAAAGGGATGTCAGAAGTTACGAGAGAAGAATTTGATTATAAACATAAAGAAATAAGAGAAAATGTAAATAAACTTGGACAAACCATGAGAGAAGCGGTGAAAGATGCGAAAGAAACAGCATCAATCAACCTGAAAGAATTTAAGACTACAGACTTTAAAGAACATAAAGAATTGACAAGGGAAGATTTTAAATCTGTATGGAAAGCTATAGACAATATGCTTTTAAAAGTGGGCGTAGTCGTAACAATTACATCCTCCCTTGTAATGATGATCTTTAAATTCTTTCAGATGGAGTCAAGTAAGTAAATGAAATACGTGGTTAACAAAGCAAAAGAGAACCCTTGGTTATTACTGGTGCCATTATTGGGTTTAGGTAGTGGTGGGGCTGCTTTAGCAAAGTTTGGGGTGTTTGACCCACTTATAGCACCTATGCACAGCATTATATACCACCAGAAGATACAGATAAATATGGTAGACAGTATGACCTATGATGATGCTAAACATCATGCAGAAGAAGATATGATAGACGAGGGCTATTGGAAGCCAAGGGGAGCGAAATAATATGTCATTTACAATTCAAGCAGCTAGAAAAAGATTACCCACTAAGTATAGTGAAGGTTTAGGAATTTCATTCAACTCTACCTCTATCATTGATATGGCAGCAGGATCATGCAGAGATAGTACTGATGTCCTAGACCTGATTAATACTTCCACCAAAACTGCTAATGCAGCGAATACAGGAGCAGGGGGAGTAGATGTTGGAGGAGGAGTTGCAGCCGATACAATGTACGCTTTGTATGCTATAGGCGATACTACAAATGCAAGCCCAGTTGATGTCACCCTTTCGGCTAATCTAACCACTCCTAACCCTGGGGGCACTTACAATGTCTTTAGACTTTTAGGTTTTGCAGTGACAGATAGCAGTGGTGATTTCCTTAACTTCACTGAAACAAGAAACGGAATGGTGAGAAGAATAGAATACGATGTAGATAAAAATGAGACTAGAGTCTTAAATGGTGGATCTGCTACTTCTTTCACAGCAATAGACCTTTCTGATTTTATACCTCCCACTGCACAAGAATTCACTGCTTCTATTATATTGGTCACAGATAACCATAACAATTTCTTGGAAATCAGGCCAACAGGATCTACCCGTACAGACACTTTGTATAAACTTAATTTTCTAGATAATAATACAGGAAGAGATGGGAGGATTAATATGGATTTGTTATGCAGCACTTCTCAAAGTATTGATTATGAATTAACACAAGCCACTGACGAGGTTACAATGTCTGTTTTGGGATACACACACAGCATTTAAGGATATTATTATGATTGGAGTATTTAAAACAGAAACGATGAATTTGAAGAGATTCGGTGAAAATATAGATTTTGAAAATGATGGGTCATTCGATCCTGGCACAGAAACAATCCGAACAGATGTACCAAGAGGATCAAAGAGGAAAGTAAAGAATGGTGGAGACTATACTCACTACAATGGAACTGAATATGAAATCATAGCCAGAACGCCTTTCTATTTGAAAGAAAGAACTACTATCCTGAATGAAATATTTGCTGACTCTGAACCTGAAATACAATTGATAAGGCTTATGGAAGCATTTAATAGTTGGCCAGTTCTTCTTGCCTTACTAGATGGATACAATTATGTCCATGCCGAATTTATATTAGAAAAAGCATTAACAGCTACACATATAACAGCAGCAGATAAATTTATGATTGAAAGTAAATTCCCTGTTGGATGGGCAAGTCAAACTTAATAGGAATATAAAATGAATACAACTATAAGAAGAGAAGGAGCCGATCTAGTTATAGAGCTTACTGCTGAAGGTAGTGATGGAAACGGTGTTACATCAGGAATTACAGTAACAGGAACCGTTCAGAGAATGGGTGGATCTGATCTATATTGGAATTCTGGAACAAACGCTTTTGATTTAGGTTCAGAACCGGCAGGAAGTTCTCTTACTCATGTTAGACAAGGGCTATATGCTTTTCCTTTAACAAACGGAGCGGAATCAACTGAACAGTCTTATCGATTCCATTTTGTAGTTACTGGTAATCCAGAGGTAAATATAAACAGTACCAATAGCACTACTATCTGGGCTGCACCTAGTGACGCTACACTAGCTAATCAATCAACCATCATATCTAATATAGCTGCATTAAATAATATTTCAGCAGCAAATGTTTGGGCAGCAGGAACTAGAGAACTAACAGGTATTGGATCTTCTGGTATCTCTTCTCAATCTACACAGGATATAATAGGCACGAATGTAGGCACTCTTAATACAAACGTACCTGATGTCATATCATTAGCCAATATTAACACACAAGTAGATAATGGCTTATCTGATATATTCCTAGATCAACTAATCGCAAATGCATATAACTCAGCATCCCCTTCTGGAGCAGTAGATTCTCTATTGAATGAGATGACAGAGAATGATGGTGGGCTTACAAGGTTCACAGCAAACGCTTTAGAGCAAACGCCTGCCGGTGGATCATCACCCTGGACTGCTACTGATGTAGAACAAGCAAGGCATAGACTTAATCTCGATGGAACTCAAACTGCACCTACAATTGGTGGAGCAGCTAAGATGGCAGGTACAGATGCGACTCTGACTTTAAGTAGATTAATCATCGCATCAGACACACTTAATCAAGCAGCCTTACAGATAAGAGGAAACGGAAGTTCTAGTGGAATGGAAGTAACCGCAGGAACAACTACAGGAACAGCAGCTATATTTCAAGGTGCAGGTAGTGGTGATGGAATTTCAATAAATGGTGGGCCTAATGGAAGTGCAGCACTAAACTTACAAGGTGGATTTAATCAAGGTAATGGTCTTAGGATTCAATCTAGAGGTGGAAACGCTGATGCATTATTCGTTCAAGGTGATGGAACTGGAGATGGAGCTGCTTTCTTTAGTGGTGGCGGTGCTACTGGTTCTGGAATGAATATTCGATCATTATCTACTAATGGTGATGGATTGTTACTTGAATCAACTGGAACAGGTATTGATCTTAACGCTCCAGAATTTATAACAGCCGTTGACACTGAACTCACAAGTAATCATAGTGCCGGATCATGGAATAGTGCTACTGGTTTCGCTACAGCAGCAAATCAAACTGCAATGCAATCAGATGTGACTGCCATTAAAACTAAGACTGATGCGTTACCTTCACAGTATAAGAAGGGTGTGGCATACAGTAACTTCTCTACATTCATAGTTCTATCCAGTGATAGTAAAACACCAGGAGTTGGTCTTACTGTAACAGGTCAAATTCAAAAGGATGGTGGTTCATTTGCTGCCCTCACTAATTCTATAACCGAGATTGCTCTTGGATTCTACCGAGTTGATTTAACAGCAGCCGAGATGACAGCCGATACCATTAACCTAGTGTTCTCAGCTACAGGTGCTGATGACAGATCCATGACTATTTCCACTAACGCATAATATGGCTAATCTAATTATATGGGATACTGGAGGGTTACCGTCAAACCCTTATAGTACATCAGGTGCTTCTACAGTATCTAATTATAATTCTTTTAGTTTTGTATCATCAGCCTATATATTTGATCTTAGAGTGATGAACAAGGCTATCAGTGAGAGTGGTGGTACAGCTACAAACTCTGATGATCTAGGGGCTATCAGCTATGCCTATAATGATATGCTGACTAATAACGGCAAGACACTACTTCCATTCGGGTGAGAAAGAAAACCAATCCTCTGCTTAACATGAGTCGTATCATAACCTTTCAATTGACCGGCAGAATACCAAGCAAGAAGAATAATAAATCGATAAGGTTTAACCGTAAGACTAAGAAGCCTTTCATCACCAGTTCAGATGATTACAAGAAATGGCATGGGTATGCTTCACTACAGATTAACACACAGAAGACCGATATAAAGAATATCAAGTTCCCAATTCAGAAATGTGAGTATATAGAAGTTACCCTTTACTATGGGACTAAGCATAGAAGTGATAACACAAACAAGGCTGAATCTGTGCATGATCTATTAGTGGATATGGGTGTTCTACAGGATGATAACTGGCAGATCACAGGTCCAACTACTCAGATACCAGAGTATAGAGAGAAAGATCCTGGTGCTCAGATAGTGATTGGTGTTAAGGAGTAGTCTCTTGCCCTTCAAAGAAATTTATTAACGAGCCTATTTGTGCCTGAGTAATTCCTGATGCTGCTAGTTCAGAAGGAAGCTGACCCAGTACTCTAAGAGACGATAAATCAGCTAGATTAGAAATACCTGCTGCTGCCCTTGGTGATATTACTTTACCTAAAGCGTTTTTTCCTCTAGGCACAGATAATGCAACCTTACCATCTACTGTGGTGAAATCATTCTTTCTGAACTCAGAAGCAATTTTAGCTAGGTTACTTTCTTTGGAGAAATCAGTTCCAAACACTTCATCAATTTCTTTAAGTGCTCTTTGCCTAGCCGACTTGTTCTTTCCGAAAAGAGTAGCTACAAAAGTCTCTTCACTACCTAACCTAAGTTTAAGTTTATCTATAGCCTTCAGTTTTTTAGCTAATGATTTCATGTTCTTCTCAAATACTTTATCACCTGATTTAACAGCTTGAGTTAGCATCTCATTTGCCATAGAAGTTCTAATTTTAATTAATGATTTGTTTATTTCTTTAAGCCCTGGTTTTTCAGTCCAGTCTATTAGATCATCAATCATGTCTCTTTGATCTCGAAACAAAGTAGCAGCAGCATCTCGATTAAATACTTGCTTGCCCTTGGTTGTGATAGTTGTTCCAGGTGATTTAATTTCACCTCTTATCTGTTGACCAGGAATATTTTGAGTTTGAGGTTGGGTTCTTAATTCTGGGCTTACCTCTCTTCCTCGTGACGATATGGTTGTTGGCTGAGTAGTTGATTTAGGTTGTATGACTCTTCCCATATTATCTGTTTTCTTAGCAATAGTTTTTCCAGGTATAGTTTGAGTTGTTGGAGGAAGCATTACTCCCTCTTTAGTTACTCTACCAGGAATATTTATTGTAGTGGGTGAAGTAGCTGCTGCTTCTTGAGTCACCTTTCCAGGGATCCTTTGCGTTCCACCACCAACTATACGACCACTACCAACATCATCAAGTAGGTTCTCTAATTTAGTTATAGCTGCTCTATTTGTTTTACCACCGAGTTTCTTTAAATGTGCTATCTCAGTGTTAATTGTTTTGATAGTTTGTTTTAGTGGAATAGGGGGGAGCTTCTGAAGACTTTCCTGTATGAGTTGATTCTCAGGGAAAAACTTCTCTGGCTTATCAAATACAAGACCCTTTAGACGTTGACTAATCTCATCTGCCTTACCAACAAACTTCTCAAGTTCTGCAATATCACGAGAGCTGCCTTTCTTTATAAATTGAACGGCATCTTCAGAGAGAGCAGTAACATCCTCTACGAACCTCTGTGCTGTAGCGATCCCAGACTTAGCAGCTCTTTCAGCAACCTTCAATCCTTTCTTTGCGATACCACCAACAAATAGAGTTGGACCCTCTCTCATTACGTCTGAGGTTATAGTGGACAGAAGATCTCGCTCTTTGCCTTCATCTTTTAGAGCTTGAAATTCGGCCATCCTTGCAAGCATCATCCTCTGTGATAAACTTCCTGGCTCTGCTCTCTGCGCTGCATCAGCAAATTCTTGTATTTTATTATCAACATTAGTTGATTCTTCAAACTTTTCTATTTCTGGTTGCAATGCAGCAGACTTAGGATCGGCTATATCAAATCCCCTAAGCATACCTAAAAGTCTAGTGGGAAAAGTAGAAGCATCAATACCTGCCTGTAGAGTTCTTTTGGCAAATGACTTAACATCCCCCATCTCCATACTAGTAGAAGTGGGGAATACTGTTCTAGCAATTAACCCCTTCTCTTCTTCCGGTTCTAATCCAGATGGATCAATATCAACCGATTCCAAACCACTAATATCAATAGAGATTCCCATTATTTACCTTCCAGTTGCTTTCTGACATTCTTGATGTTTGCTTCTGATGTCTTGCTATTATTTTCTTTTAGCCATTTCTTGATATCAGCATCAGATGATTTAGAAGTTAGCTCAGTCTTTACTTCTTTAGGCTCATCATCTCTTGGCTTATCTTCACTTGGCAAGGATTCAGCCGTTATGCCTCCACCTGACTTTACCCTTTCTAGTTGTTCATCAGTCAATAGCAATTGCCAGGTTTTTAGTGTGTCCTTTCTCTGATCTCTGGAAATTTTCATACTC
>PVMS01151408.1_pt1 | contig 12529 bp, 12 predicted proteins | sample 1853461 | NCBI WGS metagenome assembly PVMS01 (sample SAMN08582032, study PRJNA380276) | Marine sediment metagenome, whole genome shotgun sequencing project. | isolation source: ocean sediment barecode stripped | collected 2017
ATAAAGTGGCGACAGCACAGCGGCGCCAACCGTGTTGACGGCGAAGACGAGGCCGAGCTGCGCCCTCGTGATCCCGAGGTCCTCGATGAAGACAACCGCGAGGATTCCGAGGGAGAGAGCCACGAATGTCCCCACACCCATCGTTGAGAACAGCAATCCTGTGAACACTCCGCGACGCCGCGACTCGATGATGGGCATGCCAACAGTATGGCTGGGCCGAGGGGCCTCGGAACGAACCGTCACGAGTCGTCGACAACACTGCCCGCATATTCTTTCGTGCTGATGGGATACGACATCGACGACAATCAGGTACCACTTATCCGAAGCGGGACTGGTACGTGTGGGCGGACCCATGTGCTCGTTCGGTGAAACTGATCTATGAGAGCCGCAGACGTCGACTCAGACGACTGCAGGGATATGGCTTGCCAGATCGTCGAGAAGCATCCGTTTTGGAACCACGATGGTGGCACCAAGAGCCTTGTATCGATTCTGTTTGATGTCGTCTGGATCGGCGCCGAACGCGACAACAAATGCACCCGCTGTTGCCAGATCAGAGATGATCGAATCGACATCCCCTTCATCGATGTCAATCAATCCAATGGACACGTCCTCCGCGGAGGGGAGTCTGAGCACACGATATCCGAGCGCATCGAGCTGGCTGAGGAACAGAGGTGAGTCCACATCGAAACAACGGAGACCTGCCGTTGGTTGAGCAGCGAACGCCTGGGCCTTGGCAATCCCCCACCTGACGTGGGCCTCGTGCGCCGTAGCCCCGAGTATGAGGGATGACCCAGGCGACAGTGCGTATCTGTCCCATGGAAGCAACTGTCGTTGGTTCGGATCAACGTGGGGCGGGTCGACCCCCGCCACGTCCAGAGCACGATCGACGGGACGTAGCGCCTCCCTGAACAGCTCCAGGGGACTGCGCGACGCAAGGCCGGGTGTCATCGCCTCAAGGGAGGAGAGCAGTCCATCGAGCACACCGGTTCCAATGACGATGCCATCAGCGATTACGGGTTCCATCTCGATACCGCGCTCGGTGAGTATCCCCGCCACGTACTGCGGGTACGCAGCAACGAAGGACTCTCTGATACCGAGCGGATGTCCTGTCATGAGTCGCACGATATAGCGACGTCCTAAACCATGCAACGCCTAGCATCCATGCTCTCAGAACCAAGGGATATCCATGCGCAAGTACGTTCTCGCCTTTTTCGGTCTGGCATTGCTGCTTTCGGCGTGTCGCATCGAATCCAACATCATTCTCGACATCAACGAGGACGGATCGGCAACAGTGGGAGCGGAGGTCGGCTTCGACGAGGAGATGCTCGACCTCGTCAGCCAGAGCGGCGGCGACCCCGAGGACCTCCTCAGCGATCTACCGAGTTTGGACGGGGAGGACGTTGAGCCCATAAACCGTGTCGAGGGCGACATGACCTTCTTCGGATTCACGACGAAGGTTGAGGACCTGTCGACGTATGACTTTGCAGGCCTCCAGGGGGAGACATTCTCCGAATTCATCTATGAGCACGACGACAGCTCGTCCACACTCACAGCGACTGTGGACGCCACGGGTATCGGCGACTTCGGCGATGGCGAACTCCCGATTGATCCATCAGAAATCACCGCAGACCTCTTCTCCGCACGCGTGCTCGTGACAATGCCAGGGTCAGTCACCGAGCACAACGCTGACGAGGTGACAGGGGACGGAACACTTGTGTGGAACCTGCCGTTGAGTGGTTCGGTGGACATCTTCGCGACATCGACATTCGGCAATACGGCGCCGACCTGGTTCTGGTTCGTCGTGGGCGGAATCCTGATCATCGGAACCGGCGCAGCGATAGCGGTCGTGATGATGTCCCGAAAGAACTCGGAGAGTGCCGTCGCGGCGGCAGCGGCGAGCTACCAGAAGCCGGAAGAAGAGCAGACAGACGAGGAAGCATCAGGTGACAGCAGCCAACCGGATGAACAGCAGTCGGATGTCAGCACTCAGCCAGAAGAGCAGACAGATGTCGGCAGTCAGCCAGAGGAAAAGGCATCAGAGGGCAACGACGAGCAGACTGAAACCTGACAGCTCCCTATCGAGTCAGCACCTGGACCGCCACGAGTCCGAAAGGTCCATCGATGATCCCGATACCGGCCCTGCGAAACTGTTTGTCGACCTCGTGGGCTGCCTCTTCGGAGGACGAGAGCGTGGATTCACCAATGTCTGGTAGCGGGATCGGAAGCGTGCCGGCGGCAAGCCTCGAACCAACCATCTCGTGAAGCGCGATCACGGTTGCGAATACGCGCTCACCGCTCACCGACGACACCGTTTCCTGAACCATGTCGTGCGGCTCGACGATTCGATGACCAACGATGGATGAGCCAATCGATCCGTCAACCGCCGATCGAACGCTTCGAGGCATCGGTGCTGCTGAGAGCAGCGTTGTTCCCAAAGCCACAATCAGTACGGCATATCCTGCACCGACTGCCGCGCCACCCAACCGGTTGGCAATTGTGGTGCCTGGCACGAGCTTGAGAGTCGTCGAGACAAGGCGCGCAACAAGGGTACCACCGATTACGAGGCCGAGGAAGAGGACAACACCAGTAAAGATTCGTGCGACCTCGAAAGGGATGTTCGCCATGCCGGCGATGATCGAACCCACGACGGGTGAGAACCTGACAATCACGGCCACTCCGACTATCAGTACAACGACCTCAGTGGCCTCACGCAGAGCACCCCACAGCCATCCTCTGACCACCAAAGAAGCCGCGACAGCTGCGACAATCAGATCGTAGACAGGCACGTCAGCCGGACTCGTCCTCGAGATCCGATGACTCCACTGTGGCGATATCAGCAGCGGGTTTGTCGGTTTTTCGTCGGAGCCGCGGCGGATCCGGTTCCTCGAACATCGCCTCAGAAGCCTCTTCCCACGTCTGATGAAGCACACGAGTTCTCCACCAATGCCCCAGCAGGATCTTGATCGAAGCAACAACCGGAACAGCGATGATCACGCCCCACAATCCCGCCAATGCGCCTCCGAGTACAAGTGAAAGCAGAATGACGGCTGGATGCAACCTGACTGTTGCCCTGAGGACGGAGGGCGAAACGAAGTTGTTGTCGATCTGCTGGACTATCACCGCAACAACCACTGCCCATATCGCTGTGGGCAGGTCAGCGGTCGTGATCGCAACCAGAACTCCGAGGATCCCGCCAACCCAGGGGCCGAGCAGGGGAACGATGTTCAACAATCCGCCGACGAGTCCAATGAGCAACCAGAATTCAAGTCCGATCAGCCGATACCCGAACGACAGCATGACCCCAACAATCACCGCAACGACGAGCTGGCCGCGAAGGAAGCCTCCAAGGGCAGCGTTCAGCTGTCTACCGACGAAGGACGCCTCAGCGCGTTTGTCCGGCGGGAACACGTTCACGAATCTGTGTTGTACCGAGGGGAGATCGATCAGGAAATAGAACGCCAGCACCGGACCAACGAGGAAGATCAGGATGAATTCGAAGATACCTGATGTGACACCACCAAGACGATCGGCCAGCAACGAAATCAGCGTACTTCGGTTCTCCGGATCGTTTATGTAGTCGACCAACTCGCCGTAATCGATGATTGCAACTCCATCGAAACCCGCAGACGCAAGAATGCCCTCGAGATCCTGAGCGGTGTTGTCGTAGAGGGAGGGAAACGTTTCGACGAAGGCCTCGGCCTGAGTCCTGATGTCAGGGAAGATCACGATTGCGAGTAACGCCACGCCGGAGAAGAACACGAGGAACCCGAGGATTGCACCGAACACTCTCGGCACGCCTCGATCCGCGAGCCAGTTCACGAGCGGGTTCAGAATGTAGATGATGACCAACGCCAGGAGGAGGGGGGCGAACACCACTCGTCCCTCGACCAACACGTAGAAGGCCGCCACGATCAGCAGCATCAGGCCGATGATGGACCATGAGAAGATCCCTACTCGGCGAACAATGGTTCCGAATTCGTTCTCCCCCATCGGAAGTGAGTGTAACTGGGAACGACATACGACATACGACTCGCCGTCGAAGTCGTATGTCGTGTTGGAGCTGGCGATGGGACTCGAACCCATGACCTGCCGCTTACAAGGCGGCTGCTCTGGCCAAACTGAGCTACGCCAGCAGAGGTGTCAACGAGTAGGTCAGGTTAGCCAACCTCGCACCCGAGCGACTTCGTAACTGGCAAGGGCTGCGGCCACCGAAGCGTTCAGACTCTCGGTTCCGCCAACCATTGGAATGTGGACAAGGACATCGCAACGCTCGGATACCAATCTCGATAGCCCCTCCCCTTCGGCCCCTATACACAGAGCCACCGGTTGTCCAAGAAGATCGAGTCCAAGTATCGACCGCTCGCCACGGCCATCGAGCCCGACCTTCCACACATCGAGCTGATCCAGGCGCTTCAGTGCATCAGCGATCGAGGACACCACGACGATCGGCAGCTTCTCGAGTGCGCCAGCTGCGGCCTTGAACGCCGTTGCCCCAATCGGTGCACTCCTACGTTGGGAGACGACGAGTGCCGTCATCCCAGCAGCGACCGCTGATCGAGCGGCCGCACCTATGTTCCTTGGGTCCTCGACATGGTCCAGCACGAGCAATGCAGGAGTATCCGATAGCGCAACGGCGGCCTTGATCGAAATCGGCGTGATCCCCCGCGCACTCGCCACGACGCCCTGAGGTGAGTCCGTGGCAGCAAGCGCCCGGACGTCGTCAACGACGCTAACGGGCACGTGTTGTGCTTGGGCCATCTCGACCAGGTATGCAACATCGGGTCTCTGCATCCTGCGCTGCTCAACGGAGAGCGATAGCACGCGCTCGGTCTTGAGCGCAGCCTCAACGGCGTGGATACCCTCGAGCTCAGTTCCGATGCCAGCGTGCGCCATCTGCCGTGTCCTCAATCGTGATGCTGAGATCCGCCAGTCCATCTCTTATGGCGTCTGCGGTGTTCCAGTCATTATCAGCCCTTGCCCTGGCTCTGAGCTCGAGCAGAGAATCCACGTCCCCATCCTCGATCCCGAACGTTGCCGCCAATGCTGCGACTGACGCGGTGTCCTCCTCAGCTGTCTCGGCGATCACTAGCCCGAGAACACCGGTGATCTCATCGAAGGCTGCCGCAAGGTCCGGCACGTCCGCACCGGCGTCAAGCTGGGAGTTGCCATCTCTTACTGTGTGGAAGAGCACCGCGAGCGCACCAGATACGTCAAGATCGTCGTCCATTGCCTTCTTGAACCGCTCCATCGTCTCGGCTCGCGCCGGGCTCTCCACCGTGTCGCCGACACGACGCCTGAACGCTCTCAGCCGCGCCAGGCTCGCCTCAGCATCGGCCAGGGCGGACTCTGAGTACTCGAGCGGTTTGCGATAGTGGGTGCGCAGATAGAAAAGGCGCACTGCCACAGGATCCCATGCATCGAGCGCACCAGCCAACGTCACCACATGCCCGGTTGATTTGGCCATCTTCTCGCCCGAAAGGTTGAGCATCCCGTTGTGTATCCAGTAGTTGGCGAACGTTCTGCCAGTGCCTGCTTCAGACTGCGCGATCTCATTCTCGTGGTGGGGGAAGATAAGATCCGAGCCACCACCATGAATGTCGAAGGTATCTCCCAAATATTCACGCGCCATCACCGAGCATTCGATGTGCCAACCTGGTCGGCCGTCGCCCCACGGTGATGTCCAGTGTGGCTCGCCGGGCTTTGCGGCCTTCCAGAGTGCAAAGTCGAGCGGATCGTGCTTGCGATCGTCAATGGCCACCCTCTCGCCGGATCTGAGGTCTGCAACATCCTGTCCCGAGAGCTTCCCATATTCAGGAAATGACCGAACCGCGAAATAGACATCGCCTTCCGCTGCGTAGGCATGGTCGGAGACAATCAACGCTTCGATCGCCTCGATCATCTCCTCGATGTAGTCCGTTGCCTTCGGCTCAGCGGTGGGTGCGAGGTTCCCCAAACGCATGTACGCATCATCGAATGCTGCTGCAGCATCGATCGCGACCTGCTCCGTGGTTACTCCCATCTCGATCGCCCGATTGATGATCTTGTCATCGATATCAGTGACGTTTCTCACGAACTCGACGTCGTAACCGAGCCACATCATATACCTGCGAAGCACGTCGAACACAACTGCCGACCGTCCGTGCCCAAGATGAGGTTCAGACTGGACGGTCGGACCACACAAGTAGATCGACACCCTGCCCTGGTTGGTAGGGACGAAGGGAACCGTCGCGCGCGCAAGCGTGTTGTACAACTGCATGGCCTTCATGGTACCCAACGACGAGTCCGCCAACTACTCTGGCTTCGATGATCGTATCTCCGCTTGGACCAGGACCCCTTGTGTACGCCCACAGAGGTGACCGCTCCCGAGCGGCGGACAACACCATTGAGGCCTACGTACTGGCCGTTGAGGCCGGAGCCGACGGAATCGAACTGGATGTTCGCCGTACGAGCGATGGCGTTCTGATCGTAAGCCACGACGAGTCCTACCCGAGTGTTGGAGCTTTGTCCTCCCTCGAGTTCAGCGCCCTGCGCGAACTCGCGCCCAAGGTGCCAACATTGAGAGAAGCAATGGACTCGATTCCGCGCGACGTATTTGTCAACGTGGAGATCAAGAACTTCCCCCATGAGGATGCCTTCGATGAGGACCGCACAATCGTTGACGAGGCAATTGGGGAGCTCCAGTCGTATGACGAATCAAAGCGGATTCTCATGTCCTCGTTTGATCCGGTGTCGATGCAACGAGTCGGACAGGTCGCACCCGACGTTCTTCGTGGCCAGCTGGTGCTGGCTTCCGTGCCGCTCGACGGCGGCGTGGCAACTGCACGAGAATGCAAGATGGACGCCATCAACCCGAACATCATCCATGTCGCGACCGATACAGCCGCCATCATGGAGACATTGACAGAGGCGAACCTCAGAGTTGTCGTGTGGGGCGTCAATTCACCTGAAGATGTGGCATTGATGGCAACCGCAGGTGTGGACGCCATCATCACCGACGACCCTGGTATGGCACGAACGGTGATCGATCATCTGTAGACAGTGGCGATCGCCTGAGAGGCCAGTCCTGCATCTGTCCCGATCCAGCCCAACCCATCCGTTGTCGTTGCCTTGACAGAGACTCGTTCAATCTCGATCGCCATCGTATCCGCCAAGCACCGACGCATCTGCTCTCGATGAGGCGCAATGCGAATGCTCTGGACGATGATCGTGAGATCAACCGAGCTGACTGAGTACCCGGCTGACGTCACTCTCGCCATGCACATGCCCAGAAGTTCGAGAGAGTCAACGCCTTCCCACTGTGGATCGGAGCTCGGGAAGTGAGTTCCGAGGTCCCCATCGGCAACCGCACCGAGAAGGGCGTCACAAACCGCATGGGTTGCGACGTCCCCGTCAGAGGTCCCCAAAACCCCGACGTCATGCTCGATCGCGACGCCAGCGAGCACGACAGGGCCATCGCCGCCGAATCTATGGGCGTCGTAGCCAACGCCGGTGCGTACGTCATTCACGGTCAGCAGCTGCTCTCAAGTGGGCATCGGCGAGTACAAGATCCTCAGGGACAGTGATCTTGAAGTTCATTGGGTCACCCATCACCTGGACAACGGTACCGCCGAGTCGCTCGACCATCGCGGCATCGTCGGTCGCATCGAGCTGATCGGCTGCATGAGCGTCCCTAAGTACCGAGAGTCGGAACGCCTGGGGTGTTTGAACCGAGACGAGAGTCGAGCGATCGACCGTCTCGAGCACAGATTCCCCGTCTACGCGCTTGATGGTGTCTGCCACGGGTACGGCCGGAATCACTCCATCAACATCTCCGACCATCGACCGTTCGACGACCCGTGCAATCACCTCGGCGGTAACGAGGGGTCTCGCGGCATCATGGATGAGCACCCACTCGGTGTCTGGTGCGACGGCAGCAAGGCCAATCGCCACTGAGTCTCTCCGACGAGGCCCACCGGGCAGACCGCCGGGAACATCACCAACAACAACTACCTGATCGGTTCCAGCGGCAACGAACGCGTCCACCGACCGCTGCCAGAGTTCGATATTGGCCAGCAGAGCCCGGTGTTTCGGTCGTCCGAAGCGCGTCCCCGAACCGGCGGCGACGATGACCGCTGTTGTCCTCATCGGGCACAACCCCGCCGGCGCATCAGGCGTCGTCTGGCGGTTCGGCCTGGGGAAGAGCCCTGTCGAGCTTCTCGATGGTCTTCTCCTCCGAGAGCGCGAGGCTGAACTGCAGCTCTGAGACAATGATGAGTCTCGCCTTTGCGAGCATTCGCTTGAGCGCGGGTGAAATACCCTTCACCTGCTGGGCGTAGGTGAGGTCCCGCACAACCTCGGCAACCTGGAAGATGTCACCCGAGTTGATCTTCTCCGTCAAGAGCTTGTACCAGCGGCTCCAGTTGGCTCCAGCCTCCTGTGGTTCATCCTTGAACGTCGCAAACACCTGTCGCGCCTTGTTCTTGGAGATCACGGGACGAACGCCGCGCTCGATCGCATTATCAACAGGGACGCGCAGTGTGAGTTGATCGGTGGCCACCTGAAGCACGTAGTACTCCTGCTTCTCGCCTGCGAACTCGATCTTCTCCCTTTTGATGATCGTGGCTGCGCCATGGTGGGGATATACGACCTTGTCTCGGACCTTGAAGGGCGCCTTCGCCTTCGTCTTGGCAGGCGCTTTCTTCACAGCAGCCTTTTTGGGCGCCGCCTTCTTCTTGGCAGGCGCCTTCTTCACAGCAGCCTTTGAGGCTGCGGCCTTCTTGGGCGCTGCCTTCTTTTTGGCAGGCGCCTTCTTAGCGGTGGTCTTTTTTGTGGCCACGAAACCTCGTAAGTCGTCGGAATCGGTGATTGTACAACGGTTGGAGCTATGGCGTCCGGTCAGTCGATCCCGGCGGGAATCGACCCGGTTCCGTTGGCCGGGTGAAGGTAGGAGAGAATCGTTCGTGCGCGAGCCTTTCCAACGCCCTCGACCCTGGCGAGATCATCAGCTGACGCACTCATCAGCTTCTCATACGATGTGAAAGCCCTGAGAACTGACTCGCGGACCGCGTCGGGCAGTCGTGGTACACGGGCAATAGCGCGTGCTCCTCTCGGTTGCGCATGTTCGTCGAGCAGAGCGAGGCTCAATGTCTCGGCAACAATCTCGGACTCGTACAGGCCGTCCTCGGTGAGCGCATCTAGCTTCGTGAACACAGAAGAGCCCTTGCGTGGCTTGCGTTTCTGATAGTCGAAGTTTACCAGCTCGGCAATTTCGGCGACGCTTCCCGTCAGGTCGGCACTCTGCATTGAAATCAACGAAGCGGCATCGCCGAGTTCGGCCGCAATGACTTCGAGACCCGCTGCAAGTCTGCGAATCACGCCAGCACGTTGCACGACAGCCACGACCTCGCGCATGGAAACAACATCGTCCGCCTCATACCGATTCAACCGCTGTACCGCATCGTTGAACTGGCCCCGCAGTCGCTCCATCGCCTGGAGACGCTGATTCGCTTCAGCGAGGAGCTCAGTGACGGATTGGAGGGAGAATCGAGCGTCACCCGAATACACAACCGCCATCAAATGCGCTTCTTCAGACACCGCAAGCACAGGGAGTCCTGTCTGTCTCGCCAGCCGCTCCGCGGTACGGAATCTCGTACCTGTCTCCGCTGTGGGAATCGTCGGATCGGGGATGAAATGCACATTCGCCCTGGTGATGGTCCCGAGCTCGTCGTCAAGGACAATCCCACCGTCCATCTTGGCCAACTCGGCGAGCCGCTGGGCGGTATAGGGGACATCGACGAGATCGAATCCCCCTGTGCAGACGTCGTCCACTTTCGGACCGGCACCGAGAACGACAAGAGCGCCCGTTCCCCTGCGCATGATCAGCTCGACAGCCTCTCGAAGATCCGTGCCCGGAGCAAATCGTCTCAGAAGGTCAATGGGCGCGGAAACGTTCGGTGTCATCGAACAGCAGGCTAGGTGACTGCCGGACAATACGCGTGGCTCTGCGCTCCGGTCGGCGATCTTGACAGTGCCATATCGTCTGTTGTCGAGGCCAGACGCGAGCAATGCGTCGGTTACCCTCATGACCCCGGAATCACGGTCGATGATCGGTCCGGCCGAGATCCTCTCAACCTCCGAACGCCTCAGTGCCGGCCGCGCGACTGGGCGCACATCGCCGGTCAGTCCCACTTCACCCCAGGCAGCGGTGCGTCCAAGCGGTATGTCCAAATACGCAGACGCTATTGCGAGCGCCAGAGGGAGATCGGCAGCAGGTTCGGTGACCCGGATACCTCCCATCACGCTGACATACACGTCGAATCGCCGCAGCGGAAGCGACAGATGACGCTCGAGAACACCGAGGATCTGATGCACCCGCGCTGGCACGAGGCCCGTGATCGCTCTACGGGGCTGAGGAGCCTCAGCCTTGACCACGAGTGCCTGAATCTCCACAACCAGAGGACGCTTGCCCTCGAGCATTGGGAAAAGCACAGAGCCAGACGCTGTCTCGTCACGATCGGCAACGAGCAGACCACTCGGGTCTGGTATCTCGACAAGGCCTGCCGGCGACATCTCGAAGACGCCCACCTCGTTCACCGAACCAAACCGATTCTTGATCCCGCGCAGAAACCGAAGGTCTCGATCGATCTCGCCTTCGAGATACAAGACGACATCGACCATGTGCTCGAGTGTCCGAGGACCGGCGATGGAGCCATCCTTGGTTACGTGGCCGACCAGGAAGACAGGCGTACCGGTCCGCTTTGCGTACTCGATCAGACGAGCCGCTGATTCGCGGACCTGGGTCGTACCGCCTGCAGTCCCAGCAACATCGGTGGCCGATATCGTCTGGATCGAATCGACAATCACCGCGACAGGGTCGAGACGGCGCGCACATTCAATAATGCTATCCACATCGTTTACGGAGGCAATCGAGACGCCATCCGAGCGAATACCGACTCGTCGTGCTCGTATCTGAACCTGGTGGAGCGACTCCTCGGCTGTTGCCACGAGCACGGTGCCCGAGTCGCCAGCCAGATGATCTGCCGCCTGAAGCAGGAGCGTGGACTTGCCTACGCCCGGCTCGCCCCCCACAAGGATCGCTGCACCCGGAACGATCCCGCCGCCAAGCACTCGATCGAGCTCACCCAGGCCGATCGCACAACGATCAGACGGGTGGAGCCGCTCACCAGTTGCGCTCACAACTTCGACGGTCGGCTTCCCTCTGTCGCCATTGAGAGCATCCTCTTCGCAGAGAGCTTCCTGTTTTCTGCACTGCGGGCAGAATCCCATCCATCTCGGTGATCGATACCTACACGAGAGACAGGAATACATCAGTGTCTTGTTTCCAGCACTACCTTTCATGCCACACACGGTAGGGCGCCGGTGTGACAGGTTATGACCGACGAATCAGGACAACCACCACGGTCACAAGCACGAGGATGAGTACAGTCAGGGCCGCCACGGAGAACGGCGTCCACGGTTCTGCAACTCGTATCGCCATGAAGTACATCATTCGTGGCACAATACCGCACAGACAATCAGAAACAGCCGTTCAGACACGAGCGGAGACGAGGACCCGACATGCAGGGTGACGACAACAATAATCAGTTCGACGACCTGTTCGAGCCGTTCGAGCTTCCTGAGACTCCACCGACTGACACGTCATCCGATGACGACATCACGGAGACCTTCGACCCTCAACCAGCAGCCATCACGACGGAGCAGACGGGAGAGCAACCGGTACATCACGACCATGTTGCCACCACGACCGGTGGTAGCTCGACGGTTACATGTCCCTCCTGCGGCGCGCTGAATCCAGAGTTCAACCACCACTGCGAACGGTGCGGATCCCGACTGAGTCAGGATCCGATGCCGATTGCTCCCGCTCCCGCCGCTCGATCGAGCGCAGGCGGAAGGGCACTCGGGGTACTCGCAGCAGTCGTACTCGTTGTGGCCCTCGTTGCCCTCACAATGAACATATTCCGAGGCGGCGAAGCTGACGTTGCTGGCCCGGAGACGGATCCGTCCTCAACGACCACAACCGTGCTCGTACCCACGGTTGAGATCGCCGCCGCATCGGCAAGTGCAAGCTCCCAGGTTGCCGATTCCTTCGGGCCAGAGAACCTGATCGATGGCAACCCAGAGACACGATGGAACGACGACAGCCAACGCGGAGTTGGCGCATGGCTCGAGTTCACATTCGCCACGCCTGTCCAGATCCGTGAGATCGAACTGCAGAACATCACGGACAACGAGAGTTTCAAGCGGAACTACAAGATCCAGGGCTACACCATCACGGTCAACGATCTCAATGTGCCCATAAGTGGGCGGCTTGCGAACTCGAATGAACCACAGACGGTGAAAATCGCAAGTCTCGAGACCATCACGCTGCGCATCGAGGTAACGACCACGCACCCCGCGGAACCGGTTGGTGAGAATCCCCCGTTCAATGAACTCGCCCTCCAGGGAGTCCGTTTCTTCGGCGTCGAGAAGTAGAACGGCCGCCAGCTGTCGGCATCGAGGAGGCTTCGTACTACCTTTCGGGGGTGACTCC
>PVMS01107116.1_pt1 | contig 12528 bp, 15 predicted proteins | sample 1853461 | NCBI WGS metagenome assembly PVMS01 (sample SAMN08582032, study PRJNA380276) | Marine sediment metagenome, whole genome shotgun sequencing project. | isolation source: ocean sediment barecode stripped | collected 2017
AACAATGGGCAAACAACTTAGCCATATAACGTCGGGTAACATGGTTTGACGTGGGGCTATTTTATGAGGTTTTCTGCCGCTTATCAAGGAAAAATGTGCACCGATGTTTTCTTATGTGGAGCGCATTTTGCTGCTTTGGGAGCAGGAAGTCGCTGGTTCGAATCCAGTCGCCCCGACCATCAATACCAACGGCTTAGACCTTTATGGCTAGGCCGTTTTTCTTTCCAGGCAGAATATTAGGTAGTGTATGACCCGAACCGCCGCTCCGCCATGCGTCGGCCGGTGGGGAACGCCTCCCATGAATACGACTCGCAAACTCTGCCGCGTCCTGAGCGCCGCCCTGCAAGTTCCCGGGCGTCGAGCGCCACGCGGCGCGGCTGGTCCGCGACGGTTGGCTCCCCCGAGCCGGCGTGGAAATTTAGCGGTATAGGTTCGGTGTCGACCTGGCCGAAACGCGAGAGTGCCTTGGGAATGTCCTCGCGTGCGGTGCCAACGCCGATAGACCATCTTTAATTGATCGGCCGCCCATGCCCTTCATCCCGCCCGAGCGTAGATGTTCTCGACCAAGTCGACGACTTTTCCACGATGGTCGAATTCAATGCCGAAGCGTTCGTAATAGAAGTCGCGCGACCGAAATTCGTCGCCGATGTTTTCCATGTGGGCCTGCATGAGACCCTCCAGATGTTTCCGCGTCGCGGCGTGCCGCGGTTCATTAATTAGGTTCTGCATCTGGTAGGGATCTTCCAAATTGTCGTAGAGAATCCAGGGCTGGTCTATGGTCCGGACGTAAGTATAGCGGTCCGTAATCACGCCCCGGTATTCGAAGCGCATACCCTTGAAATCCGGATACTGGTCCTCGCCCCTGGGATCGCCGATGCTGAAAGGACAAGGATTCATGATCAGCACCGACTCGGGCGGATCCGACTTCGCGCCGATCAAGAATGGCGACAGATCGACGCCCTCCACCCGATCGGGCACCGGCAAGCCAGCAAGCCCGAGCAGCGTCGGCATGACGTCAATGACGCTGATCGGGGCTTCAACAATCCCGCCCGCCGCAACGACGCCCGGATAACGGAGGACAAACGGCACCTTTATCGACTCGTTCCACGGCCACTGTTTCTTGTAGAGGCCCTGGGACCCATGCATGTCGCCATGATCGGAGGTAAAGACGACGATAGTATCATCACGGATTCCCATTTCGTCGATCGCATCGAGGAGGCGTTGGAACTGGTCGTCGAGCCAGGTCGTCTGGGCGTAGTACCCCCAAAGATCGCGGCGCGGCACATCGGGGCAGTTCGGCCGACCCTCAATGGCGTCCGCATCGTACATATCCAGATACTGCTGGGGCACCAGGCGATAGGGATGATGGGGCGGCCCCCACGACAGGAACAGACAGAAAGGGTTCTCACTCTCGCGAGCCTTCAGGTAGTCGATCGCGTGCGTGGTCTGCGCTTCTGCGTCCCAGCCGTCCCAAATCTTCAGATTGCCGTCGTTGTCTGTGAAATAGGAACGGTTGTAGTTGTGCTCGAAGTTGGCGCCCATCCAATACTCGAAGCCCTGGCGGCGGGGTCCGGGCGGCACCGGCGCCGGACGGTTAGGGCCATCGAGATGCCATTTTCCGATATAGGCGGTGTCGAAACCGCCTGCCTTGAAGCAGTGGGCGATGCTGACCTCGGTGGTCCGCAGCGGGACATCGTTGATCACCAGCCCGGTCGAGGTCGGCGAGCGTCCGGTCAGTAGCGAACCCCGATAGGGACCGCACACCGGCAGCGGAGAGACGGCGTTTGCGTAGACGCAGCCCTCCTCCGCGAAACGGTCGATGTTGGGTGTCTTGACCGCGTCCTCCCGCGCATAGCCGACCGATCCGGCGCGCAGCTGATCGGCAAACACGAATAGAAGGTTGGGCTTCCGTTGTTGCTGTTCAATCATTCAAATCGACCCAGTCTCGACATAGATCGGGCTGCTCCATGCACGGTGAAAATCGGTTTGCGTGACTCGAACCCAATAGGCGCGCTCGCCAGGGGTCGCATTTTCGTCGATGAATTCGAACGTGGCATCGTGCTCATCGCCGTCGCAGTGCCGGGTGGTTACCCCGAGCGCTTGGTCCAATCCGCCAAGTTTCCAGTCCAAGTCGCGTTTTCGGGCCTCACCGAGAGAAAAGGTGATGTTCGCCGGGCCGGCCGCGAACTCGATGACGGCATCGTCCGGCGCGTCGACCTCCAACAACAAACCCTCGTCCTGGCCGGAGGTGACGGAACGCCAGGCGACCCGACTCGCGTCGCGATCCCGAATTCCATATTTAGCTGCAAACATGTTGAGAGGCGTCGCGTTCAGGATCGTGCCACCTTTCAGCCTGAGTTCCCCGCTCCAATCCATGAAGCGGCCGCGGTCCGGACTGTTGGCGCCGGTCCACGTAACCTTGAGCCGTCGCCCGTCCGAAACTAGTGGATTGGGGGACAGCCGCTGGAGTTCCTCGCTGCGGTTGAAGATCGAGATCGACTCCAAGGGCGCCGTCCCATGGACGGTGCCGGCGATACGGGGCGGCGTATCGGTCCCGAACGCCGCGCCCATGGGATGGCCGTCAGCATCGATATTCAAGTAAATCCTCGCTCCCGTGGTCGCGTAGCAATGCCTGGCCATCAGACCGTCATAGATTCCCCGACGGGTTTTTCCACTCGCGAAAATTGCCCCCAATCCCCCGAGGATGGTCATTTCCGGGGTCGATGGATATGCCAGGCCGGGGCGGCAGGTGTGGTCGTCGCTGGCCCCGACGACGCCGACCCGGACGCCCATTCGCATGAATTCATGCAGCCGCCACTCGAATATGCCGTGGTTGGAGCAAATCTCGAATACGGGTTCGAGTTCCGGGTCCTGGGACTCGAAGTCCGACCGTCGTCCCCCGATGTGGGGAACCATGATCACCTTGCGGCCGGTCTCCGCGATGTACTCCCGCATTCGAGCTTGCAGGTCGCGGGCATGGACGCATTCGGTGTCGCGGGCGCCGTCGGCGATCTCGTCCGCCTGCAACTGCCAATGGCTGCTCCGATAGATGGGGCCGTCATCGTCTAGAAAAAGCACGTTCCGGTCGCCCCCGGTTCCCGTCGGGCCCGACCATTCCCAACCGAAAAACGGCACGAACCGGCCGGGCTCGTGGTGCTTCATAGCGGCCAACCGGACCTCTTCAAGGTCCTTGTCGGAAAGGATGAAATCGTTGCCCTGGTGGGTCGTGAAGTCGATCGCCGCCAAGTCCCGCGCGTAGGCGAAGTACTCGTCGGGTGTTCCAATGCCAACGGTCGAAGCAGTCTGCGCCTGGGTATCGCCCCAACAAATGATCTCCTGGCTGGCCTCCTGGCCGGCCTCCTGGACAACGATGGGATTGCTGGTGGCGAGGACGGTCTCGTCGTCCTTCAGATCCAAACGGCGGACGCCGGCGCCTTCAAGGGTCACCCCGTCGATCCATTTTGCGCGCCCATCGCGTTTGGAGAGGGAAACCCCGACCGGCGGATCGGTTCCGAGGACCAGGTTGCCGGCTTCGACGGGAGTCGGATTGCCGAACCGGTCGTTGCCGCGAATTTGGACGCGGAACGCTTGACCGGACCGCACGATCGTCGGTGCGACGACCGTCAGCCGCTCCGACGGGCCGCTTAGAATTCGAAACGTCGGCGAACGACAGAACACACGCTTGTATTCGCCACTCGATATCGGGTCCATGAAGACGGCAAAATCACACGCGCTTTCGGGAAAAGAGTGCACCATAAGTCCCCGCGATCCGCCCGACGTATCACCCATTACGACGGTGATGGTATCACCCGGATACAACGGTCCTTGAACCAACCGGACGACCATGACAGCGTTGAATGGTCGCTTGTGTCCGCGCTTGTCGAAAAACGCCTCGACGCGGGAGCCGGAACGCGAACAGGCGACGGTGGCATAGTTGTCAGCCGCCGGATCCTCGAACTGGGGCTCGCCGAAGTCGGCCTGCCGTCGCGTGCCGATCTTGAGCCCGCCGCCCACGTCCATGGCATAGGCGCCAACCGTATAGGTGATGGTCCAAGTCGCGAAACTGCCGACGATCACGTCATCGAGAGGCGCAATAATCACAGAACCCCAGGTGCCGACAGTCGTTGGGTCGGAATTCCGTTCCGTGATTCTACTCATGGTCGTCAGTCGCCCTTTTGTGGTGGTGGTAGTGCCCTGTGTCGCGTCGCCGCAGCGACGACGAAGGCGCTAACGAAGGCGCTAACGAAGGCGCTCCCTCAACACGTGCGATGCGGCCTCGGAAACAATCACCAGCCCGATGATGAGGACGATGATTCCCATGGCCGTATGGTATTCCAGGAGCGAGATCTGCTCGCGGAGATGGATGCCGATTCCACCGGCGCCGACGAACCCCAGAATCGTCGATCCCCGGAGCCGGGCGTCCCAGTTGTAGATGATGATTCCGATCCACGCCGGTTTCACTTGTGGCAGGATGCCGTAGAAAAAGACGTTGAGTCGCCCGGCGCCTGTGGCGCGGATCGCCTCCACGGGGCCCATGTCGATGGCCTCCACTTGCTCGGCCATGAGCTTGCCGGCGAAACCGATGGTTCCGATGGTCAGCGCCAAGACCCCGGCGAAGGGCCCGAACACAAAGATGGCGACCAGAAGCATACCCAAAATCAGCGACGGCAGCGATCGGCAGAACACGATGATCGCCCGGGCCATGGGATAGAGCACGCTGCGGTTTGGGGTCACGTTCCAAGCCGCCATCCAGGCGAGCGGAATCGTGATCACCGTGCCGTAGAACGCGCCCAGCAAGGACATCTCGATGGTCTCGACCATCGAGGCGAGAATTGTCCACTGCGACGCGTAAACAAGGTCCGGCGGGAACACGCGCTCGGACAACATGGTACCGAGGCGGCCGAACATGCCGAACAGTCGATCCATGGGAATTTCGAGTGAACGAACGGTCCAGAACCCGAACACCAACAACCCCAGGACGACGCCGAACTTGATGAAGCGTTCGATCCGTTGGTCTGCTTTGTGGGAACGATAAAGCGCTTGGATGCCGTCGGTCATGGGTCCATTCACCCTACAATAAGCTTCGAACGAAGGCGGTTCGAAATGACTTCGCCGACGACGACGAGGGTGACCACGGCGAGCACGCATGCGCCCGCGTTGTCATAGTTGTAGACTTTCATCTGCTCTGAAAAATGGAGCCCGATCCCGCCGGCGCCGACCATACCCAGGATCGCGGCGCGCCGGATGTTGATGTCGAATTGGAAAATGGCGTTGCCCAGGAAAATCGGAAGTACCTGGGGAACGACCCCAAACAGGAATCGCGAGACCGCTCCCGCACCCGTAGAGACGATCGCCTCGACCGGTCTGCGGTCGATGTTTTCGATCGCTTCGGCGGACGTCTTCGACATGAAGCCGATCGACCGGCATGCCAACGCGAGGATCCCTGGAAGCGGACCCAGACCCAGGGCAGCGACGAAGATCAAGGCGAAGATGATTTCATGAGTCGAGCGCGACCCCACTATAATGGCCTTCCCGACGGGAAACGCCAGAAGCATGCTCGGCGTTGTCGTGGTCGCCGAGATGTAAGCAATGGGGACCGACAAAATCACTGCGAGTAGCGTACCCCAAAACGCTATCAGCGCCGTCTCCATGAGGGGCCCAATGATCTTGGGAACGAACGATAGATTGGGCAGAAGGCTAGAGGTGTTGTCGACGATATCGCTAAACGACCCCATGCGCGCCCAATCGGTTTCGACCGCCAGGAGATGATAGGACATTCCCGCCACGAGGAGGACCACCAGGGAGTAGGCCACATAGCGCCGTGCCACGACACTCGGCTTGCGAAGGGGATTGCCGACGATAGCCTGTGGCGCCCGTGTCACGGTCCGGCTTCCGCCATCACTGTCTTACCGATGCGGCCGTCTCGGCACCGCTAAATCCGTAGATGTGCTCGACGGAGCTTTCGTCCAAATCGCTTGTCTGTTTGTCGAAAATCTTCTCTCCATGGCCGAGCCCGATGACGCGCTGCGAGTAGGTTCTGGCGAGTGCGACCTCATGGACCGAGAACAGCACCGGGATTTGGCGTTCGTTCGCGGTTTCGCAAATGAGCTCCATGACCTCGGCACCAATTTTCGGGTCGAGGCTCGACGTCGGCTCGTCGACGAGAAGGAGTTTAGGGTTTTGCATCAGCGCCCTGGCGATGCCGACCCGCTGACGCTGCCCGCCGCTAAGCTGATCCGCTCGCTTCTTAATGTGATCGGCGATGCCGACCCGGGAGCAAAGTTCCAAGGCGCGTAGAATGTCCTCCTTGCGGAAGGCGCGGGTAACCGCACGCCAGAGGTTGCTAACGCCGAGTGTGCCGGAAAGCACATTTTCCAGCACGGTGAGGCGGTCCACCAGCTTGAATTCCTGGAAGATCATTCCCATTTTCGTGCGCGCCCGGCGCAGGTTATGTTTTCCCAGGGACGTAATGTCGACACCATCTAGTTTGACCTGCCCGGAGTCGGGTTCGACAAGCCGGTTCACACATCGCAGAAGCGTCGATTTGCCGGAGCCGCTCAGGCCCAGAATGGCGACGATCTCGCGCTGCTCGACAGTGATGGTGACGCCGCGCATGGCCGACTCTCCCGATGGGTACTTTTTGTGGAGGTCGGTGATTTCCAGTAGCGCCATCAGTGCTTTTCAGCCTCCATGGTGGTCGATGTCAAGCGGCCGCCCCATCGGGCAAGCGCCTCGAGGCCATCGGCGTGGTCATTGTCCGAATTGTTGGTCAAGGCGGTGGGCCGGCCGCCATCACCGAGGCCGGCCGGCCCGATATTCTCAGTCCGCTCTGCTTAGTTATTCTTTTTGAGCTCTTTTTTCTTTGCCAGGATTTTGCGCAACGGATCGAAGGCCGCGTCCGTCAGTTCCGGCATGGAGGCCATCTTTACGGTCTTTAAGGCCGCCCGGCCCTCTTCGTCGTTCACCATGCCCATCAGCACGCTCTTTATCTTCGCGATCAATTCGGGCGAAAGCGTATTGGTATTGACGACGATGGGGTTCGAGACGACCTCCGGCGAGATCCAGAGATGATTGTACGAGCCCAACTTCAACGCCCCCCGGTCGATGGCGCGCGAAAGGGCGTTCTCCGACACGAAGGCCGCGTCCGCCTTGCCGTTGAAAACGGCCTTGGCGGCTCCGTCATGGCTGCCGGCGTAGAAAACTCGACCGAAATAATCGTCAAGGGAGGTGCCGCCGATCTCCTCGGGGAACAGTGCCCTGGGGAGGGCATTTCCGGACGTGCTGCCCGGATCCGTCAGCGCAAGCACAGCGCCCTTCAACGACTCGATCGTCGTGAACTTGCTTCCCTTCTTGGTGATCAGACGTCCGTGATAGCAGGCACAAGGCTCCTTCAGGAAGTGGTTCGGCGGCCGGCCGGTTCCGACGATGGGTTCGATCTTCGCCGATTTCGCGCGGGCAACGGTGTAAATCTTCGGCCCCAGCATCGCCACATCGGCGAAGTCGTTGATCAAGGCCTCCACGGCGGCGGCGTAGGATGTCGAGGCGAAGAAGTTGATCTTTATATCAGCCCTCTCGGACAGGTATTTGATCGTCGGCTGCCACCGCTCAGCGACGACCGCCATTTCCTCGGTGGCGATGGCGGCGAAGGTGATTTCTTTCTTTTCCGCCGCTAAACCATCGGTTGTTGCAATCGCTAGGATTGCGACCGCGGATACGCCAACGACCGTTGCCTTAAGCCTGTTCATGGTGTTCCTCCCTGAATACGACAATTCCCAATTAACTCGGCTTCCTAGGTGATTTTACTCAAATTGCGCCGTCGTTGGAAAGATTTTCCGGCGGGCACTCCGATCGGCACGGGCCGGCAAGATTCATCCTTCAAGTGTCGCATCCGGTAATCTAAGTTGATTCGCACTGGGCAATGCCTTTGCCGCTTGCCATATTTCGGCGGGGTACGATCCTGGCACGCCGGATATTCGAAATTCACGGGCGTTCATGAAGATGAAAATCGTTCAAATCACCGATACCCATCTTGTCCCTCGGGGGGAGATCCTGCACGGCCTCGATCCCTGTGAACGCCTCGATGCCTGCATCGACGATATCAACCGGCACCACCGGGACGCCGAGTTATGCATCATCACTGGCGACCTGGTCCATAACGGGCAGCCGCAAGCGTACCGTGATTTGAAGGCGTGCCTGGCCCGACTCAAGATTCCGTGTCATCTTCTGGTCGGCAATCACGATCACCGCGGCAGGCTGCTGGATGAATTTCCCGATCTGCCGGTCGACGAGAACGGTTTCCTTCAGACGGTGATTGAGACGGGCGCTGGACGTTTCTTCCTGCTCGACACCATCGAGCAGGGAAGGGCCTGGGGGGCCTACTGCGAGAAACGGTTGGCCTGGCTGAAGAACGCCATCGAGGCCGCCCGGGATTGCCCGGTTTACTTGTTCATGCACCATCCGCCGTTCTCGGTCGGGTTGCCGTGTGTGGACCGCCTGGGACTTGGGACCGACGGCGAACGATTGGCCGAGGTCGTCGTTCCCTATGCCAACATCCGGCACCTTTTCTTCGGCCAAGTTCATCGCCCCCATAACTGGAAGCTGGCGCGGCATACCCTACTCGACCATGCGCGGCACCAATCATCAGGTCCCTTTTGATTTCGATGCCGTCGAAGTGGTTCCGAAAAGCCACGAACAGCCGGCTTACGCGGTGGTGTTCCTGGAAGAGCAACAGACGACGGTGCATTTTCACGATTTTCTCGACACCTATAGGGTGCCATACGACAAAAAATCCGAAGGCCGGCCCGATTGGGAATGAGCAGATTGGCGGGGATCACCGGTGGCGGAAATCCGCGCCGCTGATGCGGTCCCTAGCGAAGGCCAAATCCGGACCAGCGAGTAATGCTGGTCGCCGAGGTGAACGGTCAGGACATGGTGCTCCGGGAAATCAGATCGAACACGCGGCGAGCCTTCGAAGCCGCCACGGCCGAGGCCAAAGTCTCATCCAACGTGGTCTTGGAACTGGCGAGCGGCGAAGCCATCCCGGAAGCCGTCGCCGCGGGGAGGTGGCGGCGCACCGATACGCCGGTCGCAGCGCTACGGCACTGACCACACTGCGCTCCTGCAATCAGACGAAACCCGCACCGCCGATGGTGGGCCATATCAAGGCCGAGAACTTCCGCGAGAAGACCTTGCGCTTCTGACTCGCGCCTTGTCGGTAAATTCTGCGCGGTGGCCAGAGGGTGCCCATGCACTATATCAGGAGGAGCTTTGGGGACCAGGCAGCGATAAACACACGCCCGCGCCAAGCAAGGAGTCGCCCGCTACTTCGGTCATGGCGTGCTTGATCCAATGTTGATGCAGGAATCGCCAGGAAACGGCGTCACCCTCGTAGGCATAAGCGCGGTGCGGAACCGGATTTTCGCTCCGTCGATTCAGCCGCGCCTTCAAAAAATCTGTCTTAAACGAATCGCCAATGCCACCTTGATACTCTTGTTTTTTGGGTCGGGGGCGGTTGTTTACGCCACGCGACGAAATTGTGGTGCGGGCGATGCAGAAACCTATTTCTGCCGCCGTCGAAAGGTCGTCGTCCCAAGTATTGTTCTCAATCGTGTCGCCAGTGCGCCTATGAGGTGGGCCGTACATAGCAGATAGTCCCGGAATTTTTTCTTGGGCGGGACATGGAAGATTTTCGTGCGAAGGCTGGTATCGAGCGCACCGCGGTCGAATTACCGCACCTCGCCCGCCGTCGCCCAAGTCACCACTTTGTCGGCTTTTGGTTTGCCGCCCAGGACACCTTCGAGGTGGCTGGCCCAGGCTTCCAGAGCATGTAATTTTTCCTTTTCGTAACCGTGGCGATCGTAAATCGATGTCACGTTCGTCTCGACGTGGTTCAGAATCTTGCTGATGACGAGGCGGTTGATCCCGAGCGCGGCCATGTTGCTCGCTGCGGTGCGCCGCAGATCGTGTGGCACGATACCGGCAAGACCGATGGCGGGCTTATTGCTCAATCGAGCAGCCTTGGGCCGTTCGGCGATCGGCATGCAGGCGCGATAGAGCGCTTGGTTCACGGCCTGGGGCTTGACCGGATCGACGCCCTTTGGCGAAGGGAAAAGCCACTCGGAGCCGTCCGCCAGTGTTCGCGCCTCCTCGATCAAGGACACGGCAAGCGCCGACAGCGGCACGCGATGCGTCTTGCCGTTCTTTGCTCGCTCGGGCGGGATGATCCAGACCTGCTCCTCTTCCAAATCGAATTCCGTCTGGGCCGCGCCAATCAGCTCGCCCTTGCGCTGGGCTGTCACGAGCTGAAGCTTCAGGGCCAGGCATATCCCGGGACTTATCGGCGCTTCGTCGAGACCCTTCCAGAAAACCCGTATTTCCCCGGGCGATAGGACCCGCTCCCGCTGGTTCTCTTTGGCCGGAGGCTTGATCATGGCGACCGGCGTGGTGTCGAGTAGATCCCGGGAGATTGCAAAATTGAACATGCGCCGGATCACGCCCAAGGTCCGGTTGGCCGCGATCGGGGCGCCGCGCTCGACGATGGTATCCAGCAGCAGGATCACATCCCGGCGCCGAATGTCTTTGGCTTTCCGCTTGCCCCACACTGGCAACACGTCCTTGCGAAGAATTCGCTCGTCCTCGCCAGCACTCCGCTTTCGGGGCCGCGACCGTTTTTCCAGGTATTCCTCGGCGATGTCGGTGACAGTCTCGGCCAGCCGCTCGGCGCGGCGCTTCTCGACATGCAGGGCGCGGGGATCCGTGCCCTTGGCGAGCAGCTCCTTGGCGTTGGCATGTTTGACGCGGGCACTGGCGAGACCGACGGCGGGGTAGGGGCCCAAGGTCATGCGCCGGGCCCTGCCGTCAAATCGATACATATAGTTCCAGCTCTTCCGGCCTTTCGGGGACATACGGACGCCCAGGCCGGTGCGCCCATCTTCCCAAACCTCGAAAATCTTGGCTTTCGGCTTGAGGCCAGCGATACTTCGGTCCGTGAAACGCATGTCTCGCCCTCAGCTACCTATGCTACCTAAACGGAATAAAGGTAGCGTTTTATTCGCAACAATGTGAAACAGCAAGGGCGAACGTGAAACAGGGCAACGAGCTGATAATTTGGCGTAAAACGGGACAAATGGTGGTGTTTTTCAACGAATTCAAAACCCCAAATATGGTCAGGAAAACGATATTTGGGCAGGAAGTCGCTGATTCGAATCCAGGCACCCCGACCAGTCCGGCGCGCGCGCCGTTATCCGCGTTGAAATCGCATGGGGTGGCTGTTATTCCGTGAGTGCCGTCCCCGAGTCGGAAGAGAACGTCGCGAGAGAACCGAGATCATGACCCTGCAGCTGCGCATCTCCCGCCAGAGCAAGACCGCCATGCAGTCGGGCCGCGCCGCCGAGGCACGCTGGGTGGTCGAGTTCGAACCCGAGGGCGCGCGCGCCGTCGAGCCGCTCATGGGTTGGACCTCCTCGGCCGACACCAAGGCCCAGGTCCGCCTGTTCTTCGATAGTGAGGCGGAGGCGGTCGCTTACGCCGAAAAGCACGGCTATATGTACAGCCTCGAGACACCGCGCGAGCGCAATCCCCGGCCCAAGGCTTATGCCGACAATTTCAGATACGACCGCCTCGGCCGCTGGACGCATTAGTATTATATTTTGGGGAGAACCAGCCCCGTGCCGACCCTTCAATCGCGCGCCCGTAGCTCAACCGGATAGAGCACCTGCCTTCTAAGCAGGATGTTGCAGGTTCGAGACCTGCCGGGCGCGCCAAATATAACAACGGCTTAACCAGAGATGGCTAGGCCGCTTTTCTTTGTGGGTAGCAAACGGGGAAGCGTACAATCCAAACCACCGCTATATAGGGACCATGGCAAACTTGACCCACGGGATCTGCGGAGCCTGCAAGAAAACGACTCGGACCTGGGCCGTGAAAAACACTTTCGCCGCAAGATCGGCCGCATGCGCCGCTCGAAAGCATGGCGCGACCTGGGCGACCTCAAGCGGGAGCTGCGCGACCTCTAGACCGAGGAGCGCAACACCTACGCCAGGGCGGTCATGCTCGGCATTGAAAAATAGCGGAAGGGAGCGACTCGATGAACGATCTCATTCCCAAACGGACCCGTTTCGCCGAGGAATACCTTGTCGATCTCAACGCGATCCAGGCGGCGATTCGGGCGGGATACAGCCCGATAACAGCCAAACAACAGGGTTCATGGCTGTTGAGAAAGGTTGAGGTGGCCGAGGCGGTCGCAGAGGCCCAGGCGAAGAAGGGCGCAGAGCTCGAGCTGGATCACGAGTGGGTGCTGCGGCGCCGGATCGAGAACCTCGAGCGCGCCATGCAGAAGCACCATCACGATCATGATCACCGGCACGTCGTTCGTCAGATCACCGTCGAGGAGATCCGCGTGGATGTGGAGGAGATGTTCAGTGGCCGTCCCCAACTGCCTCCCCCGGTCGTTCAGACCAAGCATTGAGTTCTATGAGGGCTGGCTGTTTGCGCGGTGCCGGCAAGCCGTAGTCGCCCATGCCATCGAGG
>PVMS01143565.1_pt1 | contig 12527 bp, 15 predicted proteins | sample 1853461 | NCBI WGS metagenome assembly PVMS01 (sample SAMN08582032, study PRJNA380276) | Marine sediment metagenome, whole genome shotgun sequencing project. | isolation source: ocean sediment barecode stripped | collected 2017
GCTCAAAGCCCGCCAGGGCCGGCGCTACAAGGCTCACCGCTCAAAGCCCGCCAGGGCCGGCGCTACAAGGCTCACCGCTCGTGGCTCTCCCTACGTCCCCTCTTCCCACGAAGCGAGGTAGCGCTCCTGCTCGGCGGTCAGGGTGTCCAGGCTCGCCCCCATCGACTCCAGCTTGAGCCTGGCCACCTCTTCGTCGAGGTCGCGGGGCAGGGTGTACACATCGGGGGCGAGCTCGGCGCCGTTGGCCACCAGCCACTCGGCGGCCAGTGCCTGGTCGGCAAACGACATGTCCATGACGTCTGCCGGATGTCCTTCGGCGGCACTGAGGTTGACCAGCCGCCCCTCGGCCACGATCACGATGCGACGACCGTCCTCCAGCTCGTACTCCTCGAGGTTCTCCCGCAGCTCCCGGCGCGCGACCGCCATCTCGCCCAGAGCCTCGATGTCGATCTCCACATCGAGTGCCCGGCGTTGGCAAGAATCGCTCCGTCCTTCATCACCTTGAAGTGCTCGGGCCGGAAGATGTGGATATCGCCGGTGGCGGTGAGGAACACATCGCCGACCGGTGCGGCCTCTGCCGCGGTGAGCACCTGGTAGCCCTCCATGGCTGCGGACAGCGCACGGATCGGGTCGACCTCGATGACCACCACCTTGGCTCCCAGGCCGTCCGCTCGCTTGGCGATCCCCCAGCCGCAATCCCCATACCCGGCCACGACCACGGTCTTGCCGGCGAACAGGATGTTGCTGGCGCGCAGGATCCCGTCCAGCGCCGACTGCCCGGTGCCGTGGCGGTTGTCGAACAAGTGCTTCGTATCCGAATCGTTGACGGCAACCACCGGAAAGCGCAGCACGCCGTCCGCGGCCATCGCCCGCAGTCGGAGCACCCCGGTCGTCGTCTCCTCCATGCCGCCGAGAATTGTCTGGTCGGATCGGCTCCGGTGGAGCACGGTCGTGGTGTCGGCACCGTCGTCGAACACCAGATGCGGCTCGGTGTCGAGGATCGCCTCGATGTGCTCATAGAAGGTATCCGAATCCTCCCCGCGCCTGGCGAACACCGGGATCCCGTCGGCGACGAGCGCGGCGGCCACGTCGTCCTGGGTCGACAGCGGGTTCGACGCGCTCAGCGCAACCGAGGCTCCGCCCGAGCGCAGGGCGCGCATCAGGTTCGCCGTCTCGGTGGTCACGTGCATGCAGGCAGCGATGCGGGTCCCTTCCAGCGGGCGCTCCTTCTCGAAGCGCTCCTGGATCGCGGCCAGCACCGGCATGCGGCGGGCAGCCCAGGCGATGCGGCGCTCTCCCTCTTCGGCCAACGACGGATCGGCAATGTCGTAGTTCACTCGTCTTCCTTCCCAAGAGATTTCTTGAAACCTTCGATCGTCGGAACGGCGGTCGGGTTGGTCCCCGCCAGCTCGGCCACCACCAGCGACGCAACGTCGCCGACGACCGACAGGCTGGACCACCTGGCGATAGCACCGGTCCCGCTCGACGACACTTCCCCGGCATTCGTCGCCGCGTCCCCGATCACCGACTCGCTCAGCCGCAGCCGGCGCTCGATCCGAGGATGGTCGTACTCGTCGCGAAGATAGACGATGGCGAAATGCTCTCCACTGTCGTCGTGCCAGCCTTCGAGCTCGTTGTGGTTCATCTCGGGGATCACCCCCGCGTAGGCCGGGACCTTGGCATTCTCGTTGATCTGCGTCTTCCACCGGTACGCAGCGGTCGCCCCGACTCCGAATCCGCCGTAGATCACGGCGGTCTTGCCGGCGAGTTGGGCGGCGATGGCGGTGCCCTGTTTCACCGCGGCGCCGGTACCTTGGCCGAGGAGCCCGTCGACGACATCTGCCGCCTCGGTGAGCTCGGCGGGAGCATCGCCGATCACACCGGAAGCACCGAGGACACGGGTGACGGCTGCGGCCTGGTAACCGACACCGGCTCGCGGTTGCATGCCGCCGGGCACCAGCACGATGGGCAAACCGCGGTCGGCGCCGATCTCCTCGATGCGTCCCCCCGAGGTGACGATCGAAATCTCGAGCCCGGCCGAGAGGGCGGCGTCGACACCGGAAAGCACCTCTTCGGTGTTGCCGCTGTAGGACACGGCGATCACCGAGGCTCCCGACCCGACGGCCCATCCCGGCAGCCCGTAGCTTCGGTGCACCTCGATCGGTGAGGCGCTGGTCGCCGCCAGGCTGCCGACCGTGGCCGCCATGGCAGAACCGCCCATGCCGAGCAGCACGATCCCCTGATCGGCGGAGACACCCACGGGGTCGAGATCGACGCCCCAGCGGAGCTGGTAGGGCAGCGTCAGCACATCGCTCAGCAGCTCGCTCATGACGGGGGCAGCGCCTCATCGATGAGCATCACCGGGATGCCGTCGCGGACCGGGTATTGCCGGCCACAGTCACCACACACCAGAGCGTCGGGATCACGCTGCTCGGTGAGCGGGCCTCCGTCCGCCGGGCACTGCATGATCTCGAGCAACGCCGGGTCTACGAGGGGCTCGGTCATGTTGCCTCCATGATGATCTTCTCCACTTCGCCAACCAACGCGTCGACGGCATCCGGGTCCGGCGCCTCGGCGTTCAAGCGAAGCTTGGGCTCCGTGTTCGACGGCCGCAAGTTGAACCATCGATCGCCAAGGTCAACCGTCAGCCCGTCGAGGTAATCCGCCTCTCCGTCGGCGAAGGCCGCCTCGACCGCGTCCATCGCCTCCTGCTGGTCGACTACGTCGTAGTTGATCTCCCCGGAGGCCGCATACGGCTCAAAGCCCAAGCGCAGCTCTGACAACGGGCGCCCCGCTTCGGAGAGCACCTGCATGAGCACGAGCATGGCGAGGATCCCGGAATCGGCCCGGTAGTTGTCGGCGAAGTAGTAGTGCCCCGAGTGCTCCCCGCCGAACACTGCACCGCTGTCCTTCATGACCTGCTTGATGAACGAGTGTCCCACCCGGGTGCGCACCGGGGTTCCGCCGGCAGCGATGATGGTCTCCGGCACCGCCTTGGAGCAGATGAGGTTGTGGACGACGACGCCCCCTTCCCGTTGGCGGAGGAACCAGTCGGCGATGAGCGCGGTCGTGGTGCTCCCGGGCAACGGAACCATGCGGTCGTCGATGAAGAACGCCCGATCGGCGTCCCCATCGAAGGCGACGCCGAGGTCGGCGGGGACATCGGCCATTCGGGCGAGCAGGTCTTCCAGGTTCTCCGGTTGCAAGGGGTCCGCAGGATGATTGGGGAACGTCCCATCCGGTTCGAGATAGAGGCCGTCGAGGGTTGCCGGCACCCGGTCGAAGACGGCGGGCAAGGCGACCCCGGCCATCCCGTTGCCGGCGTCGACGGCGACGCGCAGCTCGGAGAAGTGATCGACGTCGATGATGGAGAACAGGTGATCCACGTAGCCGTCGAGCACGGCCTCACGCTCGACGACACCGGTGGGGCGCTCGTCGACGGGAGGAGCCGCAGCAATGGCCTTGATGTCCTCGAGCCCGGTGTCCTGGCCGACCGGGGCGGCTCCGGGAAGGCAGAATTTCATCCCGTTCCACTCCGGCGGATTGTGCGACGCAGTGATCACCACACCCGGCACGTCGAAGGCACCGCTGACGTAATAGAGAGCATCGGTGGTGACGCCTCCGATGTCCATGACGTCGACACCACGCGAGGTGATCCCGTCGAGCAACGCCGCCTTGAGCAGTGGCGAGGACGCCCGAAAATCGGTGCCCACCGCGATACGCGGGGCATCGGCGAACTCGGCGAACCCGATCCCGATACGCCGGGCGGCCTCCTCGTCGAGCGGCCCGGGGGCGAGCCCGCGCACGTCGTAGGCCTTGAAGATGGCGTCGAGATCCACAGCGACGAGCGTAATGCGAGCCGCCCGGCAAGCACAGTCTGGGAGGGCGTGGGGCTTCGAGCTACGAGCTAAGGGCAGGAACGCGTGCAGCTCGTAGGTCGCAGCTCGCGACTCGCTCCTACCCTCCCCGCATGGACCGCACTTCTCGCCCGACGTTCTCGGTGGTGATCCCCGTTCACAACGAGGCCGACTATCTGCCGGGCGCGCTGGCGGAGCTGTTCGACGAATTGGCAGCCGTGCCGGCGGACATCGAGGTGCTCGTCGTCGAGAACGGGTCGGACGACGGCACCGCCGGGGAGGTCAAGGAGCTGATCCCGCGCTACCCCGGGCTGTCGCTGATCTCGCTCCCCACGCCCGACTACGGGGCGGCCATGCGTGACGGGTTTCTGGCCACCAATGGCGACTGGGCAGTCAATTTCGACATCGACTACTTCTCCGGCGACTTCCTCAACACCGTGCTCGATGTGGGGCCCGGCGCCGATATCGTGCTGGCGTCGAAACGGGCCGTCGGCGCCGATGATCGCCGCTCCCCCTTCCGCCGGTTTGCCACCTGGACCTTCAACCAGATCCTCCATTTCGGTTTGGGATCCGAGGTGTCGGACACCCACGGGATGAAGGCGGTGCGGCGCAGCGTCGTCTCCGATGTCGTCCCGCGGGTGAGATCCACCCAGGATCTCTTCGACACCGAGCTCGTGGTGCGTGCCGAGCGAGCCGGCTACCGCATCATCGAGGTCCCGGCGACCGTCGAGGAGAAGCGCGAGGCCAAGACCAGCCTGATGACCAGGGTGCCGCGGACGATGCGTGGCATCGCCGATTCGTCGCAATCTCTAGCAATCTGTAGCGGTCATCCGGCCGGGCGCCGCAGCAGGGCCTCGCTGTTGGCATCGGCGGGAAACAGGGTCTCCAGGCGGAGCTCCTCGAGCGTGACGTCGTAGGGCGCGCCGATGGTGGCGATGGTGGTGAACAGCCGCAGATCGCCTCCCTCGAAGCGGAAGTGGAGGGGAACCATCAGGTCCGCTGCCTCCGGCAACCGGGAGCGGCCGGCGAGGTCGGCAACCCCCGGGTAGCCGCTGACCTCCCCCAAGAGGGCCGCGAGAGCGTGGTCGTTCGGCCGTTCCGCCGTTTCTCGGGCGAGGCGGTCGAGCAGGGCACTCGCAGCTTCCTCCCAGTTGACCAGGTGCGGGCGCAGCCCATCCGGGTGCAGCGACAAACGGAGCACGTTGCCCCCGAACGCCGCCGCATCCGCGGGGTTGACGAATCGGGCGATGAGGGTCGCGGCGGCCTGGTTGGTCATCACCACGTTCCATGCCGGATCGACCACGTAGGCCGGGAAGGGTTCGTGGGCAGTGAGGATGGTGTCGAGCACGTGCCGGACCTGCTCCATGGCCGGCTCGTCGAGACCGCGCTCGGGATAGGCGGCGGCATACCCGGCTGAGGCGAGCCACCGGTTGCGATCGCGCAGCGGCACATCGAGCACGGTTGCGAGGTGAATCACCATCTCCCGGCTGGGCGCGGAGCGCCCGGTCTCCAGGAAGCTGAGGTGACGCTGTGATACGGCTGCCGTCGCCGCCAGCTCGAGCTGGCTGAAGCGACGTGCCCGTCGCCATTGCTTCAAGGTCTCGCCGAACGGCGGGGCCATCGTCGTCGCCATGGTCCAGAGCCTAACCCGGGTTCGTGACGATCCTATTACCCATCAGGTAATTGATTCAATGCCCTCGGAGCGAGAGACTGCAGCAGCAACCCCCCAACCCAGAGCTCGCAGGGGCATATATGCACCTCCCAGCTCTGGGTTCGCAGGACACGAGGAGGTACATGGAATGGACATGAGGAACCACTTGCTGAGCAGGGTCATGGTCGAGAACGCGCTCTTCTCCGGCGCCACCGGTCTGGTGCTGGTGATCGGGGCCCGGTGGCTGAGCGGCTGGCTGGTCCTCAACGCCTGGCTGCTCGCCGCGCTCGGCGTCGGTTTGCTGCTGTACGCCGCGGATCTGGTGTGGCTGTCCCGGTCGGAGCGCTTTCTGCTTGCCGGCGGGCGCCTGGCCGTGGTCGCCGACATCGGCTGGGTCATCGCCGCCGCCGCACTCATCACGTTCACAGCGGTGCTCACCACCCCGGGGGAGTTGGCGCTGGCGCTCGTATCGCTCGTCGTGGCCGGCTTCGCCGCCGCCCAGTGGATCGGGCTGCGACGGCTGTCGGCGGCCGGGGCACCCGTGGTGTAATGGACGGGTGATGATCCAACGGGCGGTTCTCGACGGCATCGTCTCCGGCGAGATCGAGGTCTTCCCAGATGCCGAGGTGGTGCTCCTGGACAACAGCGGCCATCGGCCCTTCGCCGATCGCCCCGATGAGACCAGAGAGCTGGTCGTTGGCTTCCTGAGGGGTGCCGTCACCCCGACTCGGTAGTGCGGATCAACTAATCCGCCGCTACCGGCTCCGCTTCCTCGGCGAGCGCCTTGCCAAACACGATGTCGCGGTATGAGGCGAACTTGGGAGCCAGGATGACGATCGAGGCGAACAGGTACACGCCGTTGGCCGCCAGATTCGACAGCGGACCGAAGAAGGTCTCGGCGAACCACATCATCCCGGCGGTCGCTGCCCAGGCGGCGCCGTTGACCAGGTAGAAGTGAAAGGTCTCGCGGCCCGAGACCCTGCCTTCGCGCAGCTCGAAGGTCCACATGCGGTTGAGCAGGTAGGAGAGGAAGGTGGTGATCGCAAAGGCCAAAGACACCGACAGCACCGACGGCCAATCGAACCCGATGAGAAACAGATTGAACAGGGCGAAGGACACGAAGGTGTTGACGATCCCGACCACGCCCACCTTGACGAATTGGTCGAATGACTTCCGATTGAGGAAGCTCTCCAGGTAGGTCTTCACGCCGTTGTCCTCTCACGCCGTTCCCGCCGCCGCAGGTAGGCATACGCCGCCAACCCTCCGAGCGCCAGCACGGTCAGGGCTATGCCGATGTTCTCGGCAGACGTGTTGCGAAACTCGAGGACAACGTTCTCTTCGGTCGGGACCACCACCATCAGCGACGGCGCCGCCCGGTACGGGCCTTCGGCTCCCTCTACCTGCCAGTTGGGGAAATAGGAGACCTTCACCACGTGCGGGACCCCGATCGCGGTGGTGGTGAACGAGATGCGGTGATCCTCCAGCACCACATCGGTCACCTCGCCGCCGGTCGCATACGGTTCGAAGTAGTTGAGCCGGTCGGCCACGGCAGTGACCGACTGCCAATCGGCCGGTCCGGACTCGACGAGCCACCGATCCAGGTTGCCGACGTCGTCGTACCACTCGAGGGCAGGGTCGACGAAGTCGCCGCCACCGGCCCATACCACCGGGACAAAGGTCGCCACGTCGACGAGGTCGCTGTCGGGAAGAGCGAAGATCGTCCACGGCGGCGCATCCGCCATCCACTCGAGGCCGGCGTCACGAGCGGCGGTGGCACCCCGCTCGGTGAAGCTCACGTAGTACGCCACGTCGTAGAGAGCGAGGTGCGCCACCCCGCGCTCGAGATCGAAACCGTTGTACTTGAGCCCCCGCACCGGGTTCGAGGGCCGATCGCTCACCTCGGAAGCGTTGAGGAAGTGAAACGGCGTCGTCAACGACGACTCGAAGAACAGCCCTTCCATGGAGGGGTGCTCCTCGCTCCAATAACCGGTGAGCATCAGGGCCATCGGCGTGCCGTATTTGTTCATCTCATGGTTGGCTTCCCACATCACCCGCCCCGGCGGGAGCCGGTCGACCTCATCCATCAGCACCCGGTACTCGGGGTAGGTGGACTTCCCCTCGTAGCCCTCGAAGTTCCACTTCACCCAACCGGGCACGCCGTGGATGTTGGCGATGGTTGCGGCGAGCAGCACCAGGGCGACGGTCAGCGAGCCACCGATCAACACCGTCCTTCGATTCGCCGAGCGTCGCGCCACCTCGGTCACACCGAGCCCGAGAGCGAGGCCGGCAAACACGAACATTCCGTAGTACCAGTACGGCAGCAACCGGGCGTTGTAGAGCGCGGTGAACCCGGTCAGCGGCAGGAGGAGGTAGCCGATGAGCGGCAGCAGCGTCAGCCAGACGAGACCGCCGACGTCGTCGCGACGAAGCATGGTCCACACCATCCCCGCACCCCCGAGGACGAGTATCGGGATGAACTCACCGGGGAAGGGGCTGCCGGGATTGGTGTCACCGAGAATCGCGGTGACGGGTGACCAGCCCATGTCGGTGGTGAGACCCGACAGCACGCCCATGGCGAGGGGAATCGCCCAGAACGCAGAGATCGCAAAGCCGAGGAGCCAGGACGGAAGCACGGTGCGCGGCCCGTTCTTACGGAACAACAGCGGAACCGTTGCCCCGACGATGATCATCGTGGTCACGATGTGGCTGAGCGCGGTCAGCCCGAGGAGGACCCCTGCCAGCGGCGTCCAGCTCCGTCCCTCGCGCACATCGCGAATGACGACGCCGAAGTACAGGATCGAGAGGGCAAACGACCAGGAGAAGGAGAACTCACCGGCCAGGGTGGACTTGATGTTGGCCCCGAAGATCGAAAAGCTCTCCATGAAGAGAAACATCCCCCCGGCGACGGCGGCGACCCCGGCGACGGGACGGGAGAAGCCCATCATCCTGGTGAACGCGTAGGTGACCGCCGGAAGCGCGACCAACCCCACGATGGTGGTCAGCTTGAACGCAACGCCGTAGGGCAGCACCACATCGAGCAGGATCGTGGTCAGGGCCGGAAGAGGGAAGTAGAAATAGAGCACCGGGAACCCGGCATACCAGGCATTCGACCAGCCCAGCAGCCTGCCGGAGGGGATCACGCTGTCGGCCAGCACCTGGGGCAGCAGCACGTGGGCACCCATGTCTCCCCCGGTGGGGGTGTTGGCGACCAGCAGCTGGGGGAAGCGGAAGAGATCACCGCTGCCGAGCGTTCCGAGGATCCCCGACATGATGAGCACGATGAGCAGCGTCGGGGCGCCGACGAGCACCACGATCAGCCACGTCGGCACCGATTGACGTGGGGTGAGGCGGCGGCGCTGGGGCGCCGGTTCGGGTGGTGCGATCGGCGCAGTGGTCGTCACCACGGGCAGGCTAGTGAGGGACCGCCTCTAGGGGTCAGCGGTCCGGTTGCTCGACATCGAGGAGGGCGTCCAGCGCGAAATGCTCTCCGTCGCGGTCCCACCACTTCGATTCACAGCGGTGACACGAGCAGAAGATGACCTCTGCGCCGTCGGGAAGGGTGAGTTCGATCTGGATGACGGATTCGTTGCCACATTCTTCGCAACGGAGCCCCGCCGTAGGTTCTTGCCGCGCCATGACTAGACAGGGTAGCGCGCTAAGCGCGAAAAGCGGCCTCTGGCACGTCTTCGAGCTTGCCGACGTAGCGAGAGCGCCGCTTGCCGTTCTCCGACCAGTACGCATACCAGTAGGGCCCGTGCGGACACCGGGTGCAGCTGTCCTTGCCGCAGCGCACTTTCTGCTGGCGAAGCTTCACCTCTGGACCGGAGTCGGGGAGCAGCATTCCCCGGCTCTCCAGGCGGGCCTTGGCCAGGATGTACAGGCGACGCAGCTCGTGCTCGTCCATCTCACGAACCGCTTCGAGCACGTCTCTGTCGATCGACATAAGGACGCGAACCTAGGGCGAGCGTCGGTCGCGTCCAAGGACCGTTTCAGAGTCGCAAGTCGCAAGACGCAAGTCGCAGCCTATTGAGTATCGAGGACACCTGCCCGTTGCGCGGCACGAAGCAGCGACCTGCTCCGCGGCACGCCGGCGGTGAGCAGCTCGATTCGCCCTTCGCGGTCGACGACGGCGGTGAGCGGGACCGCTTCGACACCCACCGCCTCGAGCACCGCGGGCTCGAGCTCCCAGGTGACTTCTCGCGCCTCGATCCCGAGCGCCTCGACAACGTCGCGGGCCCGTCGGCAGTTGACACAATCGGTCGAGGTGAACAGAACGACGCCAGGACGGGGTCCGAAGTCGCCGAGGTCGAGCGCCGGATGCGACGGCCGCTGCCACCGACCGACCAGCCGCACCGCGACGATCACCAGCAAGATCACCACCAGCAGCACGACGACGCGCAGCGCGATGGTCATTCGACCGGGATGCCACCGACGAAGGCGACGCCCTGGCTGCCGGCGATCGACAACGCGGCGCTCACCGGAACGGTGGCATCGATGATGACGCCCGACATCCCCGTCTCGGTGACCTCGGCGAACGGGATCTCGACCAACGACCCGGGAGCCATGATGATCTTTTCCGGTCCCCCGGCCGCGGCTCCGAGTGGCGTGATCGTCACCGTCGCCTGGTCCGTCGAGGAGTTCATGATCCACAGCGAGGTCGTAGTACCCGGCACCACACCGATTCCCGGTATCAACCAACGCGTCGCCGGATCGATGTTCCCGGTGGTGGCGGCCATGCCGTCGAACAGGGCCGGTACCTCGGATGGCGCCTCTTCGCCGGTTGTTGCCTCACCCTCATCCTCGCCGCCCGTCGACGGATCCACCGGCTCATCGCCGTGATCGTCTCCCGCACCGATCTCTGATTCCGCGCTCGGGAAGGTCCCGTGAGGAGCGGCCTGGATCACCGCCCCGACCGGGGCGTTCGATCGAACCCTGATGCCGAATGGGGGATCGGCGAAATCCGCCAGCTCCAGACGTACCGGCTCCAGGGGAGATACCAGCAGGCTGGTGGCCTCCAGCGTCGCGCCGTCGGGGGCAAAGAGGTCGATGGTCACGCTGGCCCCGATGCCTCCGGTGTTCGAGAGCACGAGGGTTGGCTCCAATCCGGGGACGCTCGTGACCGGAAATTCCCACGTCGTCGACTGCGTCGTGCCATTCCAATAGGCCTCGTCGGAGGCGTTGCTGAGAATGAGGGCGGGGATAACGAGGCCGGTTTCGGTCTGAACGGTCAGCGTGACGTTGTCGAGAAACGGAATGACCCGCGACAGATCTTCGGTCAACCACGAACGGCCGGGGACGTCGAGCCCTTCGAAGCCTCCGAGGGGAGAGCTCCCGAACTCGCTGACCGCCTGCACGGTGACCTTGGCCGCTTCCGGGAATGGGTTGAACAGCCTGAGTTGGAGCGTGAAGCCCTCCGCCGTGGTGCCACCCACCAGATGCCACACCTTTGGCGTCGAGACCACACACTGATCGCCGGTCAACAACTCGTCGGTCCAGGTGGCGGTCGTCGCCACCGCCGGGCCGTCGTCGAACTCGACGATGCCGGGCGCCGCGCCACGACGCGCAATCTCCGCGGTGTCGACGCTTCTGGCGTCCGCGCCCTGCAGCTGGAAGGGAAAAACGTCGGCCTCGAGCGTCGGGTTCGGGTTGGGTAAGGTGATCAGCGCTTGCACGTTGACGACGGTGGCGACGTCATAGGTCGAATCCCGCACCGCCCCCGACTCCACCCAGGGGCAATACCAGACGGTTTCATCCCCGACGGCCCCTACCGGGTCGGCCGGTGCCGGGAAGCCGAGACCGGGGCCCTGTGGCTCCTGAGGAGCGGTCTGTACCCACGCCAACCCGGCGAGCAGTGCGATCACGATGATGGCGGCCACCCTTCTCATCCGAACCTCCTGCCCGCCCAGGCGAATCCCGCTAGTGCCAGGGTCCACACCGCAGCCGCATATGCCTGGTTGCGGCGACCATTCACCGGGTCGAAACCGGCCTCGCCGGCCGCCGCAGACACCTCGTTCCACACACCCGACTGCTCCCACGGAGGCGGGCCCCATCTTTGGTGGGCGTTCTCCCGCACCGTGACCCGGCCGATCGGGTCCGGGGTTCCCTCGTAGCCGGCGCCCACCCGCGGCCACGCCGTGCCGACACCGGTCATCGAGCGGACGGCTCCCTGGGTCTCGATCTCGTAGGTCTCGTTCGTCAGCCCAGCGCTGAGCGAGACGATATCGAGCTGGCCGGTGAGCCGCTCACTCCATGCCGTGGCATGCGGGCCATCGCTCATGATCACGATCCACCGGATGCCAAAGGGGGCGAGCGCCTCGCCCGCCCGTGAGGTTTCGCCGGCAATGATGGTGGCGAGCACGTTTGACAGCTCGTCGTCGGCGGGACGCTCCGGAGGCAGATGCGCCTCCCACAGCTCCACCATCGGCGCCGCCACCACCCGGTAGGCGGCGCCCTCGATGAGGCGATCGTCCCCCGGCAGCTCCCCGGGGCCTCCGAGCAGCAGCACCCGCGACTCCGCTGGGTTCCCCGGCCGTGCCTCGGTGAAGGCCAGCGCCTCGCGGAATCGATCGCCCGGCAGCCCGGCTCTTCCCCCAAGCAGCACCGTGCTCGAGGCCGCCAGCAGCACCACGGCGGCAGCCACCCCAACACCGCCGACCACTCGCCGCCAGCCGCTGGTTTCGGCCCTGGTGATCGATTCGAGCGCGGCCCCGGTTATCCCGGCCAGCCCAAGAGCGACGAGCGCGAGCCCGGCATAACCGATCTCATCACCCCCACCGAAGTCGGCACTTCGGGCGAGGAGGGCTCCGCCGGCGGCAAGCACCCCGCCCCAGCCGGCGACGAGAGCCAGACGCTTTGGTGCGGACACAATGATCGTCACCGCCCCCAGGGCGGCAGCCACGGCGACCACGATGGAGGCCGTCCAGAAGGCGTCACCGCCGCTGCCAAAGACACCGCGGTCGGCCGCTCCGGCCCCGCGGAACAGCACCCGCATCGCCAGCCCCGCACCGGCCGCCGCTACC
>PVMS01172078.1_pt1 | contig 12521 bp, 8 predicted proteins | sample 1853461 | NCBI WGS metagenome assembly PVMS01 (sample SAMN08582032, study PRJNA380276) | Marine sediment metagenome, whole genome shotgun sequencing project. | isolation source: ocean sediment barecode stripped | collected 2017
GAAGCGGGCTCTTACCAGGAATTCACCCTCACCTATACGGCGGAACTAACGGAACTATCCGATGGAACGTTTTATTTACTTCTGAGTCAATAGTTTCAATTTAAAACTATCCTGAGATGGTTTATGATTAATGCTTTAAGTTATAAACTATCTACTCGTTAAGCCGAGATCCCACATGGCAGCCAAAAAAAAATATGCAAAACCGGTTTACCTGGTAGACGGTAAACGCACACCATTTATCAAGGCACGCGGTAAACCCGGGCCGTTCAAACATGCGGACCTGGGTATATCTGCGGCCAGGTCGCTGTTATTGCGCATGCCGTTCGAACCGACCGAATTCGATGAAGTCATTTTCGGTGCAACCATGCCGGGTCCCGACGAAGCCAATATCGCGCGTATAGTCGCCTTACGGCTTGGTTGCGGCGATCGCATGCCGGCTTATACGGTGCAGCGAAATTGCGCGTCGGGCATGCAGGCGCTCGATAACGCGGCGATGTCCATTGCCTCGGGCCGATCCCAGCTGGTGCTGGCCGGCGGCATCGAAGCCATGAGCCAGGCGCCATTACTGTTTCACCCCAAAATGGTAACCTGGCTAGCCGACTGGTGGGCAGCAAAATCCCTGGGACAAAAGTTCAGGGTTGCAGGCAGATTCAGCCCGCGCTTACTGACGCCGGTGATTGCGCTGCTAAAAGGCTTAACCGATCCGGTAGTTGGGCTCAATATGGGGCAAACCGCCGAGCAAATAGCCTATCGATTCGGCATCACACGTGCGCAAATGGACCAGTTTGCACTCGAAAGCCATCAAAAACTGCACCGTGCGCAGCTGCATAACGAGTTACCCGAAGTAGTGCCGATGTTGGACTCAAACGGCAATGTTTATGCGTTAGACGATGGTGTCCGCCCGGATTCGAGCCTGGATAAACTCGCTAAACTACGCCCTGCTTTTGACAAACCCTATGGCCTGGTAACCCCTGGCAACAGCGCGCAGATAACCGATGGCGCCGCGGCACTGGTGCTGGCGAGCGAGGCCGCGGTCAAGAAATACAATTTACCGATCCTCGCCAGGCTGGTCAGCACTGAATGGGCAGCGTTGTCACCGGCCGAGATGGGACTGGGTCCGGCGCATGCGATCGCGCCTTTGCTGAAATCGCAGGGTATGAAAATTGACGATATCGATTACTGGGAAATCAATGAAGCCTTTGCCGCCCAGGTACTGGCGGTGCTGGCGGCGTTGAATGACAGGGATTATTGCAAACAGCAGCTTGGTTTACGTTCCGTGGTCGGCAAGATTCCCCTGGAACGGCTTAATATTCACGGTGGTGGCGTCAGTCTGGGACACCCGGTCGGCGCCAGCGGAGCGCGCATCGTGCTGCATCTGGCCAAGGTACTTGAACAGAAAAATGCCAGCACTGGAATCGCTTCGCTATGCATTGGCGGTGGTCAGGGCGGCGCGATGCTGATCGAAAGGAGCGCGTCATGAGTGAAACACTAGTCGACTGGCATAGCCACTGCGATGATGACGGGATTCTGTGGGTAATCTTCGATATGCAAAATACCGATACCAATGTGTTGTCGGTATCGGTGCTGGAACAGCTGGATAGCTTATTGGACCAGATCAGCAATAATCCCCCCAAAGCGGTTATATTTCGCTCCGGCAAGGCGAAAGGATTTATCGCGGGCGCTGATGTGAACGAGTTTCTCGAAGTGACTTCCACGCAGGAAGCGTTGATCATGATCAAACGGGGACAGGCCCTGTTTGGGCGTATCGCAGCATTACCCTGCCCGACCGTCGCCTTGATCGAGGGTTTTTGTATGGGCGGTGGCACCGAGCTCGCACTCGCCTGTGACTACCGGGTGGCTCTCGATGACGCGGCTACCCGCATCGGTCTGCCCGAGGTAAAGCTGGGCATCCATCCGGCATACGGTGGCCTGGTTCGCGCCACCGCGATGATCAACCCTTTGAAATCCCTGGAATTAATGCTTTCGGGTCGGGCATTGACCGCGCGCGCCGCGCAGGCTATCGGACTGGTGGATAGCGCGCAACCCAAACGTCAGATTGAGCGTGCTGTGCGTAAGATCGCCCTGTCCCGACCGAGTAAACAGAAAATGCCGCTGCTCGGCAAGATTTTGTCATTGCCGGGAATTCGCAATCTACTCGCCGGGTTTATGAAGAAACAGGTGGCTAAGAAAGCACCACGCCAGCACTACCCTGCCCCTTATGCAATTCTCGATGTCTGGGCCAGTTACTACGGTAACAAGAAGCGCATGATCGAAGAGGAAGCTAATTCGGTTGCGCGTCTGATCCAGGGTGACAAGGTACGCAGCCTGATCCGGGTGTTTTTCCTGCAGACACGGTTAAAGGGCCTGGGCGATAAAAAGTCATTCACCCCCCGCCATGTGCATGTCATCGGTGCCGGCACCATGGGTGGGGATATCGCCGCCTGGTGTGCGTTACGGGGTTTTAACGTAACCCTGCAGGACCGTGAAGCGAAGTATTTGAGCAACGCCTTCAAGCGCGCGCATCAGTTGTACGCCAAACGCCTGAAGACCACCCCGGAGCGCAACGCCGCGCTGGATCGGTTGATTCCGGATATCGATGGCGATGGGGTAGCCAGGGCCGATGTTGTGATCGAGGCCATATTCGAAAATATCGATGCCAAGCGTGCAATATACAAGGATATCGAGCCACGCATGAAACCTGGCGCCGTACTCGCAACCAATACTTCCAGCATTCCACTCGAAACCCTGGCAACGGCGCTAAAAGAGCCCGAGCGACTGGTAGGCATCCACTTTTTCAACCCGGTCGCGATGATGCCGCTGGTAGAAATTGTCAAAACCGATTCATCGTCTGCCCAGACAATCCAGAATGCGATTGCCTTCACCCAGCACATCGGCAAGTTACCGCTGCCGGTCAAGAGTTCGCCCGGCTTTCTGGTCAATCGTATCCTGATGCCGTACCTGGTGGAGGCATTTACGCTTTACGATGAGGGTATTGCACCCGAAGCGATCGATAAGGCAGCGACCGATTTTGGTATGCCGATGGGACCGGTTGAACTCGCTGATACGGTTGGTCTCGATATTTGCCAATCGGTGGCGCAGAATTTATCCGCGGCTTACGGTATCGAAGTGCCGGCGGGACTCGACAAGTTAGTCGGCTCGAAAAAATTCGGCAAGAAATCCGGGCGCGGGTTTTATGAGTATAAGAAAGGCAAGCCGGTCAAGGATAACGACGTCGACCTTGGTGATCAAAAAATGATTCAGAACCGGCTCGTGTTTCGCTTCCTCAACGAAGCCGTCGCCTGTTTACAGGAAAAAATCGTCGACGATAAAGACTTGCTGGATGCCGGGATTATTTTCGGTACCGGCTTCGCGCCATTTCGGGGCGGACCGATGCATTACAGCCAGCAAGAAGGCGTCGAATCGATTGTCGCCGCGATGACCGATTACGAATCCAGGTTCGGCAAGCGCTTTCATCCGGTGGAAGGCTGGTCGTTGCTTACTGAATAGATAAATTTTGCCGCGGATACAGGTTGGGCAGCGAGTTTTCGGGTGCATCGGGCCTGGCTGGATGGTAGCGCCGTTCAGCCGCAATCAACCGCCATAAGCGCCTGCCCTGCCAGGCTGGGCCGCGCTGCGCATACAGGGCCCGGTCAAGCCTGGACAATTCACTGAGCAATTCTGTGGATCCTGCCCTGGCCTCGATCTGATATATGCCGTTGATGTTATCGTCGGGCCAACGCCGTCTACCCCAACGCAGCAACTCACGGCGGGCGTTTAGCGGATCATTCGTCATACAGGCCCTTTTCAATGCCTGCCGGTTACGCCGACTGCTTAACACGGACTCGATTTTCCGCTTTAGCTGGTGTCGCAACGAGGTGATGAAAAATAGTGACGCACAAGCCGTTAATAGCAGGCTGACCAGCACCAACCACAACCAGAGACCGCGCATTGAGGTAGTCTCCCGGGAAATATTTGAGTGAAGCCGGGATAAGTCGGCAATGCCGGCTTGAGTGCCCACGGGATTTGTCACGGTGAATTTTCTGCTTCCCAACAGCGCTACTCTTTCGCTATCCCGGGTCACATCCCACCATTTCAGGACGGTTGCCGGAATGGTAATTTCGCCTGGCTGTGAAACCACTACGGCAAAGCGCTGTTCCAGTCGTCCCAGCAGAACATTACCCTCATACCGAGTGGAGCGTACTGCCTGGTCAGCGTAAATTCTAAGTCCGGCGGAATTGGCGGGAATGAGACCTGCCGGCAAGGTTTCGGCGGGAAGCCCCCTGGCCTCGATGATCAGGCTGAAACCCAGCGTATCTCCGCTGGTCAGGCCGTCGGAAATTTCATCCCAGTGCCGCGAAATTTCAAGTTGTCGGGCCGGTAGCCAGGTATTGCCGCTGAATTCCGGCGGTGGCTCTCGCACCTGCAATTGCAAGGCTGCGCTAGCGCGGTAAATTCGTCTCGATGCCTTTACCGAACTGGTAACTGTGGCATCGGCTTCGGTGTTTATCAGACCCCGATAACTGGCGGGTGAAAGCTCGATGACACCGCTTGATTGCGCCACCAGAACAATGTTCCGTTCGAGCACGTTGAACGCCTGGCCGTGGCGATTGATCACATACCTGGAGTCTTCACGGCGATGAACTTGAGTATTCGCGGCCTCGGGTTCAAGCATATTACCCTCGAAGATGGGCAGGTTATGCAGCAAACGTGTGACTATCCTCACCGGCTGACCGACGTAGGGGTTTTGCGGCTGCGCCTCGACCTCGAGAAAAATCTTTTGCCTGGCAAGTAACGCGGGTGATTGCCGGGCTACTTCGAGACCAAGCACAGGTGTGGAGATGGCGCCTACTATTATCGATGGAATGTGCAGACTGCCAGTACGGCGTGGAAGGATTTCGATTTTCCATTGCATACGATGAAAGATTTCATCAGCTTCAACCACGCGAGCAACCTGGGATCTGACTTCAAGCACCTCGAAATCGACTTCCAGTACCGACAGGTCGAGTGCGTATAACGACGGTATTTTGCTATCGTGCTCGATAACCAGTTGCGCAATGTCGCCCTCGAAAATTCGTTTCGATTGCAGGAAAGCGGTCTGCGCCTGACCCGGTGAGTACATCAGGGCAAGTAGCAAAACACAACAGATTTTGGTGAATCGATGCATACCGGTTAGCGTGGCTGTCGTTTCTGACGTTGAAAATCACGCAAAAACTTGCGCCGGAACAATTCGGTGGAAGTGTCGGGTAAAGCGCTAATCCAGCGTTCGATAAATTCTGCATCCGGTAGTCGTTCAGCATCCTGCGAGCGTAGAGTAAAACGTTCCATTTCCTGCTCGAGACCGTCGAAGCGTTCAAACGGGTTTGCTTGCCCGGCCTGCATCGACGCACCGAGGCCAGGTCCAAGTTGTTGATCTTCAGCGGGATTCGTCAGTTCCTGGCCGACGACCCCGATACGCGCCTCTGCGTCGAGCAGGCGCGCATCAGCGAATGATTCGTCGGCGTCGGCTTCGCCCAATGGTCCATTTGCGCTTTCATACTCTTGCTCCAGGTATAACTCTAGCAGTCGCTTGTTGTACCTGGCCGAGCCCAGGCCCGGGTTCAATTCGAGCGCTTTTTGATAAGCGATAATCGCTGCGGCAAATTCCTGCTGTTGCGCAAGCGTGTTGCCACGGTTGTAAATCGATGCGGCGGACTCATCCTTGCTATACGCTTCGAGCGCCCGCTGATACTGCCCGCTTCGATAGTAGGCGGAACCCTGCAGCGCCGGGTTACTGGATAATTCATAAGAGGCCTGGAAATCACCTTGTTGATAGGCTTCGAAGGCCAGCTGTTCAGGGTGGTTGAAGAATAAATTCCATTCCCTTGCATAGAGTTCACCATCGCCCGGAAATGTTACGCCCAACAATAGCATCCAGATCAGGTTCCTGCGGAACAGCAGCAAAGCAAGCGGGAGCATTAACAGCACTATCCACACGCCATCGTTGGCCGCCGCTCTCGCCGAATTATCACCGGCCTGACCTGATTCAATCAGTTGGCTCGCGCCAAGCCGTGACATCAACAGGTCTTCCATTGCGCTGGCGCCGGTCATGGTGACTAACACGCCATTGCCAATCCGGGCTATCCGATCGAGTAGCGCAAAATTGGTTTTTGTGAGCACCACCCTGCCCTGCGAATCACGCAGCAAACCACCCTCGGTATCGAGCAATGGCCCACCCTCGGCGGTACCGATTGCCAGCACGGAAATCTGGTGCCCCTGTTTAACCGCCTTCAGCACGGCCGCTATCGCTGCGTTATTGTCACCGGCGCCAGCGGTAACAATGATGATCTGTCCCCTGCCGGCAATCGATGCCGCTAACAGGCCTTGAGCAGAGCCGATAGCCAGATCCATGCGCGTACCGTCCCCCGGCATGGTGCTCGGATCTAGCGCATCCAGGAAAGCCAGCAGCGTGGTGGCATCCCTCGACAATGGAGATACCACGAATGCGGCGCCGGCAAAGACCACCAAACCGGTTTCACCGTCAAAGTCTGCTGAAACTATCTCCTTCGCCGCCGCGACAGCATGGGTGAAGCGCCGCGGTCTTACATCTTCTACCAGCATTGCACGCGATAAATCCAGTACCAGTACCCGTGCGCTGGCTGATTCCATCATCGGGTAAGACTGCTTGCGCCAGCCAGGTCCGGCGGCCGACAGTAGCCCCAGGGTTAAAACGATGGCCAGGATCCAGGCCAGCCAGCCGTTGCCACTCGAATCCGGCTTCTCGGCCAGCATACTATCGAGTAACCCGGGGTCGCATATTCTGCGCCACATCGACTGTTGCCGCGGATGTCTGCAGTAAGTCCAGATCAACCACCACGTCGGTGCTAATAAAACCAGCCAGAGCGGGTTTAGAAACTGGAAGTTGGCGAGTTCAGTCATACGCTATCGGTGCGGCGTGATTGGCGGATCGAGGAGACCATAAAAAACAACATCACCATCAATCCCGCGCTCAACGGCAGCATGAATAGCTCGCTACGCGGACGGTGTGTCTGGTATTTATGCTCGATCGGTTCGAGTTTATCGAGATCCAGGTAGATTTTTTCCAGTGTCGACGCGTTGGTGGCGCGGAAATACTTCCCGTTGGTGACCTCGGCGATCCGGTTCAGCACCGTTTCGTTGAGCGCTACCCCGGCCGGTATGCTTTGCAAGCCATAGGTCCGGCTCAGGGTCTGGGCATCGGTGCCAACACCAATGGTATAAATGGTCAGGCCCTGCTGACGGGCCACCTGGGCGGCTACTACCGGATTTTCGAAACCCGCGGTGTTGGCGCCATCGGTCACCAGGATAAGCACCTTGTGTTTGCTTTCCTGTGTGCGCATCGACTTGACCGCGAGTCCAATCGCGTCGCCAATTGCGGTATAGCGGCCGGCTAATCCGGTACTGACATCTGCCAGCAATTGCTGCAAGGTGTCTAGATCAAAGGTCAGCGGCACATATGTGTAAGCGTTTGTGCCGAACAGGATGAGCCCAAGGCGATCGCCTTCACGTCGATCGATGAATTTTCCGACCACCACTTTCAATACTTCGATACGGCTCGCTGCCTTGGCATTAATCGTCATATCGACTTCACTCATACTGCCGGAAATATCGACTGCCAGCATCAAGTCCCGGCCGCTTTGCGTGCGTGAAATCGGCTCCCCAAGCCAGAATGGACGGCTCGCAGCAATAACCAGGCATATCCAGAACAGCCATACGCAGTTACGCGTCAGATTTTGCGATGATTGTCTAACCGAAGATTCGGCAAACGGGTAGTGATTCAGCAAAGGCACGGCAAGCGCCAGTTCAGCATGACTGCTTGCCGGCAGTACTTTTCTGGCCAGCAGTGGCAATGGCAACAGCAACATCGTCCACCACCAGTCGAAGCCGAGCATTAGCCCCTGCCCTGCCGCAACAGTTGTGGCTTAACCGCGTTTAACCATTGCTCGCATAATTCAACCAGCTGGCCGGCATCCAGGGTTACCTGTTTACGGTAAATCGAACCGCCGAAAACCTTGCCCTTACCGCTACTGAAACTATTGTCACCGAGACTCTCATCGAGAAATTTCAGCCAGGGCTCACCGGTGAAACTCCCAGGCTGCCGAGTCGGAAATGCCAGCATGGCGACTTGCTTGAGCCATTTTGCCAGTTGCAGGGAGAGTTCACGGGTATCCTGGTTGCGGCTGTAAGCTGATCTTATGCACTGTAATTCCCGCTCGGCAAGGTTTGCCAGACGATTTGCCCGGCGATACCGATAAACCAGCCAGATCGACGCGGCAACGGCGAGTGTTACGCCAACCGCCACCAGGTAAGCAGGCGGCAGCAGCCACCAGTCGGGTTCAGCCGGTGGTTGAATGTCTTTTAGCTCGCGCAGTAGTTCTTCGACAGTCATTTGAGGGCCAGGTTTTGTATGATCTGCGCGGTAATATCGTGATTACAGGAAACTGGGATTAACGGCATATTCAATTTCGAAGCCATACTTTCGATGCGTTCGCGGTGCGCTTGCTGCCACTGGTTCAGCCAGCTATCGGTCCCGGGCGCGGATAAATCAAAGCCGACTTGCCTGCCGTGCGCAAGCACCTGGTAATGACCACCGGGCCAGGCGTCGACCTCGGTGTCGTCATGAATCCAGTAGCTGCTGATGTCGTTGTGCCTGGCAATGGCCGACAAGATTTCCAGCGACTCGTTATCGATGTCGATAAAGTCTGAAATCAGGGCAATAATTGAACCCGGTTTGACTACGCGATTGATTTCGCGCAGCAAGAAATTGAGCCGGTTACGAGAAGGGTCTGCCGGTCGCTTGATGGCGCCGGCCTGGGACAGGTGATGAAATACGCCGAGTAGACCCGACCTGGTCTTGTCGGGTCTTACTTCATGGTGAGACTCGGGAGATACGATCAGGCCCCCGATGCGGTCACCGGCAAAACTGGCCAGCCAGCCGATGTGGGCGGCGACCTGGGCGGCGGCCCAGGATTTAAAGCTGAAACGGGTACCAAAATACATCGATGCCGACAAATCAACCGCAAGCAGAAAACGGCGTTCCTTTTCTTCGGCAAAAACCTTGGTATGAGCTTCACCGGTGCGCGCCATCACGCGCCAGTCCATGGTTCTGACGTCATCCCCATGCACGTAGGCACGAGATTCCTCATACTCCATGCCGCGGCCGCGCAGGCGTACTTCACGCGCGCCGGAACGATAGCTCGCACGGCGGTGGATATTGGCTAGTGACAAACCGGATAATTGCCCGCGTACCCTGACCAGATCCTCAACCTCGATGCTGATGCCGTTAACCTTGTCAGCATCGGTATTCATGTTCAGGCTGTGGGTACCCTGGCGAGCAATTCGTCGATTACCTGTTCGACGGATATGCCGTCTGCTTCGGCCTGATAGGTAAGCAGAATCCGATGACGCAGAACCTCCTGCGCCAGTTTTTGCACATCTTCAGGGGATGCATAGTCGCGACCTTCGAGCCAGGCCAACGCCCGACAACAACGATCAAAAGCCAGGCTTGCACGCGGGCTCGCGCCATACTGAATCCAGCCTGCCAACTCGCTTGAATACGCCTGGGGGTTTCTGCTGGCATCAACCAGCTGCGCGATATACTGTTCGACCGGCGGCGCCATATACAGATCGAGAACTTCCTGGCGGGCAGCGAAGACTACCTGTTGCGTGATTGGCAGTTGATCTGGGATACCGAGTGCTACCTGGTCCTGTTGGGCTTCGCGTCGTACCCGCTGCATGATCTGTACCTCGGAATCAACCCGGGGGTAGTCGATAGTCACTTTCAATAAAAAACGATCGAGCTGGGATTCAGGTAACGGGTAGGTACCCTCCTGTTCGATCGGATTCTGGGTCGCCATGACAAAATACAGCCCGGGCAAAGGATAAGTCGTTTTGCCGACGGTTATCTGTCTTTCCTCCATCGACTCCAGCAGTGCCGATTGCACCTTGGCCGGCGCCCGGTTGATTTCGTCGGCGACAATTACATGATGGAACAAGGGGCCGGGCTGGAAACTGAAACTGCCGTCCTGAGGGCGATAGATGTCGGTTCCGGTCAGATCGGCTGGTAGTAGATCGGGGGTAAACTGGATGCGCTGAAAGTCACCTTCGAGACCGCTGGCCAGGGTTTTTACCGCCCTGGTTTTGGCGAGGCCTGGCGGACCTTCAACCAGTATGTGCCCATCCGCGAGCAAGGCCACCAGCATTCTCGAAATCAGGCGATCCTGGCCGAGAATCCGGGAGTTCATGAAGTCGCGCAGAAGCAGGATTTGTTCGCGCAGTGCTGTGGTTTCGGCTTCAGGCATTTTGCAGGACTTTTCGCTGAGTTGAAAAACTTGCCGCCACCGGATAAATCGACTCGGTGATGGCGCAGATCAGGGCCAGCATAAACACCCTGTTGCTGAATTTCCAGCCCTGTCCCGGGTGATGCAGTCTATTCCAGGCCAAACAGCCGGTTTGCGTTATGGAAGGTTGTACTGGCCAGGGTAGCGAGCGATTCGCCGCGAATTTCCGCCAGTTTTTCCGCGACCAGTCTGACTCGACCCGGATGGTTGGTCTTGCCCCGATGCGGTGCAGGTGAAAGCCAGGGTGCGTCAGTTTCGATCAACAGGCGCTCGAGCGGAATTTGTTGCGCCATATCACGCACGTTCTGTGCCTGATGAAAAGTGACTATGCCGGAAATGGAAATATAAAATCCGAGGTCGATCGCCGCGCGCGCCATTTCCCAGTCTTCGGTAAAACAGTGCAGCACCCCCCCTACTGCCCGAGCCTGGTGTTTACGCAGCAATTTCAGCGTATCTTCGCGGGCGTCACGGGTATGAATCACCAGCGGCAAGCCGCATTCGCGAGCAGCCTCTATGTGGGTTACAAAACGTTCGCGCTGCCAGTCGAGATTACCGCCTTGATGATAATAATCGAGCCCGGTTTCTCCGATGGCGACCACCTTGTCGCGCGTGGCAAGTTCACATAACAGGTCGACGCTTGGCTGCTTTACCTCCGCGTAATCGGGATGTACGCCAGCGCTACAAAAGATCTGGGAGTAAGGGGCGATGCGTTGATGCATCGCGTCGAAGGATTCGAGGTTAACGCCGATGCAGAGCATGCGCGTAACCCCTGCCTGTTCGATGGTGTCGAGCAACTCATCGTAATCATGGTTGAAGTCATCCAGCTCGATCCGATCCAGATGACAATGCGAATCAAAAAACATTTTTCAAAATACCTTGCTTAGCCGAGGAACCCCTGATTAATTGGTCATTGCGAGACCCACAGGGCCTAAAGGAGCGCCAGCGACGTGGCAATCTCCTGGTGACTGGCTCCAGGCCAGGAAGATTGCTTCGCTTCGCTTATTGCCATGGATGGCATGTATGCAGAAAATGCAGGAGCATTTTTCTGTCGCAAAGACGCATGAATCAGTTCTTCCTCGACTGGCGACCGCGCAGCGGGGTGAGGCGCTCGCAATGACAAGATTAACTAAGTGGCATTCAGACCTGCCCCTTTACCTACTCGAATTCCATTGCGCGGAAGACCATATCGGCATTTAGCCGTGCCAGTTCATGGAAAGTATCCAGGTGCGCGTAGGGCGACTGATCGACATCGTATGCCTGCTGCAAATCTCCGCCTTCGTCGATGACTTCGGCAATTTTTGCGCGTAAATAAACCAGGTAGTCGCGCGTATAACGGGTAACTTCGTCCATATTGGTCGGCGCGCCATGGCCGGGAATAACATGAGTTGGATCAAGTGCTGCAAACTTATCCCAGGTTTCGATCCAGGCGGCGGTATCGGTGTGTTCAAAAATTGGCAGCAGGCGTTGGTGAAAAGCCATATCCCCGGATATCACCAGGCTTTTGGCGGGGATCCAGGCGACGATGTCTCCCGGGCTATGCGCCGGGCCGAGGCGCAGGAGTTCGACTTCGAGTCCGCCAAGGTCGATAACAAGGCTCGATTCAAAAGTCTGGTCGGGCATGGTGAGACGAGTATGTTTGGCTTTCTCACCATTGCGTCGCTGCATCCGCGCCAATACCTCTTCACCATAGTTCTCGATTTCATGCGCGGTATCGATGTGCGCGATCACCGGCACTCCCTGTTCCTGCCAGTAACTGCTGCCAAGCATCGCGTGCCCCTGGCCATTTTCCAGCACCACCGCCTTGACTGGAAGCGGGGTGATCTTGCGAATTTCGTCATGCAGCGCCCGCGCGAGTAAGTAATTATCACCGGCATTGAACACCAGAACTTCGTTGGCGCCAATCACGAAGGAGAGGTTATTGTTATGCCCGGAATTGGTGTAACTGCCGGGTGCGGTCGCGCCTATCGCGGACCAGACCCCGTCGACTACTTTTTGCGGTTTGCGGAAAAGCATCGAATCCAGCGCGTAATCGGTAAATTTTACCGGTTTGCCCTGGTCCCGCCATGCGAAGAAACCATCAGCATAGTTTTGTACATTGCTGTAACCCTTTTTCTGCAGGGTTTCCGCGGCCAACGGGCTACGTTGATTGATGCCGCAATAAACGAC
>PVMS01084149.1_pt1 | contig 12520 bp, 8 predicted proteins | sample 1853461 | NCBI WGS metagenome assembly PVMS01 (sample SAMN08582032, study PRJNA380276) | Marine sediment metagenome, whole genome shotgun sequencing project. | isolation source: ocean sediment barecode stripped | collected 2017
CGCCGCTTTCCCCGAAACGCACGATCGGACACGGGGCGCCGGCGATGGGCCTGTTCAGGGCCGCGGGGGTTTCGACTCCCCGTCCGCCGGCGGTCGTGGAGACGCCGGACGAAGCGGCCGTCTTGGCGGCCTCATTCGATGGCGGTCGCCGCATGTCGCGGCTCGATCCGGCAGCGGTCGCGGGGGCGACCCTCGACGACCTGTGGGGAGGTTGCGCCAGAAGCGGAGCAGGAGGTCGGTGGCGCGCTGGTCGCGACCGCTCGCCCGCACGAGCATTGGCGCGCCCTCGGCATCGGCGCCGACGAAGGTGACCGCCCCATCGGTCCGGTCGACCGATCGGAGTTCACCGACGTCGAGGCCGTCGCTCAGCAGCGCCCGGCGGATCGTGAGCGGAGCGAGTCGGCGGCGTGGAGCGTCCACGATGACCAGGGCCGCCGATCCGGCCGCGGCATCGATCGCCAGCAGCATCGCGTTGCGGAGAGGGACCTCGGTCGCCGTGAGCGCTCGGGCGACGACGGCCGCGAGGACGAGGATCCAGTCGGCCTGACGCCATGCCTTGGCGAGCCACGGGCTCGCAGCGACCAGTGCGGCGGTGAGGTGCGCGCTCGACGGGAATTGCGTACCGATGAACCACGAGCTGACCCGATCGAACCCCAGCTCGTCGAGCGGGACGCTCTCCTCGACGAGGTTGCCGAGCAGCACCATCGAGAGAGCGGCGAGGAGAGCAGCGAGGCTGCACAACGAGAGGAGGACGAATCGTCGATGGACGAGTAGGTAGATCGCGGCGATGAACGGCACGATCATCGCGGTGAGCTGGACCAGCCCGATCAGGCCGTTGATCAGCGCCTTGGGCAGACTCTCGACGATCGCGAGGAGATCGATCGAGAACGTGCGGAGGCCGACCGGCGCGATCTCGGCCAGCCCGACCATCACGGCGAGCAGCACCCGCGAGAAGATCAGTCGTGCGACATCGGCAGGGGTGTCGCACGAGGCCCTCGCCCTTCGGCGGAGGCGGCGCGAGCGGTCTCACGTGTTGCCGACTCCGCGCTGTCGCCTCCGATCCGGACACCGGGGCAGATCATAGGATCGCGGACTCAGATGACGACGTTGACCATGCGGTCGGGTATCACGATGATCTTGCGTGGCGTCGCACCGTCGAGAAAAGCGGCGATCTTCGGGTCGGCGAGCGCCGCTGCCTCGAGGATCTCGACATCGGCACCGGTGGCGACGGTGATCCGACCGCGGACCTTGCCGTCGACCTGGACCGGAACCTCGATCATCTCGTCGACCAGCAGCTCGGGGTCGGCCAGGGGGAATGCGACGTAGGCGATCGTGTCGTCATGGCCCAGCTTGCGCCACAGCTCCTCGGCGACGTGTGGCACGAGTGGTGCCAGCATCATGACCATCGGATCGGCGAGAGCGCGCGGGGTCGAGTCGAGCTTGGTCACCGCGTTGTTCAGTTCGATGAGTTTGGCGATCGCGGTGTTGAAGCGGAGCGCCTCCATCTCTGTGGCGACCGTGTCGATCGTGCGGTGCAGGAGCTTGTCGGTGTCGGGATCGATCGGGTCGTCGGTGACGACGCACTCGCCGGTGTCCTCGTCGACGAGGTTGCGCCACAGCCGCTGTAGGAACCGGTACATGCCGACGACGTCGCGCGTCTCCCACGGGCGCGACGCGTCGAGGGGCCCGGTGGCCAGCTCGTAGAGCCGCAGCGTGTCGGCGCCGTACTCGTCGTACATCTCCTCGGGCGACACGGCGTTCTTCAGGCTCTTGCCCATCTTGCCCCGCTCGCGGGTGACCGGCCGACCCTCGAACGTGAAGCCGGTGTGCTCGTCGCCCTCGACATCGGCCGCCTCGACGTAGAGCTCGCGGTCGTCCTTGTAGGCCGCCGCCATGATGTAGCCCTGGTTGAACAGCCGGGTGTAGGGCTCGCGCGACGAGAGGTGTCCGAGGTCGAACAGCACCTTGTGCCAGAAGCGGGCGTAGAGGAGATGCAGCACAGCGTGCTCGACGCCGCCGACGTAGAGATCGACGCCGCCGGGATGATCGGGCCTGATGTCGGTGCGCGGTCCCATCCAGTACTCCTCGACATCGGGGTCGACGAATCGCTCCTGGTTGGTCGGGTCGAGGTAGCGCAGTTCGTACCAGCACGACCCGGCCCATTGCGGCATCACGTTGGTGTCGCGTCGGTACCGCTTGGGCCCGTCGCCGAGATCGAGTTCGACCTCGACCCAGTCGGTGAGCCGGTCGAGGGGGCTCTCGGGGTTGGAGAACTCGTCGTCGGGGTCGAACGTGCGCGGTGAGAACGAGTCGGTCTCGGGCAGTTCGACCGGCAGCAGGTCGTCGGGAAGCGTGTGCGGCCGGTCGTGTTCGTCGTAGACGACGGGGAACGGCTCACCCCAGTAGCGCTGCCGGCTGAACAGCCAGTCGCGGAGCTTGTAGTTGATCGTCGCCTCGCCGGCACCGTTGGCCTCGAGCCACCCGTTGGTGATCGCGACACCCTCGGCGACGACGTCGATCCCGTCGAGGTCGATCGTTTGGTTCGCCGACTGCACGTACGGAGCGTTGCCGATGAAGGCCTCGGGCCATGCCGCCGTGTCGAGTGTCGGTTCGATGCCATGTGCCTCGAACCACGAATCCGGTGGCTGCTGGATCGCGGGGATCGGGAGACCGAACTTGGTGGCGAACTCGAAGTCGCGATGGTCGCCACAGGGCACGGCCATGATCGCTCCGGTGCCATATCCCATCAGGACGTAGTCGGCGATCCACACCGGGATCGACACATCGTTGATCGGGTTGGTTGCGTACGATCCGGTGAACACGCCGGTCTTGACTCGGGTCTCGTCCTGGCGGTCGATGTCCTTCTTCGCTCCGGCCGCGCGCCGGTACTCGGCAACTTCGTCGGCCCACTCGGGCGTGGTCAGCGCGTCGACGAGCGGATGCTCGGGCGCGAGCACCATGAACGAGGCGCCGAACAGCGTGTCGGGGCGCGTGGTGAACACGCTGATCGCGTCACCGATGTCGGTCGAAAAATGGACCATCGCGCCGTGGCTCCGGCCGATCCAGTTGCGCTGCATCGTCTTGATCGAGTCGGGCCAGTCGAGCAGATCGAGGTCGTCGAGCAACCGGTCGGCGTAGTCGGTGATGCGCATCATCCACTGGCGCATGCTTCGCTTGAAGACCGGGAAGTTGCCACGGTCGCTCCGCCCGTCCGCGGTGACCTCCTCGTTGGCGACGACGGTTCCGAGCCCCGGACACCAGTTGACCGGTGCCTCGCTCACGTACGCCAGCCGGTGCCCGTCGACGAGGTCCGCCCGTTCGTCGGCGGTCAGTTCGGCCCAGGGGCGGCCGTCGGCCGTCGGCCGGCTTCCGGCCGCGTACTCGTAGATCAGTTCCTCGATCGGACGTGCGCGTTGCAGGTCGTGGTCGTACCAGGCGTTGAAGATCTGCGAGAAGATCCACTGGGTCCACCGGTAGTAGGCGGGATCGATGGTCGAGACGCTGCGCCGCGTGTCGTGGCTCATGCCCAGTCGGCGGAGCTGACGGCGCATCGTGGCGATGTTGGCCTCGGTCGTGATCGCCGGATGTGTGCCCGTCTGCACGGCGTACTGCTCGGCGGGGAGACCGAACGCGTCGAAGCCCATCGAATAGAGCACGTTGTGGCCGGTCATCCGCTTGAAGCGCGAGTACACGTCGGTTCCGATGTAGCCGAGCGGGTGGCCGACGTGCAGCCCGACACCGGACGGATAGGGGAACATGTCGAGGACGAACAGCTTCTCGTCACGACCGGCCATCACGTCGGGATCGGCGAGCACACCGGCCGGGTTCGGCGTCTCGAAGGTGCCCTCGGCCGACCAGTACTCCTGCCACCGCAGCTCGATCTCGCGCGCGAGCGTGGAGCTGTACCGCTGTGGAGGGGAATCGGGCGGCGGGCCGGGATAGGTGTGGTCGTCGTCGATCATGCGGTCGACCCAGCCTACGGGTGCCGCGCCGCGTGCATCGCCGACGGTCGGCGCACGATCACCTCGACGCTGTGACGCACGCACGCTTGTAGGTTGAGGTGATGGCGCTCGACATCGTCTGCCCGCGGTGCGGTGTCGACGACGACCTCACCGGTGAGCCGGTCGACGACGGCCTGATCGAACTCACCTGCCACTCGTGCAAGGTGCAGTGGACACGCGACCCGCGCCCGCGGTGCCCGACGTGCGGCGGTGACGATCTGTACCACGTACCACAGGTGATCCTCGAGAAGTCGCGGGGTTCACAGATGTCGATCCAGGGGATCCACGTCGAGTACGCCTGCCACGCCTGCCAGCCGCTCGAGGTGAGGGTTCGCGGCGGTCGGACGACCCACCTTCCCGACCGGCTCGGCGGCAGCCAGTAGATCCGCCGCGAGTAGCGTTGCGCGGATGGACGATTCCACCGTCGCCCGTCTCGAACGCGCCGCGCACGCCGACGCCGGCCTGAGCCTCGTTGGGGCCTCGATGACCGGCGGGGGCGAACCGGTCTTCGTCGGCTGGGACGAGATCCACGACCAGGCCCGATCGGTCGGCGCCGCGCTCCAGGCGAAGGGACTCGTGCCGGGCGATCATGTCGCCATCCTCGGGCCGACGAGCCGCGAGTTGATGACGATCGTGCGCGGCTGCTGGATGGCGGGCCTGACGTCGATGGTGCTGCCGCTCCCGATGAGGATGGGGTCGCTCGACGTGTTCATCGAGAGCACGCGGGCGCGGATCCGCCACGGCGACGCGAAGCTCGTGCTGATCGACGACCTGCTCGCCGATTTCTATGAGCCCGCCGACGGCGATCCGCCGATCGAGCCGATGAGAACGGTGATGCCCGGGTCGACCAACGTCCCGGGCGGCGACGCGCTGGAGATCCCCGCGCCCGATCCCGAGCGGCTGGTGATCCTCCAGTACACGAGCGGTTCCACGAGCGAGCCCAAGGGTGTGATGATCCCCGATCGGGTGCTCTGCGCCAACATCGATGCATTGTGCGAGGCCGCCGAGATGGGCGTCGGCGAGGTGATGGTCTCGTGGCTGCCGCTGTACCACGACATGGGCCTCGTCGGGTTCTTGTCGCTGTCGATGACGAAGGGGGTCGATCTCGTGCAGGCGGCCCCGCAGGACTTCCTCGCCCACCCCGGGAACTGGATGCAGTGGCTGAGCGACTTCGGCGGCACCGCCACCGCCGGACCGAACTTCTCGTGGGTGCTCGCCACGCGGGCGCTCAAGCGGATGAAGGACCTCGATCTCTCCCGCCTCACACTCGCGCTCTCCGGGGCGGAGCCGGTAGATCCGGTCGCGGTCGAGGCGTTCGTCGCCGAGGCCCAGCGGTTCGGGTTTCCCGCCGGTGGCGTTTTCCCCGCCTTCGGCATGGCCGAGACCGCGATCGCGGCGACGTTTCCGCCGCGGGGTCGAGGGCTGGTGACCGACACGGTCGATCGGCTCGTGCTCGAGACACAGCGGGTCGCCAAGCCGATCGAGATCACCGACCCCGACGAGCTGGGTCTCACAGCGCGCCGGCTGCCGCTGCTCGGCACCGCCGTTCCCGGTCTCGAGCTGAAGGTCGTCGATCTCGACACCTACGAGGAGATCCCCGAGCGCCACGTCGGCGAGCTGCTCATCAGGGGCACGTCGGTGACACCTGGGTACTACAAGCGCCCCGATGCGACCTCGGCCCTGTTCCACGACGGCTGGCTCTGCACCGGCGATCTGGCCTACATGCTCGGTGACGAACTGGTCCTGTGCGGCCGCATCAAAGACGTCATCATCGTCGGTGGACGCAACATCTTCCCCGAGGACATCGAGCGATCCGTGGCCGCGATCGATGGCGTGCGACCCGGCAACGTGATCGCATTCGGGATGGAGGGCTACAAGGGCCGCGAGAGCGTGGTCGTCGTCGCCGAGGTACGCGTCAGCGACACGTCCGGCCCGGTGGCCGACATCCGCGAGGCGATCCACCACCGCACGTTGGAGGTCTGCGGGGTCCCGCCCCGCGACGTGATGCTCGTCGAGCCGAGCACACTGCCCAAGACCAGCAGCGGCAAACTCCAGCGGTCGAAGTGCCGTGACGAGTACCTCAACGAGGAGCTGTCGCTGGCGACCGCCTGAACGACCCGCGGACGCTCTCCGCGACCGCATCCCCCGCGCGCAGGGTGTTTGCCTCGCCCGATGACCGCGGCTACGGTCGATCTTGTCGCGGGTATTACCGCTCACGGCGTTGGACAACGCCCACAAGGGGGAGATCTACATGGATTGGAAGCGAATCGATCAGGCGCGGGGCTCGGTAGGGCCCGTCGAGGTCGACCTCATCGAGGCCTACGCCCAGGGCCGCATCAAGCGACGTGACTTCGTCAAGCGCGGCACGATCATCGGTCTGTCGGTGCCCTTCATGGGCGCCATCATCGCCGCTTGCGGCAGTGATGACAGCGGCTCGAGCGGCGACACCTCCAGCGGCGACACCTCCAGCGGAGGTACGTCCGCCGGATCCGAACCCGCGTCGACGGACGGCGGCGGTGGCGGTACGGGCGGCAGTGTGATCGTCGGGATCCAGCAGGGCGACGCCAACACCGGTCTCGATCCGGTGAACATGCTCGACCTCGGCACCTACAACATCTTGTCGCAGAGCTTCGAGTACCTGGTCGGCCTCGGTGACGACGGCAACATCGGTGCCACCGCCCTGGCCACCGATTGGTCGCCGAACGAAGACGGTTCGGTGTGGACCTTCACCCTCCGCGAGGGCGCGGTGTGGGGCGACGGCAGTCCCGTCACCTCCGCCGACGTCGGAGCCACGATGGATCGCCTCGCCGCACAGGGCAATGCCGGCCTCGCCGGGGTGATCGACGAGGGCTCGACCGATTCGACCGATCCCTTGGTCGCCGTCATCACGCTGATCGAGCCGAACGGCAACTTCCCGGTCCTGGTGTCGCTCTTCAACGCCCAGAGCCTCATCACCCCGGTGGACTACTCCGACGGAACGACGCTCGACGAGCGCCCCGACGGCAGCGGGGCGTGGATCCTCGACAACTGGGACGCCACGACATTCGTCGCCAAGTTCGTCCGCAACCCCAACTGGTGGGGCGGTGAGCCACCGCTCGACTCGACCGAGCTGCGCGGGTTTGCCGACATCGCGACGGGGGTCACCGCCATGCAGAGCGGCGACATCGACATCATCCAGCAGTTCTCGGTAATCGGTGGCGAAGGCCTCCTCAGCGACAGCAGCTTCGTCGTGCTCGAGCCCCCTTCGGCCGCCCATCGCCAGGTCTGGTTCAACACGCAGCAGGGTCAGTTCACCGACAAGCTGGTTCGCCAGGCCCTGGCCTGGACGCTCGACCGTCAGCAGATGCTCGACACCTTGTGGGCGGGCCGCGGTGAGATCGGCAACGATTATCCCGTGCTCTCGTCGCTGCCGTTCTACGATCCCGATGCCGCACCGCAGCGTTCGCGCGACATCGAGCAGGCGAAAGCTCTGCTCGCCGAGGCGGGAGTCGAGAGCATCTCCGCTGCCATCGACACCGGTGACGTCCAGGAGATCCCCGACCTCGCGGCGATCATCCAGCAGAACGCCGCCGAGGCCGGCTTCGACCTCACTGTCAGCACGCAGTCGAACTCCACCTTCTACGGGGCCGCCTGGTGCCCGGGGGCGAGCGAGACCGACGAGACGCTGCCGTGTGACAACTCCGCCGAGTTCGGGATCGTCGACTACGGCCATCGCCCTGTGCCCGACGTGTACTTCAGCTCGGCGCTGGCCACGGGCGGGGTGTGGAACTCGTCGAACTGGACGAATCCCGACTTCGACGCCAAGCTCACCGAGTACCGCGGAGCGATCGACGTCGACGGCCAGAAGGCGGCGGTCGGCGCGATCGAGGAGATCCTCTGGGAAGAGGTGCCCGCGGCATATCCCTACTTCTTCCCGTACCTCGCCGGATACTCCGACGATGTCTCCGGGGTCCAGCAGACCGCGCTCGGACACACGATCCTGAGCGCCGCCTCCAAGAGTTGATCATCGAGCTTCCCCGGGTCGGCTACGGTCGACCCGGGGGAAACGATCGAAAGGACTAATGCTCCGATTTGCGTTGAGACGGCTCGGCCTCGCGGTGATCACACTCGTCATCCTGGTCGCTGTCATCTTCTTGCTGACCAGGGTGTTCCCGAGCGATCCGGCCCGGCAGCTGGCGGGTCCATTCGCTCCCCAGGAGCGGGTCGACGCGCTGAACGAGCAGTACGGCCTCGACGACCCGCTGATCCAGCAGTTCTGGCGGATGCTCAAGAACGTGTTCACACTCGACTTCGGTGAGTCGTTCTCGAGCCCTGGCACCGACGTCATGGATCTCGTGCTCCCGGCCCTGTGGAACTCGACCAAACTGGTGATCTTCGCGCTCTTCTTGACGCTGCCGGTCAGCATTTTCGGTGGGATCGTCGCCGCCCGCAAGAAGGACACGCTGATCGACCGTACGATCGTGACGCTCGGCCTGGCCAGCGCATCGATCCCCGAATTCGTGTCCGCGGTGCTGCTGCAGTACATCTTCGGGGTGAAGCTCGGGTGGTTCCCGGCGATCGCCAACATTCCCGACGACGCCGGCTTCTTCACAACGCTGAACTATCTGTTCCTGCCGGCGCTCTCGATCGTCATCGTGTACTTCGGCTACATCGCCCGCATCACGCGCGCCGGCACGATCGTCGCCCTCGATTCCGACTACACGCGTACGGCGTTCATGAAGGGCCTGACGACCAGCCAGGTGATCCGGAGGCACGTGCTGCGCAACAGCTTGCAGCCGACGGTTGCCGTGACCGGCACGCAGATCGGCTACCTGTTCGGGGGACTCGTGGGACTCGAAATCGTGTTCAACTACCCCGGTCTCGGCCGGCTGATCTTCAAGGCCGCGACCACACCCGACTTCCCGCTCCTCCAGGCGGGTGTGCTCACGGTCGCGGTGATCTTCATGTTCACCACGCTCGTCGCCGACCTGATCATCGCCTGGATGAATCCCCGGGCCCGACTGAATCTGAGCGACTCATGACCGACGGCCATTTCTCCAGCGGACCGCTCCCGGATGGAGAGCCGGAGAGCCAGTGGCCGGCGGCGACCGCCGACATCATCGAGGGAGCGCCGGGCGAGCCGCCGATCACAGAGGAGGAGACGCCGTTCTACCGTCCGCTGCCCGAAGAACCGGGGATCGACGTCGTCGCCGAGCGCAAGCGGAACCGCGCCGAGCGGCGGCGCCTGCTCTGGAAGAGCCCGGGTTTCATCTTCGGGCTGGCGATCATCGTGCTCTGGATCGTCTGTGGTCTCTTCCCCTCTGTTCTGGCGCCGTGGGGCGAGAACGAGGTCATTCGGCTCGCGGACGGCTCGACGATTCCCCGCCAAGGGCCCAGCAGCGACGCCTGGTTCGGCACCGATGCGATCGGCAACGACGTGTTCTCACGAATCATCTTCGGTGCCCGTCCGGTGCTCCTCGTCGCCCCGCTCGCGGCCGCCATCGCGGTCGCCGCAGGCACGGTGCTCGGGCTCATCATGGGGTACTACCGGGGTTGGGCCGACGACATCCTCAGCCGGATCGTCGAAGCGTTCCTGTCGATCCCGGTGATCCTGCTGGCGTTGATGGTGCTCGTCGTGTTCGGCCGGACCAACACGATCATCATCTTGACGATCGCGCTGTTGTTCACGCCGGTCGTCACCCGAACGGTGCGTTCCACCGTGATCGCCGAGGCGCAGCTCGACTACGTGACATCGGCCAAGCTGCGCGGTGAACGCGGCATGTTCATCATGTTGCGCGAGATTCTCCCGAACATCACAGGTGTGCTCGTCGTCGAGTTCACCGTGCGCGTCGGCTACGCGATCTTCACCATCGCCACGCTGGCCTTCCTGGGTCTGACCGCCGGCGACGCCACCGCCGCCGACTGGGGCAAGGACGTGGCCAACAACTATGTGCTCATCCAATCCGGCCAGTGGTGGGCCTCGATCTTCCCGGCGATCGCCATCGGCAGTCTGGTGATCGCCATCAACCTGATCGCCGACTCGCTCGACAAGGTGGCCAAGGCATGACGACGACCGACGAACCAACGCTCGAGGAGCGTGGTGATCCGGCGACAGCGGCGCTAGCGGTCCAGGACCTCGAACTCGCCTACAACGTGCGCGGTGTGCCGCGCGAGGTGCTGCGCGGGGTGACGTTCCAGGTCCGCCCGGGCGAGGCATTCGGGCTCGTCGGTGAGTCGGGCTGCGGCAAGTCGACCACCGCGTACGCGGCCGTGCGGTACCTGCCCGAGAACGCCGTCATCCAGGGCGGGCACATCCTGGTCGACGGGCGAGATGTCGTCCAGATGTCCAACGCCGAGCTGCGCAAGCTCAGGTCGAGCGACGTCTCGATGGTGTACCAGGACCCGGTACAGGCGATGAACCCGGCGCTGCGCATCGGGCACCAGGTCGCGGAGTGCTTCCGTATCCTCGGCGAGTCGAAGCAGCAAGCCGCCGAGAGCGCCCGCCACGCTCTGGAACGGGTGAAGATCGCCGATCCCGATCGCGTGCTCGACCGGTACCCGCACCAGTTGTCCGGGGGGATGCTCCAGCGCGTCGTGATCGCGATGGCGCTCGCCGGCGACCCACAGCTCCTGGTGCTCGACGAGCCCACCACCGGATTGGACGCGACGGTCGAGGCGGAGGTTCTCGATCTCGTGCGCAGCCTCCGCGAAGAGACCAACGCGGCGATTCTGCTGATCGCCCACAACCTCGGCGTGATCCGCACGATGTGCGACCGGGTCGGTGTGATGTATGCGGGCAAGATCGTCGAGGAGGGCGATGCCCAGGACGTGTTCGAGGCGCCGAAGCACCCCTACACGATGGGGCTGCTCAACGCGATCCCACGGCACGGGCTGCGCAAGACCGACCGCGAGCTGTTCACGATCCCCGGGAACCTGCCACAGATCGGTGAAGCGTTGCCGACGTGTGTGTACGTCGACCGGTGCCCGCTCGCCGATGAACTGTGTCGCGACGAGGTCCCGCCGGTCGTTGCGATCGACGATTCGCACTGGACGCGGTGCCACCATCTCGACCGCGTGGGCGAGATCAAGCCCCCCGAGCCGACCACGACCGACTTCGAGGTGGGCAGCGAGACGGTGCTCGAACTCACCGGAGTCTCCAAGACCTTCCGCCAGCGCGGCTCCGACGTGCCGGCGCTGGTCAGCATCGATCTGGGGTTCGCCGAGGGTGAGACGCTCGGCCTCGTCGGCGAGTCGGGCTCGGGCAAGTCGACCCTCGCCAAGACCCTGCTCGGTATCCACGCGCCCGACGAGGGCGGGGAGATAACGCTCGACGGTCGTCAGGTGAAGGATACGGCGGGCGAGCGGAGGCAGGAGTCGATCCGGGCGATCCAGATGGTCTTCCAGAATCCCGACTCGGCGCTCAACCGGATGTGGACCGTGCGCCACATCCTGAAGCGTTCGGTCACCAAGCTGACCGACGTCAAGGGTGCTGCCGCCGACGAGCGGGTCGAAGAGCTCGCCGCCGCGATGCGCTTGTCGCCGCGCCATCTCGATATGCGACCGCGCCAGTTGTCGGGCGGCCTCAAGCAGCGCGTCGCCATCGCCCGCGCGTTCGCCGGCGACCCGCGCATCGTGGTCTGCGACGAGCCGACATCCGCTCTCGACGTCTCCGTCCAAGCGGCGATCCTCAACCTGCTCGCCAACCTCCAGAACGACGAGCGCACGAGCTATCTGTTCATCACCCACGACATCGGCGTCGTGCGCTACCTCGCCGACCGCATCGCGGTGATGTACCTCGGGCGGATCATGGAGATCGGCGCGACCGATCAGATCTTCGAGGGCGTGCACCATCCGTACACCGAGGCACTTCTGTCGGCGGTGCCGTCGCTCGACGGTGAAGCCGAAGACCGGATCCCGCTGTCGGGCGAGATTCCCTCGCCCGCCAACCCGCCATCGGGATGTGTCTTCCACACCCGCTGCCACAGGGTGGTCGAAGGTCTCTGCGAGACGGTCGAGCCGGAGATGGTCGAGATCGCACCCGGCCACAGGATCAAGTGCCACCTCACCGTCGAGCAGCTCGAAACCCCCGTCGAGATCGATCGCGACAGGCTCGCCACCCTCGCCGACTAACGACCGCCCGCCGTCACCCCGCCAGCATCTTCCACCCCGCCGGAGGTCGACTCGGTGAGGATGTTGCGCAGCATGTGCGCAACATCCTCACGAGAACGGCCGGGGGGTGGAGGGTGAGGGCGGGTCAGACCGCCTTCAGAGCGGCCATCACACCGCTCCAGCGCTCCGGGTCACTCTCGTAGGGGGCGTAGAAGCTGATCCGTTGGATCACGTCGCCGTAGCGGCGTGACAGCTCGGGGGCGATCGCCTCTGGCTCGCCGACCACGGCGAACGTGTTGAGGATCTCATCGTCGATGAGGGTGCCCATCTTCTCCCACTCGCCCTGCTTGGACAGCGTATTGAGCTCGTCCTGCAGGCCACCCCAGCCATGGATGTCGAGCACGCCCCGGTACGCCGGTGTCGACCCGTAG
>PVMS01150425.1_pt1 | contig 12518 bp, 8 predicted proteins | sample 1853461 | NCBI WGS metagenome assembly PVMS01 (sample SAMN08582032, study PRJNA380276) | Marine sediment metagenome, whole genome shotgun sequencing project. | isolation source: ocean sediment barecode stripped | collected 2017
CAATTAACACCGCATCATCAAGATCTCAGTCATCGATCAACTTGTCTTCCACACCACCAAACAGCGCCCTCCCCGAGCTTTAGTCTTCCCCCAGGCGACCCCCGTCCAGTATGGTCGGTGGTGCAAGAGCGCCCCACCTATTTCGCGTGTACGTTCATAAATTGCCATCATCATCGTGTTTGCCACCCCCAGTGTCGCTACCAGCAGCGCTAAGGCACCCACCGAACCCAACAAAGCCTGCATCACCGCCAGCACCCTGTTGGCGATCTCCAACACCGCGCCCAGGGACTGCGCTTGCAGACCCAATGCTTCTGCCGCCTCTAATACAGCTGGCACTGTTGAGTTATCTGCGGCACGTACCACCAGCACATCGTAGCCATCCGTGTTCAGGGTGTCGGGCCTGCCATACCACCAGGCTTTGATCTCGGTGCGTTCCTTCAGACCCAGGTTTGCTGTTTGAAAGCTGCGGCTGTTTTCGATTCCTCTGATCGTGGTGCTGAATTCCCTGGTTTCACCGCGCGGCAGTCGCACAGATATGGTTACTGTTTCGCCAATTAAGTCAGCATAATCAAGATCAGAGTCCCCGATCAACTGGTCAGCCAATCCAACCAGGATCACTATACCCCGGGTTTCGCCTTCTCCCAGGGGAACCCCGGCCAGTATGTCAGGTGCTGTCAGACCGCCCATGCCTGGTGGACCGTCGTTAAAACCACTTGCCAGGCGCACAGGTATGTTCTGGCCATTAAACTCCAGGCTGACCTCCATGTTTGAAGGCAGATCCAACACCGGCGTGACAGATTGAACTTCTGGCATCTCCCTGAAGATAGCTACAGTCTCTGGGGTCAGCGGTACCGTGGGTTCTGTAAAACCGAAAGGATCAAAAGTTGACTCTTCTTCGGGGAAAGTCGGGGAGACAAAAACATTTTCGAGTCCCAGCGCTTGAAAGTTGCGGTTTACCTCGGCCTGAACTCCAACACCGAATGAAACCATGGCTACCAGGGTAATAATGCCGATCACTACTCCTGCCGAGGTGAGAATATTGCGCACCGGCCGGCGGCGCAGGTTGCCGAATGCAGTGCCCAGCAGGTCCTTGAAGGATAGGCTCCCCTTAGTTCTTGCAGGAAAAGTTGGTTTGTCTATCACCCCCGTTTCAGATATTGCAGCATCAATTTCTTCTATCGCAGTTATTTCCCCATCTCGCAGGTGGACGATCCGGTCAGCAAAGGAGGCCACCTCAGGATCGTGGGTCACGATGATCAGGGTTACACCGCGCTCTTCATTGAGCTCCCGGAGCAGTTTCATCACCTCGTCACCGGTGGCAGAATCAAGATTGCCGGTTGGTTCGTCCGCCAGGATTATTTTTGGGTCATTCACCAGGGCGCGTGCGATCGCAGCCCGCTGCTGCTCTCCACCCGACATCTCGGTGGGGCGGTGATCGAGGCGATGTCCCAGCCCAACCCGCTTGAGCAATGCACTGGCTCGCTGATTGCGTTCAGCTTTCTCCACTCCGCCCAGCATCAATGGCATTGCCACATTTTCCAGAGCGCTCAGGGTTGGCAGTAAATTGAAGGTCTGAAATATGAAGCCAACGTTGTAACGGCGGTGCCCCGTGAGTTCTTCTTCGCTGGCAGATTGCAGCGCGAGCCCCTGCATGTGGATTTCGCCCTCTGTGGGGTGGTCCAATCCTCCCAGCAGGTTTAATAATGTTGACTTTCCGGACCCAGACGGACCGACCAGGGCTATGAATTCACCCTGGTCGATCTCAAGACTGATGTCTATAAGCGCGTTGACATCTGCGCTGCCGAGGTGATACTGGCGGCAAACGTCAACTATGCGTATTACTGTGCTCATTTAGTGGAGAGATTCGGCAATTGTGAGGGCTTGTTCAGCGGTCAAGTCACCCGCGACTGAATAGAACAGCCCAACTTCTGTCCAGACCACCAATACCTGACTACCGTCTTCGGCTTCAAAAAGCTGACCAGATGACCCGCGAACTTCAACCGGTTGACCTTCAGAGGCAGGCGACCAACCTTGGTTGGAGTCCTCATCTCCCAGGCCCTGTGCGACGGTGAATGAACCACCCTCCGGGAGGGTGTAGCGCTGGACGAGAGCGCCGCGCATTTCGAGGATATCGACCAGCGTCGCTCCAGGTGGTGTCTCTGTTGGGGTCAGGAAATCGAAGTCCACAGATTTTCCGGCTTCTTCAAGCGTTAAGGACCGGGGTTCCAGATCTGCAAATGTGACCACCTCGGCACCCTCAGGAGTATCGAATGTAAAGAGGCTTTCATCCACACCAGCATTAACCTCGTATTCCAATACCGTCACGGAAATCTCACCTACACTGCTGCCGGTAAATTCGAATGCCAGGGGTACACTGCTCTCCTGGCTGATCCACAAATTAATCAAACCACCCACGGCAAGATATTCTCCGGGCATTTGCTCGGGAATTGGTTCCATCTTTAATTTAACTGCGGTCTCTCCAGCAACTGTTTCAGTGCCAGATTTCCCGATATTGAAGTATTCCTGAAGTTTCTGCACCGCTTCTTCGGCGTTTTCCGGATGTTGATATTCGCCGTCTTCGGATTTTCCCTCAAATTGGTGAGGCATTGCACCAAATTCCCCTGCGAAGAATTCATTTTCTTCCATCATCGCTTTGGCTTCTTCTGGCGTACCTACAAATACCTTATTCTCAGCAGGTGAGTAAGCCCACAGGGTTTCACCATCGGAAACTATCACGGCACCCTGAGCTTTCTCTTCGTTAGCTTCGAGAACCTCTACACGAAATCCACCAGGGCCATCTTCATCCCGGTAGGCCCATACTTCAACTTTTCCGCTGGCATCTTTTTCAATAGTATCAATCTCGACCGAAACTACCGCGTGTCCATCAGTTACAGATTTTGTGGATTCAAGGGTGTTAACAAGAATGTCTTGTGCCGAGGGCTGCATCAAGACAAAACCGCTGATCAGTGCAGCCACGAAAATTACACTGCCGACAATAATCCATAAATTTCGATTTCTGGTCATTAATTAGCTCCTTATTATTTCGGAAAACAAGCTCTATTATAACGACATCTTCCATAGTGATTGTGAAGATATCATTATAGATAGTTTCCCGGATGAGATCATCGCTTACATTTATGAAACACCGCCCGGGCGGGAATTGTGACAAAAATAACCTGCGAGTGTTATCTCGCAGGTTTTGAATATATCTCGAATATTCATGCTAAATGATCAAAAATCAGCTACCTGATCAATCTCAGGCGCGTTTAATGGTCACATTCTGGTTTTCACGAAAATTATACGCCCCGGTTTGTCCAAGCACCCGGGATACATATTCTTCAGGGACGTCGATCAGCGTATGCTGGTCGCGGATCAAAATTTTTCCGATCACGTATCCCGGAATGTCCGCACTGGAGGCGATCGTTCCGACAACTTCACCGGGGTTGAGGCCATGCTCTCGACCACGAGCCAGGCTCAGACGCACCATGCCTTCTTCATGCGAATCATCTCTCTTACCAAATCCGTGACCTTGCTTCCGTTCACGGCGGGGTTTGCCATTTCCGTTGCGTTGGAAGGATTTCTTTCTCTTATCCTTCTTTTTATATTTCGTCAAGCGCACTTCACTTACCTTCTCAACCGGACGTTGTTTTTCTTCCGCGCGAACAATCTTGAGCGCAGCTGCAGCGACTTTGATGGGATCATGCCCGGCAGCTACCAGTTCCTCGACCATTGCTTGTTCGCGTTTGCTGCGATCGCGCTCCAACCAGACTATCAGCTTCCCCTTCAAATTAATTTCACGGCGTTCGAGGATATCCTTTTCTGTAGGCAGCTCAGCCTGGGTTATTTGCTGTTTGGTATAGCGCTCAATCCTGCCCAGGTTGTGTGATTCGCCCGGGGTTACCAGCGAAATTGCAATACCATCTTTTCCGGCGCGCCCTGTGCGTCCAATGCGGTGCACATAAGCTTCCGGATCAGGGGGAAGATCGTAGTTGAACACATGGGAAATATCATCAATATCCAGTCCACGAGCTGCCACATCAGTTGCGACCAGGACCTTGACTTGTCCTGATTTGAAGCGGTTCAAAACGCGGATGCGCGCATCCTGTGCCAGGTCTCCATTCAACGCTTCAGCAGAGAAACCGCGCTGGACCAAGTCATTCGCGAGCTGCCCGGTGCTGACCCGGGTACGGGTAAAGACCAATGTTGCCCCAATCTCTTCCGCTTCAAACAATCTGGTCATGGCGGCCAGCTTATCTTTTTCGTTTACCAGATAATAGCGCTGCTCAGTGGTTGCAACAGTTAACTGCTTGCGCGTAACTGTGATTGATTGGGGTTCGATCATGTATCTATCGGCCAGGCGGCGGATCGGCTTGGGTATGGTCGCGGAGAACAGGGTTGTCTGGCGCTTGACAGGTGTTTCGCCAAGTATGTTCTCGATGTCGTCAATAAAACCCATGCTCAGCATTTCATCCGCTTCATCCAGGACGACAGTGCCAACGGTACTGATATCGAGGATATTCTGGCGCATCAAATCCTGCAGGCGACCGGGTGTACCGACAATCACATCCACGCCTTGCTTTAGCTTGCGTTTTGAGGTTCCATAATGCTGTCCACCGTAAACGGGCATGACTTCGATCGGCAGGTCATTCCCGTACTGCTTAATGGCTTCCGCAACCTGGATAGCCAGTTCGCGGGTGGGTGTCAATACCAGGGCTTGTACCTTACCCGAACTTCCGTATTCAATAAAATTTTGCAGTATCGGCAGTGCAAAAGCAGCAGTTTTCCCGGATCCTGTTTGGGATTGGGCGATGATATCCTTTCCATCCAACATCAGCGGTATAACCTGAGCCTGGACATCTGTGGGTGTTGAGTAGCCGAGCTCGGCTACCACCTGCACCAACTTTGGGTGCAGGTTGAGATGCGAAAAATCATTCGTCATCAAAATCTCCTATTGCGTTTTGATAACTCCTGAAGCATCACAACCCTTGTGAATTGATCGCAGTCTTCGCAGAATACGTCGTGGGTTCTACCAGCCGCCTTGCGCTTCCCCCTGCGGCAAGAAAAATGCCCGTCCAGATATTGACGAGCAACCATTTGGAATCTTCAAAACTTGTTCTATTTAGTTTTAAGTTGGCTATATCCACACCAACCGACGGATTATAACACAGTTAATTGACCAAATTCCTAAGTTGGGGCAATCTATTATTTTACTCATTTTCACCGAATTGTAGAAATGCAGTAGGTGTTTCAGGAGTGGTTAGGGGCGTTGCTAACAGGAAATCTGAATGCAAAGTACCTACATTATTCTCTGCCATCAAACTTGCGGCAGTCTTAATCGTCATTTCTGGACGGCCAAAGATCACCTTGCTTTTCATACAGTCAGTTCTGTAATATTTAGGTAATCATTAAACCATTCACTCAAATTCACATATCAGTAGTTCAGGATGAATATTGGGAAATATCAATCTGAAGAATGTCATTCACGAATCTAACAAGTGTTAATTGAAGATCCATGCCCAAGCTTTATAGAAGAAGAAAGTGGCCGTTACTGACCAGATAGAAAAATGGTAAAATCTGGATTGACTGGCGGTGCGGAGAATATTAATGAAATTGATCATTGCAATCGCGAGAGATGAAGACAGTGATGACATTATAAGCGCTTTGATTGAGAGGGAGTACCGTGTTACGCGCATCGCCTCTACTGGTGGATTCCTGCGTCGAGGGATGACCACAATGATGGTCGGGGTTGATGAAGAGAAGGTAGATGACGTGATCGCCGTTTTCGAGAGTAGTTTCAGCTCTGTCGCAGGAGATGGCAAACGCCGCACTACAATTTTTGTGCTAAATGTCGAACATTTTACCCAGGTGTGAAGTAAACCTTCAAACAAATATCCCTCTAGAACATAATTCTTAGCAACAGATCGGCTAAATTACTGTTTCTAATATTCCTTCATCCTGAACTGATCCCCTAAAACGAGACACAAAAAAGAAAGCCCCTCCTGTGAGAAAATGAGGGACCAGGTATTTTTTATCCCACTTTGCTCTCAAGCTGGGAATGCTCAAATGGCTATTAACATTAACTATCAGATTTTGACCCATCAACGCCAACCATTCAACACGGTATCAGGGCTAGGGTCAACTTATCTCCCCAAATTTCTTATTTGTATGGAAAGAGAATCCTGATCGACTGGGATGCGGTTCAATCTCACACCGCAGGCGTTGTAGACCGCATTAATAATCGCGGGGGGTGTCGGCATGGTGGAGATTTCTCCAACACCTTTGGCTCCGTAAGGACCATCCCGGGTGGGATCTTCGACTATGATCGACTTGATCTCTTCCGGGATATGCTTGATGGATGGCATGCGGTAGCGGGCCAAGTAATCGGTGAAAATCTGGCCTTCTTCCACGATAAATTCCTCGGTTAAGGCATGCCCGATGCCCATGATGATGCCACCATCGACCTGGCCCTGAAGACCAAGTGGATTGATGGCTTTACCGACATCCGTTGCGCCAATTACGCGCAGTACTTTGACTTCTCCAGTCTCCAGGTCAACTTCGACTTCGATAGCCTGGGCAGCAAAAGAATAGGCGAAGTGCTTATCCCCGGCTTCACCCAGGGGAGTTGTTTCTGGAGCCCAATATTCATACAAGACCTTCGGTTCGCGGCCTTCGTCCCTCATATAATCTGCCACTTTCCCGTAGGGTACTTTACTGCCGTTCACCTGTGCCAGTCCTTCGATAAAGCGGATCTCATCAGGTGCAACGTCATAACGTTCAGAAAGGGTGGCTTTCATCGCTTCCCGCAGCGTTCTCGCAGCGTGTTTAACGGCATTGCCAGATATATATGTCTGCCTGGAACCTGTCGTTGGACCACCATCCGGGGTTAAATCTGTATCAGAAAGCAATACGCGTACCTGGTTGATCGGCATACTTAATTCTTCTGCAGTTACCATTTGCAGTACGGTCACCAATCCCTGGCCGATCTCCGCAGATGAGATGCGCGCTTCGGCGGTGCCATCCGTATAGAGTTCGACTTCTGCAGATGCTTTATCCGGGGCACCTTCTCCCAACCCGGTATTCTTGAATGCCACAGCGAAGCCCCAGGCCCTTCGTTTTTGGGGTGCATCCGCAACAACCCTCGCTGCAAATGGCTCATTTCCATCTGTGTAGCGCAGTAATTCGGCTTTGGTTTTGTCGATGCACTCCAACAAGCCCACACTTTCAGTGAGGTGCTGCCCGGTATTGGTGATGGAATCCGCCCGCAAAGCATTTTTCTGGCGAAATTCGATCGGGTCGAAGCCCATTTCTTCAGCCACCCGGTCGACCATGCACTCAATGGCAAAAGCTGCCTGCAGTGCACCAAAACCCCTGAATGCTCCAGAGGGTGGGTTGTTGGTGTAGGTGGCATAACAATCGATCTTCACATTGGGAACGATATATGGTCCGGTGGAGTGGGTGGTCGCCCGTCCCATCACTTTCGCACCCAGCGAAGCATATGCCCCCGTATCTCCATAGAGCTCCGTCTGGGCGGCGGTCAGTGTGCCATCCTTTTTCAAGCCCAGCTTGACCTTGATTTGGGTCGCATGGCGTTTGGGATGAACCAGCATGCTTTCATGGCGATCGTAAAGGATTTTTACCGGCTTATTGGTCGCCCGGGCCAGCAGGGCAGCGTGAATCTGGCCAACGATATCTTCCTTGCCGCCGAATCCGCCGCCGACCAGTGGGCCTACTACCCGGACCTGGGTTTGGGGAAGGTCAAGTGCCGCGGCAACCTGTTCACGATCTGCATATGGAATCTGGGAGCCGACATATATTTCTATTCTTCCATCTTCCGTGACCCGGGCAAGGCTGCATTCGGGTTCCATGAAGGCATGTTCGTAGGTCGGGGTGAAGAAGGTCTCCTCAAAAATAACCTCTGCCTGCTCGAATCCCTGAGAAATATCCCCCTTGTTCACCTTGATGTGCTTGAGCAGGTTGCCATCTTCATGCACCCGGGGTGCATCCGGTTCCAGGGCTGCGACCGGGTCTACGACGATGGGCAGTTCTTCCAGTTCAAGTTCGATCAGTTCCAGGGCTTGAGCGGCGATCGCCTGGCTGTCAGCAGCCACAACAGCAAGCGCATCCCCGACATAGCGCACCTTCTGCCCGATGCCAACCAGGGCAGGCCAATCATGGATCACCAATCCATGATTCATGCGCCCGGGGATATCAGCTGCGGTCAGCACAGCCTGCACGCCCTCAAGCTGCCTGGCTTTTTCGATGTCAATCTGCTTTACAATGGCATGCGGAACGCCAGCCCTGAGGGTTGCACCGAACAGCATGCCCGGAAACTGCATATCATCCGTGAAAATCGCTTCACCATTGACCTTGGCGATCCCTTCTGGGCGTTCAACCACCTGTCCGACAACTTCCAGGTCTCCTTCGAAGTCAAAGGAGGGATGCTCAATCGGGGTTCCATGATTGATATTATCAGCAGCAGCCTGGATGGCATTGATAATAGCGGGGTAGGCGCCGCAGCGGCAGAGCGTGTCCGTCAGCGCGTATTTGATGTCAGATTCACTGGGGGATTTGTTTTCATCCAGCAGCGCGGCTGCGGTCATTATTTGACCCGGTGTGCAGAATCCGCACTGCACGGCGCCATGCTTGACGAAGGCTTCTTGTAAGGGGTGCAGAGCACCATTATTCGCCAACCCTTCGATCGTGGTGATGCGCTTCCCCGCAGCCTTCTGCGCAGGGTAGGTGCAGGAAAGCACTGGCAGGCCATCAACGTGAATTGTGCAGGCCCCGCATTCCGATTCGTTGCAGCTCACCTTGGTTCCAGTCAGGTCCAGGCGGTATCTGAGCACATCGGAAAGCATCTCACCTGCTTCGATACTTACAGTCTGTTCTTTACCATTCACCCAGAAATGTAAATCACCCATAATTTTCACTCTTTCCAATTAATACGGCCCCTACAGGCACCTGGTGATCGCGGTCTCGATAACCTGGCGTAATATTACTGGCAGCAGCTGCATACGGTACTCTTTCGTCGCTCGATGACGGCTGGTGCGCAAGCTGACTTCCTTACTTAGAATTTCGCATGCCTGGTCGAATATGTTTTTTTCAAAGCGCTTGCCCATCAAGAAATTCTCGGTCTGGTACCCTCTGAATGGTCTTGGACCGGCTGGGCCGCACGAGATATGTATGTCCTCGAACAGTTGGCTGGCATCCAGTTTCACCCAGGCGGCCATATTAAGGATCGCGATCGCCACGCCTTGAGGTCGCATGACCCGGTGGAATGAGGAAGCTTCTCGATCTCCTTTTACCGGGAAGCGGAAGCCGACTAACAGCTCCAAATTCCGATTAAAGGTGACTTCGCCCGGTCCTGCGAAGATATCCTCCAATGGTTCCCAGCGGGATACTCCTGATTGGGTGGCAATTTTTACCTCTGCATCCAGAGCCAGCAGGGAAATGGTCCCGTCTCCTGCTGGCAGGGCGTGAGCTACGTTGCCGCCGATCGTGGCCACATTTCTCACCTGAGGGCCGCCGATCAGGCCACAGCCTTCAACCACGCATTGGGCATGTTCCGCCAGCAGTTCACTGCGCACTATCTCATTATGCGTCACGGCGCCACCAAGATAAATTAGATCACCATCGAGGTGGATATGCCTCATTTCTTCGATTTCCGATACATCCAGCAAGATATCCGGTTGGGGATGTCTTCCTTGCTGAATATCGAGCAGTAAATCAGTTCCACCGGCAATCACAGCCGTTGATCGATCCGCGATGCTCAGCGTATCGATCGCTTCCTGGAGGGAGTGGGCAACAAAATACTTATCAGTCATTATGGACAACCTTTGTAGGATTTATATATTATAACTTCTATCTTGATATTCGTAGAAATATCGAATCAATCAAGCGGAACTCCCAATTTCGATACTTCTTCGTAGGCTCGATCATAAGTGTTTTGCCATTCCTGGGAAGGTTCCAGCGTTTCCATATCATAGACTTCATCGAAACGCTTTCCAAATTTCATCTCTCGCTGGCCATCTTTGTAGAGGTTGATCAGGTCCTTGACCAGTGGGTCAGCATCTTCTCTTGACATCTTTTCTGCGGCGTGAGCGACTTCTGTCATAAAGCTCACTTCAAGGGGGGAACAGTGAGCCTCATTTCTCCCGGTGGCAGTTTGCACTCCTTTTGCTACTTCAACGCCGGAGGTTACGGTCGCTAACTGGTAAGCTGCGACTTCGTATAGTAGATCTATTTCACCGGGACCCGCGTTTGGGCGGGTGAAATTCGCACAGGTCAGGTTGGTATTGCGGCTTAATGCCTGGTAAGCCACTGCCTGAGCAGGGATCAGCGCCGGAAAAGTGTCGCAGCTCATATGAGCATGGCTGGGTCCTGCATTAAATGCATCTCCGAACAGGCAGGCTCTCATTAATAAAAACCCGGCCACATGCGCAACTGCAACGCCTTCAGCACCACCCGCGTAGCCGCCATAAATCGGGTTGTAGAAATTATGAACAAACGACCCGGTTTGGATGAAATGGCAGGTGCGGATCAGATCATCGTAGGATACTTTTAACTCGCTCATGAAGGAGTTGTTGTTCCAATCCGTACGACGCAGGCCACCATGGGTGACGGTTGTGACGGTTCCGATCGCGCTGGCGCTGGTATTCGGCGCCGCAATCGATAGCCCGGGACGACCAACCTGCTCCAGGGCTTCAAAGGTCAGGCGGATTTCCTGCCAGCAGGCCAGGCTATCCCAGGGGGAACCAGCCCGGATGGGTCGCCCGTAAGTGGATTTCAAAGCCGCGGTACATAAGAAATCTGTCTTCTCATCCCGGGCATAAGCAATTGTCAACGGAAGTAAAATCTCTTCTGGCACTACTACGCCCCAGGGTCCGCCGCCGATGGTTACGTACGCATCCTGGTCTGGGAGACGTTTCTTGATCGTACGAGCTTCTTTCCCTTCGCCTATATGTACTTCTTCCGGAACGAGGTCAAGGACTGTTTGCAGCTCCTCTTCCGTCCAATTCATGCGCCGCTGGGTATCTGTGCAGTAGACACCGCTCTTTACCGCCAGTTCGATTGCGGCCTGGAAGACTCGATCAGCGAGGGAATCATCAGACGGCACGCCGGGGTCCTGGGTATCCAGTTTTAGGTTATGTTTTTTCACCAGCTTCTGGATGGTCTCATAGATATAGACCTGGTCCCATTCCTGGACCTTTATCATGGGTCCTGATTCGGCTTTATCGAGTACTGCCAGGAATTCAGAGATAGCAACTTTCGGTGGAATCATCATGAGCCTCCCGATTCTTCAAAGAACAGTTTGTACATTGGTTCGATTGAATCAGATCCATGGGTTACAAAACCCACCGGCACCTGGTCACCGACAGCTTCGATGATTTGAGCAGCGCCTCTGGGGCCAAACCAACCGCATAATTCGATCAGCTGGACACCATCCGCGACCAGCTGCCTGGATACATCTTCGGCCATTTCAATAGAATTTACGCCGACAAGCCTTGTTGTAAATGAATCAGATTCAAGGGTTTTGATGTGAACATCTGCCTGGTAATCTGGTCCATAAACCAGGAACGCAAAATCGGTGAGTGCCATGTCTTTATTTATCCTTATGCCGATTAAAGAGGTACACCCAGCCCGACCAATTCACCCTTGACTTCTTCATAACGCCCAGCCATTCTGAAGTAGGCTGCAGGCTTTCCAGGTTATACACATCCTGGAAGGGTTGACCGATGGGCTTCGAGGGCAGTTCAGCCTCGTAAACCGCCAGCAATTTTTTGACGATCTCATCTGCCTGTTCACGGCTCATGCCAGCTGCCGCGTGGGCTACTTCGGCGCTGAACCTGGACTCCAGCCCGCTGCAGTGGCACAAATTGGTACCTGCAGCTGTCATGCTGGCCTGGGGAACGGTGAGCCCGGAGGCCACTCCAGAGATGACGAAGGCCGCATTTTCATGCAGCAAAGTCTTTGTCCCTGGACCAGAGGCAGGTTTGCTCAGTGAAGCGGTGAGCATCTTGCTGTTGCGCGAGATCGCCTGGAAGGCCAGGCTCTGCGCCCATAGGGACTCTGGTGTTGCATCGCTGTGCAGGAAGGGATGGGCAGAACTGACGCTGATCGTGGTGCCCATGTAATTCTGGTTGACGATGATTAACCCGGCTGCCAATCCAATCGCCACGCCCTCCGCACCGCCGAGAAATCCACCGTAGATAATATTCAGGTAGGCTTCCATGTGGGCCCCGATGCGCACGATATGGGCTACTTTTGATAATAAATCGTAATTGGTCTTAAATTCACTGGGTGCCGAGACATGGTGCCAATCGCTGGGGCGGATGCCGCCCCAGGAAGCTGCTGATATCTGCGCAAGGGCGGTGGGTGAGATTTCAATGCAGCCGATCGGCATGCCGGGTCTACCAGCCCGGTTGATCGTCTCGAAGGATAACTCTGCCTCCCGCCAGCCGGCGATCACCTCCCAGGGTGAGTCAGCTTTTATCGGATGGCCATATACTTTCAAAATA
>PVMS01158478.1_pt1 | contig 12518 bp, 11 predicted proteins | sample 1853461 | NCBI WGS metagenome assembly PVMS01 (sample SAMN08582032, study PRJNA380276) | Marine sediment metagenome, whole genome shotgun sequencing project. | isolation source: ocean sediment barecode stripped | collected 2017
GACTTCCAATGGTGGTTCCTCATCATCGTTGCCCTCCTGATCGTGTTGGGACACGGCTTCTGGATCATCGCCCGCCCCGAGGGGGAGGTGGTCAGGCAGAACGGGCAGCTCGTCCCAGGGGCCCACCGCCCAGTTCGCGAACTTGAGCGCGAGGCTCTTGTTGTCACGGGGAGGCCATGCGAACACGATGAGGAGGGCAACGATGATGAGGAACCACCATTGGAAGTCAGTTGGTCGCCACATCCGTCAACCCGAGAATCGAGTGCCTTCGCTAGGGCCGCGCATGATCGAAATACATTGGCATAGACTGGCACCGGAATCAATGTACTCCATCCAGATCGCGGACTTCCCGGGACGACGCTCTGCGACCCATGATGGTCTGAGCGTCGTGTTATTGGACGGTGATGGCCTTCGAGAAAGCGAACCCCGGCGGATCGCCAGGGCTGTAGGCATAAACATCAGCCCGATAGCGTCCCAAGGAATAAACTCTCCAGACGAAACGGACAAAACCGCGCTCGTCTGCGCGGAGCCTTTGTGTCGCCGGCGACGCGACGGAGGGTCCACTAAGCGTGGCTTCGAACCTTGCGTCGGGCGACGTCCTAAATCTGAGATACACCTCGCTGTATTCCCCCGGCTGGACGTGAGCGAAGGTCATCTCCCTGTCGACGGCCGTCACAACGCCGACTAGCTCTAGGAAGTCAATTTCGCCATCGTCGTTAGGATCGATGGGGTCTGGCGAAGACGGGGTCTTCTTGCAGCCAGCGCCGGTGAGCATCAGACCGAGTGCGACCAGACAAATGACGGTGACGGAAAGCGGTCTGTAACGCATTTCTGGCTCCTTCTAATCAACTATTCGCCTGCGTCATCGTGCAAGGGTTGTGCCACGCGAGTACCGGTAGACAACGGCCTCCGCCAGTCGCCACCGATTCTAATTGAGGTGAAATCCCCTCGATCCCGCCGGACTTCGCCCGCGGAAGCAAACGCTAACCCTCTCTTTTCGAGGGCACGGGGCGCGTTTCCGCGATCGCCTACGGGTATCGTTCTTGCAAACGGTAGCCGTGTATCGCTTACGTCCCGCGCTGGATGGGATCCGTATCCTCTTGTCCCTTGAAAGGAGCGCATGAAATGCGAGTCAAAGGATTCCTCGTTCTCCTGGCCATCGTGCCGGTGTTAATGGGAATGGATTGCGACGGACCGGTACAATCCGGACTGCCTCGGCAGGGAGCGGTCGCCGTGCCTCCTCCGCCCGCAGACGCGCCGTCCACCGAGGGCAACATGGACGGTGGTGGAACGCTCACCGCCGCGTACCAGCACTTTCAGGGTTACAGTTCGATCACCGCAACCATTGCGGGACGTACTCGCCTTGGAAGGGAAATGCTCAAGATACGATTGCTCCGCTCTGACGTGTTTATGGGTGAGGAAGAAGTCCAACTGAGCAACGAAGGAGATGCCTCTGCCGGCTTCTTTATCGATAGGCTTGGCAAGTACACCGTGAAGGTCGTCAACATGGACGGCAAGGTTCGAGGAACCGTTACGATCAACGTTCAGTAAGGCCTTTAACCCGTGCCGGCCCAGATGGGCCGTTGCGATGATGGCGGCGTCGCTGCCGCGCGCGATGCCCCCCCTTGACAACGCCGCCGCGCAGAGGCGATAAGAATCGGACGATGAGACAGGCGTTGTGCGTCCTTACGCTGGCGTGCGCCGTGCTGTTGGCGTCACCGTTCTCGATTCAAGCCCAGGAGCTCGAGCCAAGGCTCTACCAAAACGTGCCGGTGGGGCTGAATGGGGTTATCATCGGGTACGGTTTTTCGACTGGAAACGTCCTCTTCGATAGTGCCTTACTGGTTGAAGACGGCCAGGCGGACGTGCACACTGTTTTCGCCGCCTACATTCGGACTCTGGACTTCTTTGGACGAACCGGAAAGGTGGACGTGGTGCTGCCTTTTTCCGACGCAGATTTTCAGGGATTCCAAGATGGCGTGTTCCGTACCCGGACACCGACCGGTTTTGCGGATCCGCGGTTTCGTCTAGCGGTCAACCTCACTGGCTCGCCACCGCTAACCGGCCAAGAGTTCGCCAAGTACCAGCAGGAGACGATCGTCGGGGCGAGCCTTCAAGTGATTGTGCCACTCGGACAGTACGACTCCACCAAATTGATCAACCTCGGCACCAATCGATGGTCGTTTCGCCCCGAGGTCGCGGTCTCTCAAGGGTTCCGACAGTGGTTTCTCGAGGTGGCGGGAGGCGCTTGGCTCTTCACCACCAACGACAATTTTTTCGGGGGCCAAACGCTCGAGCAGGATCCTCTTTACTACGTAAAGGGCGACATCATCTACAATTTTCGCTTCCTTCGAGGGCTTTGGCTTTCCTTCAACGCTGGGTGGGCAAATGGAGGGGAGACGACGATCGACGGCGTCTTCAAGGCGAACCTGCAACGGAACACCCGACTAGGGAGCACGCTGAACATTCCTCTGGCGCCTCAGAACAGTTTGAAGGTGGTCTACACGAGCGGTCTCACGACGCGCCTGGGCTCCGACTTCGACTCGATCGGTGTGGTCTATCAGTACACGTGGGGCGGCAAGCGTGCGGGCCCTGGCGGTCGGTAGCTCCCACGCCTACTCGACCTTATGTCGCAGGAGCCCCTGCCCTGAAGCGGGTTCGAAAACCGCTTGACAAGACACGCATTTGATGTAACACTTCATCCGGATATACGGATGAATTCTACAGGCCCCATTCTTGACAACTTGGCGGCGCTGACGGAGCCGGTTCGCTGCCGGATCCTGCTCCTTCTAGAGCGGCACGAGCTCACGGTGGGCGAGCTTTGCTCCGTACTTCAGCTTCCCCAGTCGACCGTGAGCCGCCACCTGAAGACATTGGGTGAGGCGGGTTGGGTTGTTTCTCGAAGGGACGGGACGAGCCGGTATTACTACCTCCCCGAGGGCGGCGAGGGGTCGGCGTCGCCGCAGCTGTGGAACATCGTCCGAGCGGAGATCGGTGAAACGCCGGCTGCCGGACAGGATTCCAAACGGCTCGAAAGCACGTTGTCGGCACGGCGGGCCAAGTCGGAGGCCTTCTTTGCGTCCGCGGCGGGCGAATGGGACCGGCTCCGGGCCGAGCTTTTCGGGAAGGACTTCTATTCTCACTCGCTCCTGGCTCTTCTGGACCCGGGCTGGGTTGTGGGGGACCTGGGTTGCGGCACGGGGCAGGTAAGCGCGCTCGTGGCGCCGTTCGTCGAGCAGGTGGTTGCCGTGGATGCGTCTTCGGAGATGTTGGGCGCCGCGCGATCGCGCCTTCGCAAGCACAAGAACGTCGTGATCCGTAAGGGCGTCTTGGAGAAGCTTCCCATCGATGACGGCTCCCTCGACGTCGCGGCGTTCATGTTGGTCCTACATCACTTGCCCGATCCGGTTGCCGCCCTGAGCGAGGCACGGCGCGTTTTGCGACCGGGTGGGAAGTTGTTGATCGTCGATATGTACGCGCACGAGCGGGAAGAGTATAAGCAACAAATGGGACACGTCTGGCTGGGTTTTTCGGAAGACAAGATGAGCAAGCACCTCGCGACGTCGGGATTCGAGCCCGGTGCGTTTCATTCCATCGCTCCCGAAGCGGACGCCAAGGGGCCCGCTCTCTTTACTACCGTGGCATACAAGGGTGTGCGCGGATCTAAACGGCAGCCTCGTTCGCAAAAGGTAGCGGAGCTCGCCAAAGAAACTGCGTGAAGGCAAACACGCAATACATGAACGATTGATTTGGAGGAATCACTTATGAGCACGACGGTAACTCAGGGTTTGCACGCTTTTAAGGCCGCGGAGAAGTCTGGCCGCCCACCGTACAAGGTCAAGGATCTGAGCTTGTCCGAATTCGGGCGCAAGGAAATTCGGCTCGCCGAGCACGAGATGCCCGGGCTGATGGCACTCCGGAAACGTTACCAGGGCAAGAAGCCACTTGCCGGGGCCAGGATCATGGGAAGCCTGCACATGACGGTTCAGACTGCCGTGCTCATCGAAACGCTGGACGAGCTGGGTGCCGACATTCGCTGGGTTTCGTGCAACATTTTTTCGACCCAGGATCACGCGGCGGCCGCCGTCGTGGTTGGGCGGCCCGAAACCGGCGGGACACCGGAAGATCCTAAGGGCATTCCGGTCTTCGCGTGGAAGGGCGAGACGCTCGAAGAGTATTGGTGGTGCACGCAGGAGGCGCTCATCTGGTTGGATGGAAACGGTCCCCATCTCATCGTGGACGACGGTGGCGACGCCACACTACTCGTCCACAAGGGCGTCGAGTTCGAAAAGGCCGGCTCGGTTCCTGCGTTCGACCCCGATAAGGATCCCGAAGAGTGGGGCGTGATTCTAAACCTTCTCCGTGAGGAGCAAGGAAAAGACAAGCAACACTTCACGAAGTTGGCATCCAGCATTCACGGAGTGAGCGAGGAGACGACGACCGGCGTCCATCGGCTCTATCAGATGATGGAGGACGGGACGCTGCTCTTCCCGGCGATCAACGTCAACGACTCGGTCACCAAGAGCAAGTTCGACAACGTCTACGGTTGCCGCCACTCACTTCCCGACGGGCTGAACCGCGCCACCGACGTGATGATCGGAGGAAAGGTCGCGGTGATCTTCGGCTACGGCGAGGTCGGTAAGGGTTGTGCACAGTCTCTACGGGGACAAGGATGCCGCGTCATCATTACCGAGATCGATCCCATCTGCGCGCTCCAGGCCGCCATGGACGGCTACGAGGTCAACGAGCTCGACAACGTGCTGCAAGAGGCCGATATCTTCATTACCGCGACCGGCAACTACAACATCATCACCGCCGAGCACATGGCGAAGATGAAGGATAAGGCCATCGTCGGCAACATCGGCCATTTCGACAACGAGATCGATTTGGCCGGTCTCAAGAAGGTCCCGGGCATCGAGCGCATCAACATCAAGCCGCAATACGACGAATGGCGATTCCCCGATGGGCACAGCGTGATGATCCTCGCCGAGGGTCGGCTGCTGAATCTGGGCTGTGCCACCGGTCATCCGAGCTTCGTGATGTCGGCGTCCTTCACGAACCAGGTCTTGGCCCAGCTCGAGCTGCATCAGAACCAAGATCGCTACGAGAAGAAGGTCTACATGCTTCCCAAGAAGCTCGACGAGCAAGTGGCGCGGCTGCACATCGGGCAATTAGGCGTGAAGCTGACGAAGCTATCGAAGGAGCAGGCCGACTACATAGGTGTGCCCATCGACGGGCCGTACAAGCCGGACCACTACCGCTACTAGTGCTCGGACCCGCTATTTGGGTCCAAACAGTTGGAACGGCACTAGCCGAGGTTCCGTCGATCTCTTCTTGCACGGTCGTCTCGGGGAAGTTTGCGCGAGCCGCGCAGTGAACCGCACGCTACTACCTCCTTTGTGCTAAAGTGCGCCCCGTCGGGGTGGCTCAGCGAGGCCGCAGCCCGACTCCCAGGGGGCCAGCGCAATGGAATTCTTCGAGCGTATCGTCAATACGGCGTCCGAGTTCATTTGGGACCGCGGAATCCCGGTTGGCGATCAGGAAATACCGTGGGTGGTCATCGCCCTGCTGGGCACTGGTTTCTTCCTCACCATTCGCCTGGGGTTCATCCAGCTTCGCAAGCTCGGTCATGGCTTCGCGGTAACGACGGGCGTCTACGATGACCCGAACGAGCCAGGAGACGTCTCTCACTTCCAGGCCTTGACGACGGCCCTCTCGGCCACGGTCGGCATCGGCAACATCGCCGGCGTCGCTCTCGCCATCCATTGGGGCGGTCCGGGAGCGCTGTTCTGGATGTGGATGACGGCTCTGGTCGGGATGGCGACGAAGTTCGCGGAGGTGACGCTGGCACAGCGTTTCCGCGAAGTGGAAAAAGAAGACCTCGACCCGTACAAGTGGGAAGGTACGGTTTCCGGAGGTCCGATGTATTACATCGAGCGCGGGCTCGGTCCTTCGTGGCGACCCTTAGCCGTCCTCTTCGCCACCCTGCTCGGGGCCACCGCGTTTCTCACCGGCAATGCCATCCAGGCGAACACCGTCGCGGATACGTTGAGCACGACGTTCAACGTGCCGGTCTGGGTGACCGGTCTCGTCACGTCAGCCATAGTCGCGACGGTGGTGATCGGCGGCATTACGCGCATCGGTCGCGTGACCGGGATCTTGGCACCGGCCATGGCAGCGATCTACGTGTCGGGCGCACTGGTCATCATTTTGACGCATGCCGGACAGATCATCCCTACGTTCGCGCTCATCTTCCGTGAAGCCTTCAACCCGACGGCGAGCCTGGCCGGGTCGGGCACCGGTGTGTTCCTGTTGACGATGATGTGGGGGGTGAAACGTGGTTTGTTCTCGAACGAGGCGGGTCAGGGCTCGGCGCCCATCGCTCATGCCGCCGCCAAGACTGACGAGCCGGTGTCGGAGGGTGTCGTCGGTCTGGTCGAGCCGTTTATCGATACCATTGTTATCTGCACCATGACCGGTCTGGTCATCCTCATGACCGGCGTCTGGGATCTACGCATCCCCACCGAGCTGACCCTCGATCGCGGCGACATCTCGTTCTTGATGGAGCGTGCCGATGGAGGTTACGACGGCCTGGACACCGGCGCCCAGATCCTGGTCGAGGAGGGCCAGTACGTCGAGGGGGGAGCCGGTGCGGCACGCCTGGCCTGGCACGAAGCTCCCGTTGAGCTGCTGTTCACCGACGAGGAGCAGTCCCGACCATTCTCCGGGATCGTCGACACCGAGCGCGGCATCGCCATTGAAACCGGAGGGACGGAGCTAGCATCGCTCTACGGAGACGCCGTAGAGAGTGGCGCACCGCTGACGATGATCGCGTTCCAACGTGGGTTACCGGGAACGTGGGGGCGCTACATCGTCGCGCTGAGCGTCTTGTTGTTCGCTATCTCCACCGCGATCGCATGGAGCTACTATGGCGATCGCTGCGCGAATTACCTCTTCGGCCACCGGGCCGTGGTGCCCTACAGGATTGCCTTCGTGTCGATGCACTTCGTCGGCGCCATCTTGACGCTTTCCGTCGCGTGGACGCTAGGAGACGTTTTCCTCGGTATCGTGATTCTGCCCAACCTGCTCGCACTGGTGCTGCTCTCCGGCAAGGTTGCGGCCGAAACGAAAAGCTATTTCGCACGCAAGCCTTGGATCGAGAACCGCGAGGCTCATCGTCGGTGGGTGGAGCAACACCAGAAGCCGCGCCACTGAGGTCACCGGTCGCCGTATCATTCGCTTATTGAGAGAGGGAGGGTCTAATGAGGTTGAATCGTGTGGTCATCACAGTTGCTCTAATGACGCTGGTCGCGATGTCCGTGACGGCGAACGCGCAAGAGTATCGCCTCCAGGAAGGATGGCCTCAGTTGCCCGCGGGCATGGAATGGGGAGGCGTCATCTCGGTGGATATGGACGCGGACGGCAACATCGTCGTACTCCGTCGAGCCGAGCCACCCATTCTCAAGTTCGATCCGTCCGGCAAGCTGCTGGCCGGCATGAGTGAGGGGCTCGTCGTCAGATCCCACGGATTCGACATAGACCATGAGGGTTTCCTGTGGGTCACCGACCAACGGGGTCACCAGGTCTTCAAGCTCAGTCCGGAAGGGGAGGTCTTGATGACCCTCGGCCAGAAAGAGGTCGCGGGTGACGGCCCCGATACGTTCGATGGGCCCTGCGATGTGACGGTGGCGGCCAATGGCGACATTTTCATCGCCGACGGGCACGGCAATTCGCGCGTGGTGAAGTTCTCGAAAGATGGGACGTTCGTCAAGGCCTGGGGCACGAAGGGGGCGGGGCCGGGCGAGTTCGATGTGCCTCACTCGATCGCCATCGATTCACAAGGGCGCTTGTTCGTCGCGGATCGATCGAACAATCGGATCCAGATTTTCAGTCAGGATGGGGAGTACCTGGACGCGTGGACTCAGTTCGGATCGCCGAGCGGCATCTACATCACCGACGACGACACGATCTACGTGGCGGACAGCGGGAAGGGAATTACTGTGGGCAGCGCCAAGGATGGGTCGGTTACTACGCTTATCGAGGGGACCGAGCCTGAAGGCGTGACCGTCGATGCCGCCGGTAACGTGTATGCCGCCGAGCCCGGCGGGGAGATTCTCAAGAAGTTCGCCAAGCAGTAGACGAGGCAGCGACTCCCGTGCCCGGCGGGCACAGCGGGGGTGTACGCGAAAACCGGGAGTGGGTTGCACCGAAGTTTCTGGCCGCTAGCCCTGCGCTCGCTTACCTGGGATCTCCATGCTTCGCGGAGTCATGGTTTCAATCCTCACGTTCTCACGCCGGGCTGGGAGAGGACCCGATTTCGTCTCCCGAGGAGGCACTCAACATGACCGCTTGTTCAGAGCCTGGACCCTGTTCTTGGTGGCTCTGCTCCGGGCCGTAGCTTGCGTCTGATGATGATCCAGTGCGGGCACTTCTGCTGGTCCATGTAGAGGTGCTCGCAGTCGTCGCAGCGAACGCACTCACTCGCGACTATCTTAGGTCCGCGAATCGCTCCCCACTCGCACGTCTTCTCGCAGATCTTGCAGGTCTTGCATTCTGACCACCGCTTAATGCGAAACACGGCGAGGTTCGACAGCACGCCCAACGTGGCGCCAAGCGGACACAAGAAGCGACAGTACAGATTGCGCACACAAATCGTGGCCACGAGCAGGGCGGCGAGCCCAATCCATGACGGGATCGTTCCAAACAGGCTGAACATCCAGAACGGCTCGACGTAGCGGTAGACGCCGATGTCCCTCGTCACGAGGAAGTAGGCGACGACTGCCACCAGTATGCCGTACTTGATCCACGCGGCTCGCCGCTCGACCCGCGCTGGCAGCTCGACGCGCAGTCTAGCCGGCACGACCCGGTCCATTAGCTGCGTCATGGCGCCGAAGGCGCAGATCCGGCCGCAGTACAGCCGGCCCCAGAGCACCGTGGAGACTACGGTGAACACCGCGAGGAGGTAAAACGCCTGGTTGTACTTGAAGATCGGCAGGTTCCCGCCGAGAAGTCCGAAGATGTCAACGACCGAGATGAGGTGGCTCTTGAAGAAGCCCAGGTAGGCGACCGCAGCCACCAGCGTGGCGTACCTCAGTCGGACGCTCTTTCGGAAGAAGCCGACGAGCGCGAGGGTAATGAAACCGGCGAGCAGCACCAAGTCGACGACCTGCGGGGCGAGCACGTCCCGCCATGTCTCCACATCATCATCGAACCCAAAAGGATCCTCCTGATGGACGCTCGCGAGCGCACCGGCCTGTGCCATGCTTTGCGCGGTAGAAGCGGCGGTTCGTGCCAGAGCGTGGCCGTGGGTTCCAGCGGCGGCGAGGGTGAAGCAGAGCGCGAGCCAGCCCAAACGGGCCCGCGACAGGATCACTTCACCGTCTCCGGCGTCAGGAGCTGTCTGGCGACCTGCCGTGCGCTGTTCCTCACGGTGCGGCTGGCGCTCGTCACGGTGATCGTCGCCCCCGACACGGCATCGATGTCGCCGCCCACCCTGAACGGGTCACGGACGCTCTTCCCCTTGAACTGCGCGGCAAATGCGGGGGGCTTGATCGAAAAATAGCCGTACGGCTCGCGGTGCTGGACGACGATGATGGACGTCAGCACGCCGCTCGTGTCCATGCCGACGAGGATTTTGATCCGACCGTTGTACCCGCGCTCGCCCGGCTCGATCTCCGTCGTCCAGAACGCGAAACCAAGGAGCGTCCATGAATCTGCGCCCGGATCGTGGCGGTACGCTTTGAAATGGGGCGGAGCAGCCTCCATGGGCAAAAACGCCGTCGCGGACGGAAAGAATTGCTTCAGTTGCGCCTCGAGCTCGGCGTCGATGGTCGACTGGGATGCCACGGCCACGATCGCGACTCCGGCAAGCGTCAGTGCGAGTGCGCCGATCCGCATCCAATGGCCTCCCCCTCCGGAACGCCGATTATCTCGTGCCCGCGCGGCCTAATCAAGGGTGCACGCGAATACCGTGAGCGGGTTTCCACCGCTACCCGCTTGGAAGGCGCCGCTTGACCCGAAGACCCGGTTATCACATCCTTGCGGTGGCCGAGGAGTGAAGAACCATGGGGAGGAAGAAGACACGCTTTCTGGCTGTCGTGAGCCTGCTCTTGATTGTGGGGTCTGGATTCTGGCTTCCAGACACGCTGCAGGCTCAGGACGGTCGAGTGTTGCAACCACTTAGCACCAAGCCGCTACCTCCATCGGAAGCGAATCTGCCGGAGGGCGGCACCTACGTGCCTTCCACACCGGAGACGGTAAGGTGGGGCTCGCTGCCTAACCGAGACGCGCAGCCAGTGCTCACCCTCACCTCGGGAGCTGTGGTCACCTTCGATACCGTTTCTCACGAGGGCATACTCGAGGATCAGGGTCGCGACCCCGTGAGGTACTTCGGAAGCTACGGCGTTCTACCCGAAGGTGTTCTCGATGATGCCAAGGCGATCACGGCTTCGGGAATCGTTCACGACTTCGCAGGCGATGGCCCGCATATCGTCACCGGTCCGGTCGCCATCGAGGGTGCCCGACCCGGCGATGTCCTCAAGATCGAGACCCTTTCCCTCATCCCGCGCGTGCCTTACGGAGTCATCTCCAGCCGCCATGGGAAAGGCGCGTTGCCCGGCGAGTTTCCCGAGAACGAAGGGCCGCAGCCGGGCGGCAATGCGGAGCAGCCGCAGCTTTATCGCAACGTTTCTGTATTCACGCGAGTGGAGGAGATCGACGGTAAGCGGTACGGGATCCTCGACAACCAATCGGGGGAGCCGGTCCGGTTTCCGATTCGACCGTTCATGGGGATCATGGGCGTGGCGCCCGACACGAGTGAAAAAGTCCACTCGGTTCCACCCGCGGGCTACGGTGGGAACCTGGACATCAACGAGTTAGGAGTCGGGTCGACTCTCTATTTGCCGGTTCAGGTTGCGGGGGCGTTGTTCTATACCGGAGATCCTCACTTCGCCCAAGGCGACGGAGAGGTTGCCCTGACCGCCTTGGAAGCGCCGCTCCGTGCTACGTTTCGCCTGACCGTCCTTCCCGCTGGTGCGCCCGACATTCCAGGCGGGAGTCCTTTCACGCACCCTTTCGCCGAGACGCCGGATTACTGGATTGCGATTGGTCTCGATCCAGATCTCGACGAGGCCATGAAGCAAGCGGTCCGTCAGTCCATTCAGTTCCTCTCCGAATCGTTGGGGATGGACCGAGCGGTTGCTTACGCCTACTTGAGCGCCGCGACCGACTTCGAGGTTTCTCAGGTGGTCGACCGAACCAAGGGCGTCCACGCGCTTATACGGAAAGAGGATTTCTCCGAGACAACCTCCTGGCCTTACTAGCGCGCGCGCCAGTCCACGAGCTTCAGCGCGGCCGCTATCAGCACGATGCTCAGTGGTAACACCAGAACGGTCCAACTCGCATCGGCTTCCAGGTAGACGACTTCCCACAAGAACAGGACTGCCAGGATCACCAGAATGACCTCCACCAGCACCTTCTTGAGTCCCTCGATCGAGGTGATCTGCGCCCAGGGTGCTCCGGGAAGGTTCTTGGGTGTCTTTATTTCCGCAATGAAGAGCTTGTAGACCCCGAACGAGAAAATAAGCAAGACCAAAGCGATGAGGAAGGCGTCCATCGACTGGAGGACGGCGACCAGCGCTTGATCGCCAGAGTCTAGGTGAGCTGGAGGAGGAGGATCGGAGCTCAGAGTCTCGCCCAGGAAAAAAATGCGCACCGCCTTGATCGATTTCGCGGCTCCGCCGAGGAACATGAGTGCGGACCCCAGGAGAGAAAAGACCACGGCGATGAGGCTCAGGTAGCGCAGTGGCTCGATAGGAAACGCCTTCGGTTCTCTTTGTGCCATCCGTTTGCACTCCTCGGGCGCTAGAAAACTAACACACTGGTGTTGAAGAGGGAAAGCTCGTTCCCGGGAGGAGTTAGTGAGGAGTATCGTTCCAGGGGCGCGGCTCACTCTCGCTCGACCAACCCTGGTCGGAGGCAAGGCGCTCGAGAGTTTCGATTCGCTCGTCGCTGAGCGGATGTGTAGAAAGATAGGTCGCGACCTGGCGTCCTAAATGCGAGCCAGGTTGTGGCAGTCTATCGAAGAAATTCCACGCGCCGGCCACCGTTTGGTACTCCCGGTGGACCAGCTCGAGCCCGAAGGCGTCCGCCTCTTCCTCCTGAGCACGGCTGAAGCTGCGCGTCGTCAGATTCGCGGCGAGAGAAACGAACCCAGTCGCTGATTCTCCGCCCCCGCTTCCGCGCAGGACGGCGACCAGGAGTCCCACGGCAGCCCCTCGACCTAGATGCCGCAGGTGGTCGCGGTTGCGGAAGTGACCCAATTCGTGTCCAAGGATGAACGCCAACTCGTTTTCGCTTTCCACCTCTTCCAGTATGCCCGAGGTGACGAGCACCAATCCTCCGGGAAAGGCGAATGCGTTGGGCATCCCTTCCTCTAGGACCCGTATCTCGATCCGGTACGGGTTGTCCGACCAGTGAGCGCTCATGCGATCGAGCAGAGCTTGGAGTTTTGCCTGCGA
>PVMS01155049.1_pt1 | contig 12516 bp, 10 predicted proteins | sample 1853461 | NCBI WGS metagenome assembly PVMS01 (sample SAMN08582032, study PRJNA380276) | Marine sediment metagenome, whole genome shotgun sequencing project. | isolation source: ocean sediment barecode stripped | collected 2017
CCGAGGAACCAGGCGGTTCAAGCTGAAGCCGCCGCCGAACTTGAAGTTATGGTCTCCCTTGAGGTCGGGGACGAAGTAGCTCATGGTGTCGTCGAACGAGTAGCTGCGGACAATCGTGTTCGTACCTTCTCCGCCCGGCCCGGTGACAAAGCCGGGATGCTCGTTTCTCGACCCGATACTGAACGGATTCCGTCCACCGAAGCCAATGTAGTCGACATCGTCGGTGAAGAAGGTCTTGGCGCCGCTTCCCAGCATTTCCCTGATCCATCCGAAACGAGCGGTGTTGGAGATTCGATCTCCGATGATGCTGGTCAAGGAGAAGGCGTTCGTCATGTCATAATCCGACTCGAAAGCCTTGGCGTCTTCGGTTTCGTTACTGGTGGGAAAGCCCTCACCCAGCGCAGGTGCTGTCTCCAATACGAACCGATAGCTCAAGAAATTATCGGGATTGATCTGCCAATCGGCACGTGCGAAGTAGTTGTTGGCATCGACGGAGAAAAAGCCCAGTGAGTCTTGCGCAAGGGGGAAGGCGGCTTCAGGAAACTTCTTGAGCCCGCCGAGCTCTTCCTCGTCCCGCTCGTAGTTGAAATAAAAGTGGAGCTTGTCCCTTATGATGGGCCCGCCCACCCCAAATCCCGCCTGAAGCGTTCTCTCCTCAGGTTTGGGATCGTTCGGCGAGAGGAACTTATTGCGGGCGTACAAATCATCGTTCCGGTAAAAGGTGTAGGCTCTGCCCGAAAGGTCATTGGTCCCGTTGCGGGTGACCATGTTGATGATGGCTCCCCCTCCCCCGCCAAACTCGGCGGCGTAAGAGTTGGAGAGAACCTGGTACTCGGAAATAACGTCCAGCACCACCCGTACCTGGGTGCCTTGGCTTCCCCCCAGCCGGTCGTCGTTGTTGTAAGAACCGTCTAGGGTGTACACGTTGCTCCAAGCGGTGGCACCGTTGGCGGTGACCTGGCCGCCTTCAAAGGTCGACTGAGCGGGATTGGGCGTCATGCCGGGAATCAGCTGGGTGAGAGCGGTAAAGTTTCGGAAGTTGGATGGAATCTCTTCGATCTCTCTCTGGCTGAGTGTGCCCCCCAGTTGGTTGCTGGTCACCTCGACGACGGGGGTCTCCGCGGTGACGGTCACCACCTCCTCGATGGTGGGCAGCTGGAGCTCGAAATTCATCGTTATCTCGGCACCGGCGGTTAGTATCAGCCCCGTCTGGTTCACTGTCCCGAATCCGGACATCTCGACCCGAACGGTATAAGTTCCCGGCTGCAGGTTGGGCATGATGTAGGTTCCGGTCTCGGCGGAAACCGCTAGCCGTGTGTATCCGGTAGCCTCCCCGATGAGGGTGATGGTCGCCCCAGGTAAGACCAGGCCGCCCGGGTCGAAGACTTTTCCGTTGAGCTCGGCGAGCTGCTGCCCGACACCGGTCGCGGGTAGCGCAAGCAAGCTCAGCCCGACAATGATTAAAAGGAATTTTCTCGGCATGAAACCCTCCTACAGAGATTGACGATAGAGGGAAAAGATAAGAAGCCTTCCACCATCTGTTGGCTCCTCGGGTTGTACGACTGCGCATCATCGTAACGGTTTCCGACTCGACACAACGTCGCGGAATGTAATTAGTTGTCATCTAATGTTGGTGATCTGGAGGCACTCCACATCCGATGGGATGGAATTCAGGAATTTGAATTGTGGTTCGGACTAGAGGTTCATCCGTCCGAGGGATCCGGAGAGGATCGGCGCTCCAGAAGAGCCTTCACTCGACTGGATAACTCTTGGAGGTTGAAAGGCTTGACTAAGTAATCGTCGGCCCCCATTCGCAGGCCCTTGGCTCGATCGGCCTCGTTCCTTCGGACGGTAAGGATGAGGATGCAGAGGTCGAGCGCGGACCCGCGGATACGGCGGCACACCTCGAAGCCGCTCATTGCCGGCAGCATGATGTCGAGGATGACCAGGTCCGGTTTCAAAGTGAGCGCCGCTTCGAGGCCAACTACCCCGTCCGCTGCGGTAGAGACACGATAGCCTTCGAACTCGAAGTTCCTCCGAAGTCCCTCACGAAGCCCTTCCTCGTCCTCGATGATGAGCAGATGGTGACTCATGATTCGTTGTTTCGTTTGAGATTCGCCAAACGATGACCAGCGATCCGCCAAACCAGTAATCCATCATATCCTGCTGAAAGATGAAGCGATCGTCACAGAATGTAATTGGTTGTCATGGAATGTTCGAGGTTTGAGCTTTGCCTTCACTCAACCAGCTTGTAGCCAATGCCGTGGGCGGTGAGGATGTGTCGAGGAGCGTGGGGATCGACCTCGATCTTCTTGCGGAGGCTCACGATCAGGTTGTCGACCGCCCGGGAGAGCGCCGAAGGTGAGTAGCCGAGAGCCTGCTCGAGAAGCGCCTCTCGGGTAACGACTTCCCCCAGGCGCGCCGAGAGGCAGCGCAAGATCTCGAATTCTCTAAAGGAAAGTCGTAGCGGGCGCCTGCGACGGGTTACCAGCTGGCGGGCGAGATCGATTTTCACGCCACCCAGCTTCAAGGTCTCTCGCCCCGGAGGTTTGTGGGGGTGGCTGCGTCGCAGGAGCGCCTTCACTCGTGCGGAAAGCTCCTGGATGCTGAAAGGCTTGAGCATGTAATCGTCGGCGCCAATCTCCAGCCCCCTGACCTTGTCGGCTTGCTCTTTCCTGACCGTGAGAATGAGGATGGAGGACTCGAGCCCAGCGTCACGCATGCGGCGGCAGATCTCATACCCGTTCATTCTCGGCAGCATGATGTCGAGGATCACCAGGTCCGGCTTCAAAGACAGGATCGACTCGAGCCCTGAGATGCCGTCCGATGCGGTGGTGACACGATAGCCTTCGAACTCGAAGTTTCTTTGAAGGCCCTCCCTGAGCCCCTCCTCGTCCTCGACAATAAGGATGTGCCGACTCATACTGGGTGCCTTTTAGAGCCGAGAGGAAGGATGACGCTGAAGCGGCTGCCCTCTCCCGGCGTACTTTCGACCTCGATTCTGCCCCGGTGCGCCTTTACTACCGCATCCGCGATGGCGAGGCCGAGCCCGGTGCCCTTGATGTCGCGGGCCGCTCGTGCCCTGTAGAAGCGGTCGAAGACATGGGGGAGCTCTTCGGCCGAGATACCGGTTCCATGGTCGGTGATTCCAACCCGCAGTAGACCATCCTGGTGGGTCGCGTTCATTTCGATGGGCTGGTCGGGGGGGCTGTATTTGGCGGCATTGTCGATCAAGTTGTAAATCACTCGGACCAGGCCATGTCGATCGCAGTCGAGCTCAGGCAGGTCGGACTCCAGGTTAAGCATGACGGTTCGCTCGGGGCGCGAGGCTGCCAGCATCTCCATGGCTTCCTCGAGGATCTCTTTCGGGGGACAAGGTTTTTTTGATTGTGGCTGTTCTACCTCGAGGCGTGAGAAGTCCAGAATCTGCTCGACGGTGTCGCCCAAGGCCTCGGCCTGTTGCCGCAGCGTGCGATAAAAGACCTTGCGCTCCATCGCGTCAGGTACCCGGCCCAGCTCGAGCATTTCCGAGTAAAGCCGGATCAAAGAAAGCGGGGTCTTCAACTCGTGGGAGATTCCGGAGATGAAGCGGGACTTCAGGTCGGAGAGCTGCGATTCGTGGGCAGAGGTACGGGCAATGAGCACGGTGGCCCAGGCCAACACCAGGATCCCCGCTGCAACGATGGCTAGATTGCCAAGCGCGCCCTGCACCAGTAAATTCTGGGCTCCACTTGCGTTGGCTTCTCCAACCGAGAGACGCCAGTGAGGCATATGAGATATCCCCGGCGGCCCTTCCACGGGTGATGCGAACGTCAAATGGAACTCGACCGAGGAGTCGGATAGTGGGGCCGCGGCGCCACCGCCGGCGCTAAACACAGGTTTCCCCTTCTCATCGAAAATCGCTACCGGTGTCTCTTCTTTTCCGAGCGCTGTAAGAAGCAGAGGTAGGATGCTCCCGGCGTGAAAGGAGGGCAGGTAATCCCCAGCAAAAGTGTCGAGATTGACTACAAAGCCAACGATCCCTTCCAGACTCGAATCATCGTCGTTTAGAAGCCGGTGGATTACTGTTTGATAGGGAGTATGGCCCGGAAGGCTCTGGAACTCGGCCCAGCGAAAGGTGTTGGCGTCGATCCCCCAAACCTGCAAAGGCATACAGGCCACCATCTCGGGAGCTTGGCGAAAACGCTTCTCCTCGGGAAAGTAAAAAAGGGCATCTCCCGGGGGGCGCAGGAGGGTTCCAGACGAAAAACCGCTCCACATAGGGATAACGTTCCAGTCCCTCGTCAAACTCCCTGGCCAGCGCGTCGAGCTTCAACTCGAACACATCTGCGTGCACCACCGCCGGTAGCGTGTCCAGTCGGGCGCCGCTCATCGCATCTTCCAGCATCGACACGGCGGCAAGCGCAGCCTGGCGATTTCGATGGGACTCGATCATTGTTGACCGGGTGCGGAGCTCTTCCAACCATCGGTACTGGACCAAGGCGATTGCGACCAGCGGACCACCGAAGGCTAAGATAGGGAGTAGGTACCTCTTCCGCAGGTGAGCTCGCAGCCATGAAAGGAAGCTCTTCGAGAGCATGATCGATTTGAAATATAACCGGTTTATTCGAGGCGCTGCAAGAGGCGTCCCCGGACCGAAAATCTCTCATTCACTCAAGTCCGGCTCCTCGAGCTCGTGCTGGGCGGCTTTCAGGATCCTCCACTCCCCAGACTCCTTCTTCAGCTCCACTTGAAGCTTCTCCGGCTGCATGGGCTGGCCCACCAGAAGGTAACGCTGCTCGCCGCGAACTGCGACAACCGTTAGACCGAGGATGGCGGTAGCCTGTTCACCCTTCACTTCAGAACGGACATCTTCCACGGTAACGTTAAGACGGTCCACCCGCTGGAGCCCTTGCTCGACCCCCTCTGCGAGGGAATAGTAATCGGAATTGCGAAAGTCCGAATAGTCCTTGGAAAAGCACGAGAGCAGGCCGTCGATATCTCTTTGTTCCGCCGCATCGGCGGCGCGATGGAGAAGCCGCTCCACTTGGGCTTGGGGCGAAAGGTACCATTCCCAGGCGAAGAAGGAAACGAGTAGAGCGGCCGCACCGGCGACCAAGATTTTGTGTGATGGCTTCATGAACTGAATTGTATACCTAGATTGATTCCTTTGACGCGCCCGGCGCAATCCCCCGGCTTGCGCCGGGGGATATTTAGCTGTTGACATACCCGTTAGCCCGAGATAAGAAAGGGCGGTTGTTTGTTCTGCTTCTGGATTTTTCAATGAGGGAGGCTCTGGATGGCTAATCAGAAACCCTTCGAGCCCTATGTTCCGGCAGATACTCGTATTAAAGAGTTCACGCTGAGGGCGGTTCTTCTGGGTTTGGTGATGGCTGTTGTCCTGGGCGCGGCCAATGCTTACATCGGCATGGTGGCCGGGCTCACGATCGCGGCCACGTTCCCGGCGGCGGTCGTCGCCATGGCGGCGCTTCGCCGTGTGGGCGGCACCATCTTGGAGGAGAACATGGCGCGCACCACCGCCTCGGTGGGTGAAGCGCTGGTTGCGGGCGCGATCTTCACCATCCCTGCCTTCGTCATCTCTGGGGTTTGGGATGGAGTGAACCTGTGGATTTCCGTGTTTATCATGATCGTCGGCGGCCTGCTCGGCGTGTTGTTCGTCATCGTCCTGCGGCGCACGTTGGTGGAAGATGCCGGATTGCCCTTTCCCGAGTCCGTCGCCGCATCCGAAATCCACAAGGCAGGACAAAAGGGGGCCAGCGGTGGCAAGTACCTCCTGGTGGCCGGGTTGCTGGCGGCCCTGCTGGAGCTCCTGAAAAACGAATTTGGACTGCGGGTTTTTAACTCTTACATCTCCGGGTTTTGGTCGTGGGGTAGCGCGCGACTCAGCGCGGTCGGTGAGACCTACTTTGGTGGCGTTTTCATGAACACTCCCTCAGCCTCACCCGCCTTGTTGGGGGTGGGCTATATCATTGGGCCGAGGTTGGCGGCGGTGGTCTTCGCCGGAGGTGTGCTCGGCTGGTGGTGCATTGCTCCGGTTCTGACATTCGTCAACCGTGATCTGATGGCGCTGGCGGAAACGCGTGGATGGGCGGACGTTGCGCTCAACGTGGTATGGGCCCAGCAAGTCCGCCCGTTGGCGGTGGGCATGATGGTGGTCGGAGCGATATGGACCCTGTGGAGTATGCGCGTAAGCCTGCTCACCGGCTTAGGAAGAGTCTTGTCTGATCTGAAGGGTGCGAAAGCGCTGGAGACACCCAGTCGCATCCAAGTGGACATATCCTACAAATGGATCGTCTGGGGTATCATCGGCCTGCTCGTTCCCATCACCGTCCTGTACTACTACTTCAGCGAGAGCTTCGGCGGGTCGATTCTGGCAGCCCTGGTCATGGTGATAGCGGGACTCCTGTTCGCCGCAGTAGCCGGTTACCTCGTAGGGGTCATTGGGAGCAGCAATAATCCCATCAGCGGCTTGACCCTTTCCACGCTCATCCTGGCGGCCCTTCTAATGGTCGCCATCGGCCTGCAAGGAGACCAAGCGGTTCTAGCGGTTTTGGGTGTGGCCGCGGTGGTTTGCTGCGCCATGGGGATCGCCGGAGACATGATGCAGGATCTCAAAGTGGGGCATATCCTGGGCGGCACGCCGAGACTTATGGAGAAGGGCGAGATAATCGGTGTAATTATCGCGGCTCCATTCCTGGCGGTCGTGCTGGACTGGCTTCACAAAGCTTACACGTTCGGCAGCACCACCCTGCCGGCGCCTCAGGCGGGCTTGATGGCTCTGATGAGCCGGGGCATCGTCAGTGGTGAGATGCCGTGGCCCCTATTCCTCGCGGGCATGCTTTTCGCTGTAATGCTCATCCTCCTCCGGGCTCCATCGCCCATGCTGGTGGCGGTGGGGATGTACATCCCCATCTGGAGCACGTTCGCCATCTTCGTGGGTGGAGTCTTCAAGTGGCTCGTCGATGAACGGCTTGGTCGGCAAAACTACACGCCAAACCAGATGGATCGGGCGCGGAACACGGGTGTGCTGCTCGCGTCCGGCTTTGTTGCCGGCGAAGCGCTTATTGGAGTGATGATTGCAGGCCTGGTGGTTGCCGACATACATCTGCCTGTTCTAATCAGCAACCCGGCGGTCCGGGGCTTGATAGGGCTGCTGGTTTTCCCGTTTGCGCTGTGGCTCTTCTACCGCTACTCGAAGCAGGAAGCTCAGCGGGCTGACTAGCCGCGACTCAGGGGGCTCACGTTTTCGGCGGGCGGTGTTTGCTGTACGCCAGCACCTAGCCAGCGCCGCTTCCTCCATCCGTCCATTTGACCATCCGAAAAGCGATGGCTAGGATGGGAACGATGTGGCGAGCAACGTTGATTAGCCTCTTCCTTCTACCGTCCGTGAATGCTTCATTCGGCCAAATGGGGCCCGGTGGTCGGCCGGATGAGCAGCCCGAGAAGGTCGAAGTCAGCGATTTGACCGGAAGGCCCGGCATGTACAACCAAAAAACAGTTATCGTGACCGGGGAGTTACGCGGCGGGGATGCAACGGATTACGCACAACAAGTCTATCGGCTTCGCGGCAACGATGTGCTTAGAGAAATTCGCGTCGGGCAGCCGGGCTTCGGCGGCAACGATATGCGGTTTATCCAGGGGCACAAAGTCGAGATCACCGGGATTTTTTGGGATCTCTCGCAAGAGTGCTATGACGATCCTAGACTCGGGGCGTCTTGTTACGACATGCGCTTGCGCCGATTCCCCGCTATCCGAAATAACTGGAAAAATGAAGAGAACCGTTATTTCATTGGAGTGATCCATGCGGATTCGCTGGAAATGGACACCCTTCCTGAACTGGAGGAGCCGACCGAGGAGCCCGATCTCGATATCGACATTCTTCCAGGCGACCTCGTCGATCTCATAACGCTTTTAGATAATTCAGAGCCTTTCATAGGGCAAAGAGTTTCGGTCGTCGGCAAATTTCGAGGCAACAACCTCTATGGGGACCTTTCCATCCACACCAAAAAAACACCTCGCGACTTCGTGATTAAAGTGGCCGATGCCGCCATCTGGGTGACCGGGCGTCGACCGCGTGGAAAGGAGTTCGAGCTAAACCCGAGAATGCGCCGGGACACCGGCAAATGGCTCAAAGTGACCGGAACACCCTGGACGGACGACGGAATGACTTACCTGAAAGCGGAGATGCTGGAGATCGTTCCCAAACCGGACGATCCCGATCTCGAGCCGGTGGATCCGGCTGAAGAGGAAGCTGAAGCTGAAGAGCTGGGCCCGCCTCCTGAGATTTACTTCTCCCTTCCTTTGGACGGCGAGCGGGGGATTCCGCTGGACAGCGAGTTTCGAGTCCAGTTCTCCAATGACATGGCGAGCCCCAGCTTCGACCGCAACGTGGATCTCCTCTACACCGACGACGACGGTATCGAAAATCCTTTTCCCGATATGCAGATCCGATATGAGGAGCTCAGCCGCACGTTGGTGGTGATTCCCGGTCGCGACCTCGAGCCGGGAAGAGAGCTTCAACTCATTCTTTACAGCGGTATCCTGGACGAGGACGGCCAAGGCCTGATCGTGGCTTCAGGAGCGGAGGAGATCCCTGACGCGGCGGCGATTTTAACCTTTTTCACTGCAAACCGGCGGTAATTCCAACCAGCCTCAGCGCTTCTCGGAACCCTCAGGGCCTTTGTTGCGGCCCTTGTCTTGATACATGGCCTCATCGGCCAAGTGGATGAGCTGTTCCTTGTTTGGGGCGTCTGTGGGGTAAGTTGCGATCCCGATGCTGGCACCGAGGCGGGAGTTGATCCCCTCCTCCTTCAAATAGACATGCTGCATGATGAGTTGGCGGATACGCTCGCCGAGACGCCTTGCCGCGGCCCGGTCGGTGTCGGGAAGGATGACCACGAACTCGTCGCCACCGTAGCGGCAAGCAATGTCCGTTTCCCTGATGGCGGCTCTCAGGAGAAAGCCCACCTCACGGAGAACCCGGCTCCCACGAAGATGGCCATGATTGTCATTGATCTGCTTGAAGTCGTCGAGGTCGATGAATATCAGGGACAGCCGCGATTTGTGGCGGGCCACCAGCTTGAGCTCCCGGTCGAGGGCCTGGTGAAAATAACGGAAATTGAAGAGCGAGCTCACATCGTCGAGGATGGAAGTCTCCTTGGTGCGACGGTAGAGCTTGACGTTTTCGATGGCTACCGAAATTTGCTTCGATAGCTGGTTGAGCAAAGGAAGGTCCCGCTCAGAAAAAGCATTTGGTTGTTTGCTGCCAAGGCCGAAAGTTCCCACGACCTGCCTCCTCGATTCCAGAGGCAGGAGAATATAGGAACGGATTCCATCCTCTCTGAGGAACTGGTCTTCTATGAAGTTTTGTTTCTCGTTGGTGTCTGGATGGATGAAGTGCTTTTCGTTTACAACCACCCAGCCGGGCCCGGTGCCTACCAACGGAATAATCGACTCCATACCCCACCCGGAATCGGTACGGGTGCCGGAGGCAAAAATACGCAGATAGCTGCCTGACTCGTCGATAAAGGCCACCGAAAGCCGATCGAAGTCGATCAGTTTTGCCATCTCATGAGCGAAGGAGTCGAAAACCTCTTCGATTTGGAGGCTGCTGTTAATGATGCAGGCGATGTTGTTCAGGACCTGAATCTGTTTCGCCTGCGAGGCGGTGTGGTGGAAAAGCAGGGCATTTTCGGCCGCCATACCGATGAGATTGCCGATAGAGGTGAACAAGTTGAAATCAAACGTGGGGAAGAGTTGATCGGTGCCGATGGCCAACTGCATGACCCCAAGGACTCGGTTCTTCGCACGGAGCGGGATGCCGGCAACCGCCGCCAAATTCGTTTCGCCCACGAGGATGCGGGCCAGGCGAGGATCGCCATCCGCCTTCTCGAGCAAGATCGGCTTGCCTCTCTCCTTGACCCGGGTGGCCAAGGCACAAGCGTCAGGAGGTAGTTGAGTTTCCCCGGACGCCTCAGACTCGCCTCGAGAACATGCCAACTTGAATTGGTGGCGCTCCTCCTGGTAGCGAAGCATCTCACCGTAAACGCTCCCGCTCATTTCCATGATGACTTGGAGGGCGTCGGACAAGATCTTGGTGAGGTCGAGCGACCTGTTGATTGCCGAGGAAAGAGAGTTCAAAGCGGTGAGCTTGAGGTTTTGAGAGATGATCTCCTTCTGAAGGAGTCTCTCTTTGCTCACGTCGCGGAAGACGGCCACGACCACACTTGCCCCTCCGAAGCCGAGCGTGCCCGCGCGTACCTCGACGGGCAGTGCCCCCATTTTTTTTGTTTCTAGAGGAACGTCGTCATAAGTGTGATTGCCGTCGTCCAGGGTCTTCTGGAAGTGAGCGATGATGGCTTCACTGCTCTCCCTCGGGTGGAGATCCTCGAGCCGGAGATCGAGCAGCTCCTTGCTGTTATAACCGGTCAACTGCTCAGCGCTCTTGTTGGCATCCAGCACGGTGCGATTGTCGGCTTCGAAGATGACGACTGCTTCTAATCCCTGCTCGAATGAAATTCGGTGGAGCCAGCTTGCAGAAGAAGGAGCATTTTTTATGTCGCGGATCTTGTCGCGGTTGCGATACCGGCGCTCAAAACGCTCGATCCTGCGTTTAGCCATAGATGTTTTGCACTTGTAAAATCTGCCCCGAGGGCCGCGTGGCCGGGGATATGTCCGGGATAAAACCAGGTTAGCTGACAAACGGCCCCGCCGTCAAGGAACAAAAGCTTTGGATAGAATAGGTTGCTGGACGGGGCCGGACGCCACGGTCCAGAGGGGGAGCCGGCCACGGTAGAAGCTCCGGTGACTCGACCGGCGATTTGCGGTAGACTCGATTCTCGGTTTGGGGGAACTGTGCGAGGAAGTAAAAGCTCGAGGCCGCGTCCTGTCGTAGCCATGACCATTGCCGGTTCGGATTCCGGCGCCGGTGCCGGTATTCAAGCCGACTTGAAGACCTTTGCCGCCTTGGGGGTTTATGGAACCAGCGCCGTAACGGCGATTACCGCCCAAAACACCGTCGAGGTTCGCGGGGCGATGGATCTTCCGCTCGAGATAATTGGTTCGCAAATCGATGCGGTGGCGGAAGATATCGGTGTGGATGCGGCCAAGACCGGCATGCTCTCCTCTTCGGCCATCGTCGAGATTGTAGCGGACAAAGTCACAGAGCACCGCTTCGAGAAGCTGGTGGTGGATCCGGTCATGGTGGCTAAAAGCGGGGACCGCCTCCTTCAGGAGGAGGCCGTCGCCTCCCTCATTCGCCATCTCATTCCGGTTGCCCGAGTCGTTACTCCGAACCTTCCCGAAGCGGAGCGGTTGGTGGGATTTCCAGTGGAGGATCGCGACTCTGCCCGACGCGCAGCGAAGACCATCGTGGAGATGGGAGCCGGGGCGGCGGTCGTCAAAGGGGGGCATGGTCAGGGCGAGGAAGTTGTGGATATTTTGTTCACCGGAAAAAGATTCCGGGAGTTTCGTGCCAAACGGGTACAAACCCGCACAACCCATGGTACGGGATGTACTCTTTCGTCCGCCATCGCGGCTCACCTGGCGCTGGGTTGGTCGGTGGAAAAGGCGGTGGAGCTCTCCAAGACCTACCTCACCCAGGCTCTTGCTCGTGGAGTCCTGATTGGTCGAGGACATGGTCCGGTGGAGCATTTCGTGGGTTGTCGTCTGTGGCGGGCGCCGCGGCGCCGATAAAAACGGCAAGCTCTTGTGTTAATATGCAATGCAAAACCGGTTTTTTTCGGTTTTTCTATTGTAGAAAGCGGTGACTTCATAAATGCATGAAATTGTCGATGACATTCTAGACACGCGTGAGCTCGCCAAAAAAGTAGCGAGCGACAAGGACGGTGCCATCGTCACCTTCGCGGGGATCGTACGAGGTAACAATCAGGGCAAGAAAGTGCTCTTTCTCGAGTACGAAGCCTACCCGGAGATGGCGCTGAAAATGATGCAGCGTATCGAGGACGAGATCATGGAAACCCGGGGTCTCGCGAGCGTTGCCATCCAACACCGTGTGGGAAGACTCAATGTGGGGGAGACCAGTGTCTTCATCGTTGTGTCGGCTCCTCATCGCGGGGATGCCTTCGCCGCCTGTCATTACGCCATCGATCGCTTGAAGAAAATGGTTCCTATTTGGAAGAAGGAGATCTTCGAAGATGGCGAGGTTTGGGTGGAATCCCCGGCGGAGGCCATCGAGGCGGCCCAATGATAAAGGTTCGGGTTCGGTTGTTTGCCGCACTTCGTGAGATAACGGGCAAAGAAAAGATCGACATGGAGGTCTCGTCGGGCACCACCGCCGGCGAGCTTCTGGACACTCTCATCGCCGACCATCCCAAGCTGGGTCCGTTTTCCGGAGTCGTTCAGGTGGCCATCAACAAGGAGTTCGCACATCGCGGAACCGAGCTCCAAGTGGATGATGAGGTTGTTTTTCTGCCACCGGTTAGTGGAGGATAATGTCCCCCTCCGGGCGCAGCTATTCATCAGCAGAACGTTGCCGGCGCCGAGAGCTTATCCTCG